>OMNT01001386.1_pt1 | contig 22832 bp, 18 predicted proteins | sample 1672551 | NCBI WGS metagenome assembly OMNT01 (sample SAMEA3136698, study PRJEB25190) | human gut metagenome | reverse complement strand
GCGGTACGCGAGCTGGGTTCAGAACGTCGTGAGACAGTTCGGTCCCTATCCTCCGCGGGCGCAAGGGAGTTGAGGAGATCTGCCCCTAGTACGAGAGGACCGGGGTGGACGGACCTCTGGTGACGCGGTTGTCGACCAACGGCACCGCCGCCTAGCTACGTCCGGCACGGATAACCGCTGAAGGCATCTAAGTGGGAAGCCGCCTCCGAGATGAGCTCCCTTTCCGGTAAGGGCCCAGATAGACTATCTGGTCGATAGGGCGCAGCTGCAAGCAGGGCGACCTGCTCAGGCGAGCGCTACTAATAGCCCGAGCTCTTCTTCATTGCCAAGACTACGATCGAGATCGAGAGATGGACGTGTCGCGCGCATGCAACCGCCAGGGTGGCGCGGGGGATCCCCGGGCCCCCTCGGACGGCAAGACGATTGCCGCGGGAGCGCCTCCCGCGAGCGGAACCATGGAGTGGGGGATCACCCGATCCCATTCCGAACTCGGCAGTTAAGCCCCACCTCGCCGAAAGTACTGCGGCGCCAGGCCGCGGGAGGACAGGTCGTTCCGCTCGCAGGGGGCGCTTTTTTGCGTCTCACCCGCCCTAATGGGATGGGCGAACCTGTGCGACAAAAACTGTATTATAATTTTGGACACCTGGAAGGGTGTCTTTTTTGTTTTAGGAGGAGCTTATGATCGAGCTTGGTGATGAGAAGGTTCTGTATGCGTTCGACAAAGAGCTGGAGCCGGCGTTAGTGGTGCCTTCGGGGACGACGGTGCGCGTACGCACGAAGGATTGCTTCGGCAATCAAGTGCAGCGGCCCGAGGACGAACTCGATGAGATCGATTGGGATCACATCAATCCCGCCACGGGTCCGATCTTTGTGGAGGGCGCGGTGCCCGGCGGGGCGCTGAAAGTCACCATCGAGGCCATCGAGTTCGACGGGCAGACGGCTTCCTGCACCGGCGAGGGCGAGGGGGTGTGCGGCGATCGCTTCGACGCCTGGAGCACGCATCTCTGCAAGATCGACGGAGACGAGCTGGTGTGGGACGAGGAGCTGCGCATTCCGCTGAGGCCCATGATCGGCGTTATCGGCGTGGCGCCGGCTGGCGAGCCTGTTAACTGCGGCACGCCGGGCTCCCATGGCGGCAATATGGACAATACGGCCATCACGGCGGGCGCGACGCTGTACTTCCCCGTATATACCGACGGCGCGCTTTTCGGCTGCGGCGACATGCACGCGGCCATGGGCGATGGCGAGATCAGCGTGTCCGGCGCCGAGGCGGCCGGGTGGGCCACGGTGACCTTGGAAGCCCTGCCGAAGCTGGCGCTGACCGATCCCCTCATCGAGAACGCGACGCATCTCGGCGTCATTGCCTCGGCCGAGTCTTTGGATGCCGCTGCCGACCGCGCGGTTCACGAGATGGTCGATCTCATCTGCGACCGCACGGGAAAGCTGGCCGAAGAGATGGTTATGCTGCTGTCCCTTGTGGCCGACGTACAGGTGTGCCAGATGGTGGATCCGGAGAAGACGGTTCGCTTCATGGTGCCCAAATACGTGCTGGATGCCCTTGGGTTCAAGCTGTAGAAGCGAGTTCGTAGAGAAGCCTCGGAAGAGGTCTAGGAAGAATCTCCGTAGGGGGCGACCTCGGTCGCCCCTTTTTTTCAGGCTCGTGAGCCTGCACGGCGCGCGAAGCGCGGCGGGCAAAAAACCACCCGCTATGCGGGTGCGCGTCGAAGGCTCCGCCCTTGCGTCAAAACGCCGCCAGTCGGGATACGATACGGGTGTTCAAGTCGTATCAGCCCGGAAAGGCGGCCGTTTTGGCAAACAAGGCACACAGCCTGTCGCACACGAAGTGGATGTGCAAGTACCACATCGTGTTCACACCGAAGTATAGGCGCAAACTGATATACAGCCAATACAGGGATTCGCTGGGCGAGATATTCCGCAACCTGTGCAGGTACAAGGGGGTGGAGATAATCGAGGGGCACCTGATGCCCGACCACGTCCACATGCTGGTCAGCATACCTCCCAAGATCAGCGTGTCCAGCTTCATGGGCTACCTCAAGGGCAAGAGCGCGCTCATGATGTTCGACAAGCACGCCAACCTCAAGTACAAGTTCGGCAACAGGCACTTCTGGTCCGAGGGCTACTACGTGTCGACCGTCGGCCTGAACGAGGCGACGATAGCGAAGTACATCAGGGAGCAGGAGGCCCACGACATCGCGCTGGACAAGTTGAGCGTCAAGGAGTACGAGGACCCGTTCAAGAGGAAGTAGGGGAGCCCCTTTAGGGGCTGCCCGGTAGTACGAGGGCCGCTTTGTGCGGCCCGCGAGAGACAAGGGCGGTACGGCTTGAACGAAGTGAGAGGCAGCGCCTTTAGACGCTGCCGGCCCCCCTCGGCCTTATAGGCCCAGAGCAAACCACCCCTTTGAGGGGTGGTTCATGATTGTCGTGCGAAGGTATCCCTCTCGCGAGGGCTGACCAAGGTCAGCCCCTGCGGATGTTTCCCATGGAGGAGCGCGAGGGGTTCGGAACCATATTCGGAGATGAGAATAATAGGGCTTGCGAATATATGAGAATAAGGATAATATATCCAAAACGCTTTATTCGCGAAGACGTATAACCTATCAGGGAGGAAGACCTCAATGCGCAAAAGTTGGAAACTCGGTGCCGTGTCGGTGGCTCTTATGGCCGCCCTGGGCCTCTTCGGCTGCTCAGGCGGCGACACTACGGAGCAGAAGGCCGACAAGCCGGCTGCCCCCCAGGCGGAAACCCAGGCTCCCGAGGAGACCAAGCCTGAGGGCGAAGCCGTGGAACTGCAGATTTTCGCCGCCAATTCCCTGACCAAGGCCATGGCCGAGGCCGAGGAACTCTACACTCAGCAGAATCCCAACGTCACCTTCGCTGATACGCAGTACGAGGCCTCTGGCACCTTGAACGAGATGCTCGGTGCTGGGCAGTACGCTGACATCCTCATCACGGCCTCCAAGGGCACGATGGACGATGCCGCGGAGAACGGCTATGTCAAGGAGGACACCCGCCAGACCATGTTCAACAACGACCTGGTCATCGTCACCAAGGAGGGCGGTGACCTGGCAGGTCAGGACATCAGCCTTGAGGACATCGCCGCCGGCAAGTACACGCTGGCCGTGGGTGACGAGAACGTGCCGGCCGGCAACTACGCCTGCCAGTCCCTGACGACGGTCGGCAGCTACATCGAGCCCGACGGGGCCACCGGCGCCGACGCCACGGGCAAGGGCGGCGAGTTCTCCGCGACCCTGCAGCCGAAGGTGACCCTCGGCGGCAAGGTGGGCGACGTGTGCAAGTATGCCGAGTCCGGCGAGGTTGACATCGCCATGGTCTACACCTCGGACGTGTACCGCATGGGCGGTGTCGCCATCTGCTCGGTGGTTCCCAACGACACCCACAAGGCCATTACCTATCCGGGCGCGGTATGCACCGACAGCAAGAGCGCCGAGACGGCACAGGCCTTCCTCGAGTGGTGCATGACCGACGAGGACGCCAACCAGATTTGGGAGAAGTGGGGCTTCGAGCTCGCCCAGAACTAAGGCATTCGCGGTAGAATAACTACGAGCTGCAAAGCGCGTCTTAGTACGCAAGGGCATCTCGTCGGGCGGGCGGGGCGCAAAGCCTCGCCCGTCTGGTGTGCAAGAGGTCAATGAGAGTGGTGGCTATGGAAACAGCGAAAGCGGCCGGCGTGAGGCGATCTGCGACGGGGTTCGCGGCTTCGGTGCTCAGGGCGGTTGCAGCTGCGATTCTTGCAGGCGGGATGCTGGGGGCCTGCATGGTCGTGGCACCCTCTTCGGCTTGGGCTGCCGATGCGGAGCAGGCCGTCCAGGATGCCGAGGTTGAGATTTCCGCTGACGGCGATGCGGCCCGCATGGAAGGCTGCGACTTCGCTGTGGAGGGCTTCGAATGTTCGCGCACGGGATCCGCGCGCGACATTGACGGCTTCAGCTACGGCTACACCTACCGGCTTTCAGGCACCGACCGCGTGGCTATCGTCAACACGGCCGACTACGCCGTGCTCTTCATTCCCCGGACGGTGGCCGACGAGTTCGGCATCGAGGACGAGGGCAGCTCTCAGGTGCAGGAAATAAAGACCTACTTGGCGGCCCTGGATGAGAACTTCTCCACGGGGGTGAACCCGCTGGCGAGCCAAGAGGAATGGAAGGTGCTCATTGCCGATGCGGAAGGCACTGAGGGAGCATCGCTCGCCGTGGGCGACGTGGTATTCACCTTCGGACGCGAGATCTCGGAGGGCCGCTTCTACGTGACCATCGAGGGTCCCGACGACACCTTCGACGTGAAGAGCGAGGTGCGACCGTCCCAGATGGACAGCGGGCTCCTCGTGCCGGCGGAGGGCGCCGTCATCGCCCAGAAGGGCGGCCCGCTTGAGCAGGTGGGGGAGTTTCTCTCGTCCATGGACTACTCGCCTTTATGGGTGACGCTCAAGACCTGCGGCGTGGCCATTGTGTTCGTGTTCTTCCTGGGGCTGGCCGCCGCATATTTCACGCTGCGCATCTCGAAGCGCGCCCAGGATATCTTCGATACCATCTTCACCATTCCCATGGTGCTGCCGCCGACGGTCTGCGGCTTCCTTCTGTTGTCGGCGCTCGGGCGCAACACGGCCTTCGGGCGCTTCTTCCAGGAGATCGGATTCCCGCTCGTGTTCAGCTGGCAGGCCACGGTCCTCGCTGCGGTGGTGGTGGCCTTCCCGCTCATGTATCGCAGCGCCCGGGGCGCCTTCGAGAGCTTGGATCCGAACATGCTCGACGCGGCCCGTACCTTGGGCTGGTCCAACGGGCGCATCTTCCTGCGCCTCATGCTGCCCTTGGCCTGGTCGTCCATCGCCTCGGGCACGGTGCTCGCCTTCGCCCGGGCCTTGGGCGAGTTCGGGTGCACGCTGTTTCTGGCGGGCAACCAACTGGGCAGCACCCGCACCATCCCCATTGCCATTTACTTCGAGTGGATGAACGGCAACACCGAGGCCACCTGGTTTTGGACGATCGTGCTTTTGGTGTTCAGCTTCCTCGTGATTTTGTTCATCAACCTATGGAGCCGGCATACCACGCGCTATCGCCAGAAGAGCAGCCACGAGGGGCGCTCGCCCAAGCCGCGGAGAAACGGCACGCGGGGCGGCGGCCGAAGGAGGAGCGCGAAGGGCCTTCGGGAGGACAGTGCCGGAAGTGCCGACGTTCTGGGAGAGGGGGTGGCCTAGATGAGCCTGGACGTGCGCATCAAGAAGAGCTTCGGCGACTACACCCTGGACGTGGCTTTTGCGGGCGGCGATGAGACTTTGGGCTTTCTGGGGGCCTCCGGGTGCGGCAAGAGCCTCACGCTGCGCTGCATCGCGGGCATCGAGACGCCGGATGAGGGCCGGATCGTTGTGAATGGCAAGGTGTTCTTCGATTCCGAGCAGAAGATCAACCTGACGCCGCAGCAACGTAAAACGGCCCTTCTGTTCCAGAACTACATGCTGTTTCCTAACCTGACGGTGGCGGATAACATCGGCGCGGGCATCGGGCGCGAGGTGCCGAGGGCGGAGCGCGAGCGCATCGTATCCGAGGAGCTGGAGCGTTTCGGCCTGCGCGGTTTCGGGCAGCGCTATCCGGCCCAGCTCTCCGGTGGCCAGCAGCAACGCGTGGCCCTGGCCCGTATGCTGGCGGCGCGGCCGGGCATCCTCATGCTGGACGAGCCCTTCAGCGCCCTGGACTCTCACTTGAAAGGGGTTCTCGAGCAGAACCTCGTGAGCCTGTTCGAAGCTTTTGAGGGAACGATCTTATATGTGAGCCACGATATCGACGAGTCGCTGCGGTTCTGCGACCGCATCGCGGTGGTGGATGCCGGGCGCATCGTGGAGATGGATCGGGGGCGGGAGCTGGTGAACCGTCCGCAGTCGGTGGCGGGGCTGAAGCTGTCGGGCTGCAAGAACGCTCCGGCGGCGGAGTACGCCGGGCCGCACGCGGTGCACGTCCCCCCGTGGGGCATTGACGTGCATACGGCCCAGGAAGTGCCGCGAGATGTGAAGTGCCTGGGCCTTCGCGCCTTCTATGTGGAGAGGGCGGAGGGCCCCGGCGAGAACTGCTACCGCGTTCGCGTCGATCGGGTGAGCGATGCCCGCTTCGAGCGCATGGCGCTTCTGGGCTTTCTCGATCGCGACGATGCGGATGGCGCCGCTGTCGCCTTCGAGACGAACGAGATGAGCTACCTGCACCAGCATATGTTCTGGCGCGTGAGCATGCGCGAAGGCGTTGCGTTGCCGGAGGTGGGGGAGAGGCTGTGGGTGCGCATCCCTCCGGACAAGGTGTATCTGGTGAGTCGATAATTCCACTCATCAAAAAGTGCGAGCAAAAGCGCAGGTAAAACGGGTCACTCACCCAGCCTGCGTGAGATTTTTGCGCCCATTTTCTCAATTTCAGGCAGTCTGCGGGTAGTCGTTTTCAATCCCAATCGCCTATAGTTCCGACCCGTGGAACCGCTTCGAAAACCTCCGAGACATAGTTGGTGCGAGGAGGCGAAGCGGCAAGGAGGAGAACCAAATAGGTAAGAGGGGAGGGTCGCATCCGCTGCGATGCGAAGCATGCATGGCTGATTTTGAAACCCGCGAAATGCCGCGAGACGATTCCCAGGAGCGCGAGGAGGCAGCCGCCGAGGCGGCGATGGATGTTGCCGCGCTCGCTGCTGACGATTTGCCCGACGCCGCCGAACTCACCTTCGAGGAGAAGCTCGCGGAGCTGAACCGCACGGTGATGCGTCATCCCTTGAACCGCGAGATCCTGTACAAGACCCTCGCCTTCTGCGCCGAGGAGCGCCCGCTTCGCGAGGCGGAGGACTTCATCGCGGCGCTCCCCCAGTTCGAGCGCGCCACCCAGAACCAGTTCTATATGCTGATGTCCCTTGTTCGCTCCTACGGCCTCGACATGATCGAGCGCGACGAGGACGGCAACCGCGTTTTGCCCGAGCAGAAGGAGGGGCTCTCCGAAGACGAGGTCGACGATCTCGTGGCCGAGATCTCGTTCAAGAGCACGGATGTGGGCGACTGGTTCGTCGATTACAACAAGCCGTCCGCGCGCCTCGTGGATCTGCTTCATCTTGTGCCCGAACGCACCGATACCTACATCGAACTTTTGGAATTCGTCGAGGCGGCCCCGCGCCCCTACGGGCAGATCGAGGAGCTGCTCTTGGGCAGGCCCGCTCTTCAGACGGTGATCGACGGTCGCGTCGAGACCATGCAGCCGTCGGTATTTGTGGACAAGCTCGAGCGCGCTGGCGCTCTGGTTTGGAAAGAAGGTTGGACGTTGACCGAGGAGGGAAGGGAGTTTCTGGAAGATCTGAAGGTGAACGGACAAGCGTAATCACGTGTAAGCAAGAGGAGAGGAAGACAATATGTCAAAAACGAATTTGACACGTCGCAGCTTCGTCAAAGTGTCCGCTCTCGCGGGCGCGGCCGCTGCGGTGGGCGCCTCCATGGCCGGCTGCATGCAGGAAGCTGCGCCGGAAGAGGAGCTCGCCGGTACCGGCGAGGCGGGCGTCTCGAGCACCGAGGGCCTGACGAAGATGCGCACGAGCTGCCATGGCTGCATTCAGATGTGCCCGGCCATCGCCTACCTGAAGGACGGCGTGGTCGTGCGGCTCGAGGGCGATCCGGAGGCCCCGGTGTCCCGCGGCAGCCTCTGCATCAAGGGCCTCAACCAGCTGCACACCATGTACAGCCCGCGCCGCATCCTGCACCCCCTGCGCCGGGCCGGCGAGCGCGGCGAGAACAAGTGGGAGGTCATCTCCTGGGACGAGGCCATCACCGAGGCGGCCACCCATATCAAGGACGCTATCGACCAGTACGGCAACTACGCGTTCTTCGCCAGCGTGGGCGGCGGCGGCTCCTACTCGTTCATGGAGGCCATGACGCTTCCCATGGCCTTCGGTAGCCCGACCGTCTTCGAACCCGGCTGCGCCCAGTGCTACCTGCCCCGTTGGGCCCTCTCGAAGCTCTTCTACGGCGGCGACGACCAGTCCATCGCCGACAACGCCGTCCAGGAGATCTTCAAGGTGAACGACAACAAGACCGAGGTCGTGGTCATCTGGGGCGCCCAGCCCTCCGTGTCCGAGACCGCCGAGTCCGGCCGCGGCATGGCGGAGCTCCGCGCCGCCGGCGTGAAGACCGTGGTCGTCGACCCGAACTTCTCGCCCGACGCCGTGAAGGCCGACGTGTGGCTGCCCGTACGTCCCGGCACCGACACGAAGCTTCTGCTCTCGTGGTTCCGCTACATCTTCGAGAACAAGCTCTACGACGAGGAGTTCACGAAGTACTGGACGAACCTGCCCTTCCTGATTGACCCGGACACGAAGCTGCCCGTGAAGGCGCAGGAACTGTTCCCCGACTTCAAGCAGACGACGCCCGAGAACACCCCGGCCTACGTGTGCTTCGATCTGAAGACGAACGCCGTAGCGCCCTTCGAGTACTCCGCTCCCGCCGATTCGGCCGTGGATCCCGAGATCTTCTGGGCCGGCGAGTTCAACGGCAAGCAGTACAAGACCGCCGGTCAGATCTACAAGGAGGAGGCCGATCCCTGGACGCTCGAGAAGACGGCCGAGGAGTGCTGGCTGCAAGCGGATAAGATCGAAGAGGCCATCAAGCTCTATGTTGAGAACAACGGCGGCATCGCCAACGGCGTGGCCTCCGACATGACTGAGTCCGCCTCCCAGGTGCCGCTCGGCTGCATGGGCCTCGACTCCATCATGGGCCGCATCAACAAGCCCGGCGTCACCATGACCCAGAAGGGCGGCGGCTACTTCGCCACCATGACCGACACCGGTGAGACCAAGCTGGTGCGCCCGGTCACCTACAACAACGGCTTCGGCGGCATGTTCTCCGACATGTACGGCGTCGGCGCGGTCATCGGCATGTCCGATGCCGAGAACGAGGCGCGCATCAAGCAGCTCGGCGAGGCCATGCCCGACTCCCAGCGCATCCTGAACAAGCTTCTGCAGGATCGTCTGGGCATGAAGGATCACAAGGGCCTCTACGCCTGGTGCCACTCCCACATCCCCACGGTGCGCAACGCCATCGCCACCGGCGAGCCCTTCAAGCCGCGCGTGTGGTTCGACATGTCCGGCAACAAGCTGGCCATGCTCGGCAACGCGAAGTCCTGGTACGACGTGTTCCCCGAGGTGGACTACATCATCGGCCAGTACCCGATGCTCACCTCCTTCCACATCGAGGCGTGCGATCTGGTCTTCCCGCTGCGCGAGTGGCTGGAAGAGCCCATGGTGAACATGACCCAGCTGGACACCCAGTGGCTGCAGAACGAGTGCGTGCACATCGGCGAGACCGTGTCGCACTCCATCCCGGCGGCCCAGGTGGTGGCCAAGTGCCGCGAGATGTGGGGCGGCCACATCCCGAACGGCCTGGAATTGGGCGATGGCACGGCTTATCTGGGCAGCGCCACCGAGGCCGAGGTCAAGCAGGGCGTTGCCGACACGCTCGGCGCTCCCGACTGGGAGACCCTGCAGGCGAACACCGACGAGTACGTGCCGTTCGTGACGCCGGACTACTGGAATTACAACCAGCACGAGCAGATCGCCGACGACGGCCTGCCCTCCGGCTTTGCCACCGAGTCCCGCAAGGTGGAGACCTACTGCCAGATGCTCATCCGCATGGCTCGCAACGGGTACCCGTACTGCTATCCGGAGCCCCAGGAGGCCTGCGAGGACTACAGCCCCATCTGCGTGCCCATCGAGCCGGTCGAGTCCCCCTACGAGGGCATGCCGGGCTACGATCCCGAGTACCCGTTCGTGCTCACGAGCGGACGTGTGCCCTACTTCCACCACGGCACCATGCGCCATGCTCCCTTCAGCCGCGAGCTGTTCCCCTGCGCCGAGATCCGCATCAACCCGGCCAGCGCCAAGGAGCTCGGCATCGAGCACATGGACTGGGTCAAGGTCACCAGCCGCCGCGGCGAGGTGCATGCCCGCGCCTACCTGACCGAGGGCGTCCACCCCAAGACCGTGTGGATGGAGCGCTTCTGGAACCCCGAGTGCTTCGACGCCTCCCAGGCCAACCCCACCGGCGGCTGGCGCGAGTGCAACGTCAACGTGCTCACCAAGAACGACGCCCCCTTCAACGAGGTCTACGGCTCCTACACCAACCGCGGCTTCACGGTGAAGATCGAGAAGTCCGAGCGTCCTGCCAACATTTGGGTGGAGGCTGAGGAGTTCGAGCCCTTCATGCCCACTCAGGAAATGCTCGCTGAAGCCCAGACGAAGGATGTGTTCTAATGAAAAATACGCTTGTCATCGACCTGGACCGCTGCTCGGGCTGCGACTCCTGCGTGGCCGCCTGCAAGATGGAGAACCAGATGAACCTGGGCGTGGTGCGCAACCACGTGTCCGCCATCGGCCCCACCGGCACCTTCCCGGACATCGAGATGTACTGGCTGCCCATGCAGTGCCAGCAGTGCGAGAATCCCGGCTGCATCGAAGTGTGCCCCACCGGCGCCTCCTACCGCGACGAGGAGACCGGCATCGTGCTCGTGAACGCCGAGGATTGCATCGGCTGCGAGAGCTGTCTGACGGGCTGCCCCTACGGCGTGCGCCAGCTGAACCCGAAGACCAACACCATCGAGAAGTGCACGCTGTGCTTCCAGCGCAAAAACGACGAGAACTGGGTGCCGGCCTGCGTGCACAACTGCTGCTGCGGCGCTCGCACCTTCGGAGACTTGGACGATCCGAACTCCGAGGCCGCGAAGGTCGTGGCTGCCGCCGGCGAGAACGCGCACTACCTGTTCGATCCGGCCGACCTGCATCCCACGACGGTCTACATCCTCTCGGAGAAGACCGCCAAGTGGCAGGAGGAGCCCGTCGAGGTCACCCGCTACGAGAAGAAGTAGCCATTTTGCGTGAGGGGTGCGCTTGCACCAGCCCGTAGGTGCGCCCCTCGGTTTTCGGTTGCCCCGACCGTCGCTCCCTCCCTTTTGGCGGTCGGGCGCTCTTGCGGGTTCGCAGTTTGAACCCGCAGGACGGGGGCTGCTGCTTTGGTGCGCCGGTGCGCCGCTTTTTCGAGGTCGCAGTTCCTGTCCTGCGGAGCGCTCTGGCGCTACGCGGTTTGTGCCCAACGAGGACGGGCGAGTCTGAGAGGAGAGGGGATACATGGTAGATGAGATGAGCGTCGCTGCGGCCGATGAGGCTGTGGTGACGGAGGACATGATCGCGGCCCTCAAGGGTCGCGCGGCGTTCTACGACCTTTTGGCGGCCATCTACTTCCGGCCGTTGACGGCTGAGCAAATCGATAACATCGCCGAGATGGATTGGTCGGAATATGCCGATGTGAACGAGCTGTTCGCCGACGGGGTGAACGATATCACGCGCTATTTGCGCAAGCGGAACTCCGGCACGCGCCAGGCGCTGGCCGTGGACTTCACTTCCGCCTTCGCCGGAACCTCCTCGTGGAAGGGCCGCTACGCGGTGCCCTACGAGAGCGTGCACACGAGCGAAGAGGGGCTCATGTTCCAGGACGCTTACCACGAGGTTTTCCAGCTGTACAAGGCCAACCACGTGGCCAAGGCCGAGGGCTACGACTTCCCCCACGATCACCTGTCGTTCATGTGCGAGTTCCTCGTGGTGCTCTCAGATCGCATCATTGCCGCCCTTGAGGCCGGCGACGACGCGGAGGCCCTGCGTCAGGTTCGCACGTCCCGCGCGTTCCTCGCCGACCATATCCTCTCGTGGTTCGACACGTTCCAGGATCTGGCGCTTCTGCTTTTGGAGACGCGCTTCTATCGGGGCGTCTTGAAGATTTCCAAGGGTTTCTTCCTCGAGGACGCCGAGCTTTTGGATGCTATCGCCGTCGAGCTCGAGCAGCGCCTCGAGGTGCGAGAGGAGAGGTAACATGGACTTCGCGATCATCCTTGCAGTCACCATCGTCGGCTGCTTCGCCCTGCGCAACCCCTTGAAGGCGCTTCCGGTCGCGTTCTACGCCGCCGCCATCGCCATCGACGTCGTCTACGTGTACGGCGTGTTCTTCGGGCTGCCGCGCGCCATTTGGAGCCCGCTGTTCGTCCTCATCCAGAAGTGCGAGCTGTCGCTGGCCCTGTTCGTGGTCGTCATGTTCATCGGATGCCTGAACCGGGACGGCCGCGCCTATCACTGGCTGAAGCCCGTGCGCAGCGAGCTGTCCATCGTGGCGTGGTTCCTCTCGCTCGGGCACATGGCCGTGTACCTGGAGAGCTACCTGCCGCGCCTTCTCGGCGGCGGCGAGATCGGGGGCAACGTCATGGGCGCCTTCGTTTTGGCGGTCGTGCTGCTCGTGCTGCTCGTCGTGCTCGGCGTGACGTCCTTCGCCTTCGTGAAGCGGCAGATGTCCACGGCCTCGTGGAAGAAGGTGCAGAAGCTGGCCTACCCGTTCTTCGGGCTGGTGTACGTGCACCTGCTGCTGATGCTTTTGCCCTCGGCCCTGCACGGCGGCCTCGCCGCCCAGGCCTCGGTGGTCGTGTACTCGGTGGTGTTCGTCGGCTATGCCCTCTGCCGCGTGGGCCGGGCGTTGGTCGACCGGAGCGCCGAGGATGCCGTGTCCGCGTCCAACGACCCGACTCCCGCCATCTCCGACGAACCGGAAATGGTATCGTAGGCCAATCGGATCACATCGAGGAGCGCTCGGCTGTCGCCGGGCGCTCCTTGCGCTAGGGAGGGCAGTGATGGCCGAGACGAAAAACTTCATGGCGAAGCTCGTGCGCGCGTGGCCGGCATTGCCGTACATGGCCTTGGGGGCCCTGCTAGCTTCGGTCTATATAGCGAGCTCGGGAACGGCGTGGCTGTCTGATAGCGAGATCAACGGCGGAAACCTTTCGGTGCTGACGGTGACCATGAGCCTGTCGGCCGGCGGCCTCATGCTGTTGTCCACGTTCGCAGTGCCCCGGGTGCGCTCGTGGCTCGAGCGCCCGACGGCGTGCCTTTGGGCGGGGGCGGTCTCCTCGCTCGGCGCCCTCATCGTCATACTTATCGGGCCCTATTATTTGACGCCGATGCTGCCTTATCCCGTTATCCGATCGCTTTTCTTCATCGGCGGCATACTATTCGGCGTGGGGCTCGGGGCGATCGCCCTGCGTTGCGGGCAGCTCTACGGCGCGCTGCCGCCGCGCCAGGTCATCCTGTACGTGGCCTACTCCCAGTTCGTCGTGGGAGCCTCCTTCTTCATTGTGCTGGGATCGCCCGCCTGGGCGCCGGTTCCCGGCGGTCCCAGCTTGGCGGGCATGGCTTCGTTCGTGCTGCTGCCTTTGGCGGCCGGCATCTTGGCATCGTTCTCCCGCCATATCGAGCAGCCGACGCCCACTCTTGTGCGCGACCATTCGCGCCGGTCGCTGCCGAAGTCGTTCTGGAAGCTTCTGGCCGTGGTCTTCGTGTTCTCCTGCATCGTGTCCTCGGTGTACGCATCCACGGTGGCGGTCTCCTCCATCGAGACGACGCTGTCCGGGTCGCGTCTCGTCATGCTCGCGCGCATGCTTCTGGCGTTGGTTTTGGCGGTGGTGGCCGTGGGCATCGAGGGGGATCGACTCAACTTCGGGAAGCTGTACTCGGTGGTGATGGTGGCCTCCGTGGCGCTTGTCGCCTGCCTGCCCTTGGTAACGGTGCTGCATACCGTGCTCGCCCAGGTGGTGTCGCTGTCCAGCGTCGTGTTCGAGCTGTTCCTGTGGTGCATTCTCGCCTTCATCGTCTTCCAGCGGCGCACCTCCGCGGTCATCGTGTTCGGCTACGGCTACGGCGCCTACCAGCTTGGCAACGGCATCGGCTGGCTCTTCGGGGCGCAGCTTTTAGGGACGCTGTTCGGTGCCGTCGGCGAGGCCTTCGCCTATATGATCATGGCGCTCATCGTGCTCGCTTGCGCCTTTCTCATCTTCTCCGAGCGCGAGTTCGACCGATTGTTCGCGCCGGGGGAGGAGGGCGCCCCCTCGCTTGACGAGCTGCTGATGAGGGATCTTGCCGCCGAGAGCGAGGGGCCGGCCCGCGAGGACGAGCCGGTGCGCAAGGGACGCTTCGGTCTGGCGATCGAGGCTTTGGCCGCAGACTACCAGCTCTCTCCCCGGGAGACCGACGTGCTGCGCTGTCTGGCCATGGGCTACAACTCGTCCACCACGGCGAGCAAGCTCAGCATCTCCTGGAACACGGTGCGCACCCATACGCGCAACGTCTACGGCAAGCTGGGCGTTCATTCCCAGCAGGAGCTGATTGCCATGGTGGATGACGTCACGGCGGCCGAGGGGTAGGATATCTCGCGGCGCTCCTCGATGCGGATTGCGGTTTATTTCGAGTTCGATATAATAAGCAGTCAAAACACGTTGCGAGGGGTGACTTTGAAAGACTCACACGGTCGTACTATCGATTATCTGCGCATATCGCTGACGGATCGCTGCAATTTCCGCTGCGTCTACTGCATGCCCGAGGAGGGCGTGTGCGCGATGTCCCATGACGAGATCCTGCGCATCGAGGAGATCGAGCGGCTGGTGGCCGTGGCCGCCGGGCTCGGCATCCGCTCGGTTCGCCTCACGGGCGGCGAGCCGTTGGTGCGCAAGGGCGTGGTTGAGCTGGTGGACGCCATCACCGGCATCGAGGGCATCGAGAACGTCTCCATGACCACCAACGGGGTTCTTCTGCCCCGCATGATCGGCGATTTGAAGGCAGCGGGGCTTTCGCGGGTCAACATCTCGCTTGACACCCTGGATCCGGTGCAGTTCCACGAGATCACGCGCACGGGCCGTTTGGAGGACACCCTCGCCGGCATCGACGCGGCGCTCGCCGCAGGGCTCAATCCCGTGAAGGTGAACGCCGTGGCCGTGCGCTGCGCCGACGGCTCGCTCGCCGTGTTTGCGGTGAACCGTTCGCTCGAGGCGACCGCCGAGTTCGAGATCAGGCTGCAGGACGGCGCGCAGCCGGCATCCGTCGAGGCGCAGACGCTGCACGACGACGATCTGTTCGCCGCGAATACGCTCTACGACCAGAACCGTGTGACCCCGCACGCCAACGGGTCGGCTATGTACGATGCCGAGTCCGGCGTGGTCCGCGTCTCCCTGCCGCCGGTGAGTTGGACCGCCCTGCACATCAAGTGACGCGATGGGCCGCGCGGTCCGTTCCGGAGAAGGACGGATCGCACGGCCCTTGCTTCCCGGGCCGGGCGGAAGGGACCGGACCGGCCGGGGAAAACGCGTTATGCTGGAATCAGACGGGCGTTCCGCCTGAACCGTGCGGAACATGCCCGATGGTGCGACGAGAGGGGTGCTGTGGCGAAACGGGTGACCATCACCGACGTGGCGCGCGAGACGGGCGTCTCCATCAAAACGGTGTCGAATGTGCTGAACAACACCGGCAGTATGCGCCCGGAGACGCGCCAGCGTGTCCAGGATGCCATCGAACGCCTCGGATACCGCGTTAACGTGTCCGCCCGCGCCATGAAAACCGGCGGCACGAAGCTCATCGGACTGGCCATCACCGATTTCTGCCAGCCGTTCATGCCCTATCTCGCCGACAGCATCGTGGCGGCGGCACGTTCCCGCGGGTACGCGGTGATCACCGATACCTACAACAGCGCCGGCGGCTTGGCGCAGGCGATCCCGGAGACGAAGAAGCTGGCCGCGGACGGCTGGATTTTCTTCATGGGCTCGCCGATCACGGATCGCACGATACTGCACCAGCCGTATCCGTTGGTGATTGTGGGCGATTACGATACGCAGGGACTGGCCGATTGGGTCACGATGCCGAACGTGGAGGCCGTACGCACCGCGGTGGGGGCGCTGCTGGATTCGGGATGCCGTAGGATCGCGTTGATCGGCGGCACCGCGGAGAACGCATGCCCGGATGCCGACCGCGAGTCGCGGCCCGAAACCACCAGCACGATGCGTACCCGCGGCTATGTGTTGGCCCATGAGGAGCGTGGCCTGCAGGTCGATTGGCGGCTGGTCCGTAACGCGGATTGGGTGCAGTCCGGCGGCCGCGATGCGGTGGCGGGGCTGTTGGACGATCCGGATGCGCCGCGTCCGGATGCGGTCATGTGCCTGAACGACGCGCTCGCCATCGGGGTGATTCATGAGCTGCAGCGGCGCGGCGTGCGCGTGCCGCAGGATATGCAGGTCATTGGGTTCGACAACGTGCCGGATGCCGAGTACTGCATGCCCGGATTGACGACGATCGACCCGCATGTGGATGATTACGCGCGACATGCCGTGGATATGCTGATCGCGCGCATCGAGGGGTCGGCGGATCCGTTCCGCACGTATGTGACCTCCTACGATCTGGTGCGTCGTGCCTCGACGTGTTGACGGCCCGGCGTTCGCCTGGACATGGGTCTGTGACGGGCTGCTGTCGCCTCTCCCGTGGCGTATTCCGGGAGAGGCGACATGCGGGCTAGGATCGGAGCAGCACCTCCGTCAGCGCTTGACGGACGGCGCTCGGCATATGCGAATCGGAGCAATCTTCCATGTCCGGCCCGCTGACGTGCTCGAGTGAATCCATCGTGGCCAATGCGTCGATGCCGTTCTCCGCTATGGCGGCATAAGCCTGTTCCTTGGTCAGATATCGCATTTCGGCATGCCGAAGGATGTCGAAGACGTCTTCCATGCGGGGATCGGGGGCCATCGTCGTGTCGCCGATGGTGACACGTATCTCGCTGCGGGTGGATACGTCGGCGACCGTTACCTGCAATGTGAGGGTTTCGGCATCATACCGGCGATCCGAATCGACGGATGCGCCGTCGGCCTGTACGGATATGTCGCTGTCGGTAATGCCTCGGAACAGGAAATCCCATGTTCTCCGGGCCGGCAGAGCGTGAACGTCTCCCTGGGCTGGCGATACCGTGAGTGCGGATGTGGCGCCGTCCTTGCGCCATCGATAGGTGATCGCGGTGGTCGCCGGGGTGATCTGCCGAGAGTAATGTCCCGAATCCTCCATCAGCGTGAAGTCGCCGTCCGCTCCGGGGAAGACGATGATCTCCAGATGCTGCGGGTTGTCGACGGAGTTGATGGAATCCCCCTCGGACAGGGGCTGCATCGGCACGATGCCGCCGGCCTTCGCGAACACGGGAATTCCGTCGAGCGGACGCCAGACGGTCATGCGCCGTCCGTTGGGCGAAGACGCGCTATACCGGCGCCCGGTGAAGAAGTCGAACCAGTCGCCCTGCGGCAGCCATACGTCGGCCTTGCCCCGTCGGGAGGATTTATCCATCGGTTCCGTGATGGGCGCGGCCAGCAGTTCGGTGCCGAACATGTATTCGTTGGGAACGTGGTATGCGGCGTCGATGTCGGGCGATCCCCAATACATGGGCTCCACCAGGGGAAGGCCTGTCCGGGATGCGCGCCAGTTCATGGTGTGGAGGTACGGAATCATGCGATGGCGCAGGCGGAGCGCATCGTCCATGATCGCACGGAGGGGGTGCGGATGTTTTTTTGGACGGTCAGGCGGCCAGTCCAAGACTTCTGCGGTATTGCACGGGGCTCATCCAGTCCAGTGACTTCTTGATCCTGGTTTCATTGTAGTGGGTCAGGTAGGCGGCCAGGCGTTCGCGGAACTCCTCGTAGCCCACGCCCCTCCAGTCCCGCCCGTAGAATAACTCGTTCTTGAGCCTGCTGAAGAACCCCTCGGCGGCCGCGTTGTCCGGGCTGCATCCCTTGGCGCTCATCGACCGGATCAGCCCGTGCTCCTCGCAGATGCGGATCCATTCGTCCCACCGGTAGTGGCAGCCGCGGTCACTGTTAAACCGACATCGGTTTAACTCGGATTAAGCCGGGTTTGTTGTTAAGCCGGGGAACGGTTCGGGGTCTTGGTGGCTGGCCGTGTCCCATGTGGTTTCCCGGCTTAACGTGAGGGTGTGTAGTTGTCGGAGTCGTTGCTCGCTGAGCCATGTCTCCTTGGAGGGGTCGGGGCCGGGGTTGGCCGCATCGACGGCTTTGCGCATCATGTCGAGGGTCGCGAACGCGTAGAACGCGCTGGTTGTGCTCATGCTTTCGTGGCCGAGCAGTTGCATGATGAGCGGTAGCGGCACGCCCTGTTGGTAGAGGTCCATGGCGCGGGTCCGGCGGATCAGGTGGCAGTGGACGCGTTCGGGCATGGACGGGCACGTCCCGCGGCGTGCTCTGGCCGCCGCGGTTTTGAGGATCTCGTCGATCCGGTCCACGGAGAGCGGCTGGATGGCGCCGTTCCTCGTCGAGTGGAACAACGGCCTGTCGCCGTCGCGCATGGACGGTCCGGGATGGAATTCCTCGAGGTAGGCGGCCAGGTGGGTTCGTGTCCTTTCTCCCAGGGGCACGACCCGGCTCTTGCCGCGTTTGCCGGTGAGCGTGACCCTGGCCGGCTTATCCATACCCACGTCCGCGATGGTCAGTGCGGCGAGTTCGCCGATCCTGGCGGCGGTGTCGTACATGAGGATCAGGAGCATGCGGTTCCTGCGCGATTTGGCGTCGCCGGTGCCCCATGCGGTCAGCAACGCTTTGGTGTGCTCCTCCCCGAGGTGGTCGACGGGTTTGCGCGCGGGTGGTTTGACACGTATGCCGGCCGCGTCGTTGCCCAGCGCGGTCAATGCCGGGTGTTCGAGGCCCGCGTGGTCGAGGAACACGCGCATCGTCGTCATCCTCAGCATGATGGTGCGGTCCGAGTACCCGCGCTCGGTCCGCATCCATTCGACCCACCGGCCCAGGCGCGCCCGGTCGAAATGCCCGAAACCGATGTGGCTGCGCTGCGTGCCTTCCGTGGTTTCGAGCCATCGGACGTAGGATTCCAGGCCGATGCGGTACGCCTCGACGGTCTTCGGCGAGCTGCCCCGCACCTTGGGCAGCCAGTGGTGCAGCCAGTCGCGCGCGACTCGCCAGAAGTCCGGTTCACCGGAGCTGGCGGCCGTTTTCCTTGCCTTGCTCATGGTTCCTCCGTTTCCGGGACCACGCGTTCGGCGTCGGCGACGAGGTCCGCGTATCCGTCCATGAAATCGGGGCTGGCGTGCACGTAGTAGAGGGTGCTGTCGATGCCGGCGTGTCCCATGTAGGCCGCCAGATAGGGCAGCATCGCCATCACGTCCACGCCGTCGCGAGTCCACCGCTCGATGTTCGCGAACGCGAACCGGTGCCGGAAATCATAGGGCCTGGGCCGTTTGCCGGCTTGTGGCCACTCGAGCCCGGCCCGCGTCCAGACGCGGCGGAACACCACGCCGGGCATGCCCGGGGAGACCGGATTGCCGGTGGAGGTGACGAAGAACGCGGGACGGTCGTCTCCGAAGCGTTCGCGGGACCGTTGGTCGCATTCCAGCAGTTCGGCGGCGACCTCGTCGCCCACGGGCAGCCTGCGGCTGCGACCGGCCTTGGAATCGACCACGTCGATGGAACGGGCCTTGTGGTCGACGTGCCCGACGGCGAGTCTCCTGACCTCTCGGGTGCGCAGCCCGCAGCAGGCCATGAGCATGAAGAACGCGCGAGACTGCCACGCCCACGGCGACGGAGACTCCAACGTTCCCGCGGCCCGCAGGAACAGGGCGGCCTCGCGGTCCGTCAGCAGGTACGGCGTCGGACGCGGGGATCCGGCCTTCCACTGGTCGGAGAGCACGTACGCGTCGGGATCGTGGGCCAGTCGCATCCACCTGCCGAAGTCCCTGATGTACGAGAACCACGAGCGGCAACCCCCGGGATTCGCGTCGATCCTATGGGCGATCCATCGCTCCACGACGCCCCGCTCCAGACGCACGGCCCCGTGTTCGAGGCAATGCCGGTCGAACGAGCGCAGGACCCGGACGCGGGTGGCGCCATGCCTGCCCATGGACGCCTTGAAGCGGATGTACTCCTCCAATTCGCCGGCGAGCGGGCCGACGAATCCGTGTTCCGTGGGTCTCATGACGATCCGCCTTCCGGCACGGGCAGCACGCACGCGAGCATTCCCCCGCGGTGCGTGGCCATGTAGACGCGTGTGGAATCGGGGTCGGCGTGGCCAAGCACCGCGCTGATCGTCGGCAACGGCGTGGCCGCCTCCAGCATCCTCGTCGCCGCGTTGCGCCGCAACAGCCTGGAACCGCCCCGGCGTCCGAGCCCGGCGTGCCGCATGACACGGCTGATCGCCTCGTACACCGATGAATGACCCCGAAGCGCGACATGGGGCGCCTTGTACCGCACGAACACACGGTCGTCGTCGGTGGCGGGCCTTTCGTCCAACAGCCAGGACGCCAGCCTCGCGACCAGCGGTCCCATCATCGGCACGGTCAACGGATTGCCCGTCTTTCGCTGCACCAGACCTATACTCATGGAATCCCAATCCACGTCGGCGATCCTCAGACCGATCACATCGCATGCCCTCAGCCCGCACGTCAGCGACAGCAGGGTGATCGCCGCGTCCCTCGACGGCACCGACCGCGAGGCGCACGCCTCCAGCAAGCGGCGGTGCTCGTCGTCGGGCAACGTTCCCGCGATCGCGTGGGTCCTGCGTATGCCGGCCAGGCCGATCGCGTCCGCCAGGTCATCCCGCCCGAGCCATCTGAACAACGGGCGCAGGTCCGACGCGGCGTGCCGCATCGACGACTCCGACCAGCGTGAACGCAGCCCGGCCAGGAACCCCAGCACATGCGAGCCATCCGAACCATCCAACGACACGACCCCATGAGATTCCAGCCACGTGAGGAACAAGCCCGCCATCCGACGGTAATGCCCCACCGTCGCCGAAGCCAGTCCCGAACCGGCGAGATACGCCTCCCAACGCTCCATGACCACGGCCAAACCCGGAACCACCGGCTCCGCAAGCCTGCTCCTGCGCCACTTGCCCAGGTCCACCGAACCGGACCGCAGATACGAGTCGCACAAACGCGCCAGCCTGCCGTAATCGAACCACCGCTGCCTGCTGAAACCGCCCGTCCGCTCACTGAAGGTCGACGCGGCGAACCCCGCGCCCAACCCACGCGTGTACACCGCATCCGGGCCTCCGGCGTACCGTTCCAACGCCCTGATGGACTTGCGGTACTGGCCTATGGTGGATTCCATATAACCGGCCCCGTAAAGCGCGCGGACCACCTCGCCCGCGACATGGCCAACCGTCGTCTCACCCATGGCAAACTCCTTCGTTCGAATCAAATGGGACAAGACGAACATAACCCGGAACGTTAAGCCGGGAAACCACATGGGACACGGCCAGCCACCAAGACCCCGAACCGTTCCCCGGCTTAACAACAAACCCGGCTTAATCGGAATGGATGATTGGATGTTCCCCGTCCCTGAGCGTGGCGACCGCGTCAAGGAGCATCCGGTTCGCCATGTCGGCGTTCGGGGAGCGCGACAAGGTCCAGGAGACCACCATCCCGTCGAAGCAGTCGACCACCGGGGAAAGCCAGCACTTGTACCCGTCCATGGTGAACTGGGTGACGTCCGTGACCCACAGCATGTTCGGCGCGTCGGCGTGGAAGTCCCGCTCCACGAGGTTCGCCGGGGCCTCGTCGATCTCGCCGGCGTAGGAGCTCCACCGCTTCGGCCGCTTCAGGTACACGGGCCGCATGGCCCCCTCGCGCATGATCCGCCTGACGACCTTCTCCGAGACGACGATCGGGTCGGACTCGTCAAGGCGCAGCATGCGGTGGATGGTCCGGTATCCCCATGCGCGCCCACCCTGCTCGAACAGGCCGGCGACGCGGGCCCGCAGCACGGCGTACCTGTCGCCCGCGGCGATCGCGCCGCGCTCGTAATAGTAGGTGCTGCGTTTCAGCCCCACGGCCTTCAGACAGGCCGCCAGGCCGAATTCACCCCTGATCGCGTCGACGACCCGCGTCCTCTCCCTGTTCGTCAGCATGGACGGGTCGAGGCGCGGGTCGTCGGCTTTTAAAACATCGATCGTCTCCCGCATCACCGCGTTCTCCAGCCGCAGGACCTCCACCTGCCGGCGCAGCTCCTCCACGTCATCGCCGGCCGCGGGCATCGGTTCGGCCGGCATCGGCGCGTTTCTCCTGTCCATCAGTCCCAGTATCCCCTCGCTCCGGTAGCGGCGCATCCACTGGTACACGCTCGTCGGCGTGCAACCCGCGTCGCGCGCCACGCGGGCGAGGGGCTCGCCCTCGAGCGCGCGTCTGGCCGCATTCGTCTTGCATTCCAGCGTATACGAACGCCTGCACGCGCCCGTGATCTCGTCGGCCTCCGCGTCCAGCATCGCGTTCAACAGCTGTTCGACCTTCTCCGACACCAACCGGTCCAGCTTCGTCTCGAGCATGTTCTCGTCGACCTGTAGAATCTGATTCGGCATGGTTCCGTCGCCTTCCTAAATAGGTTGATTTGGTTTGGCGACTGAAATCGTACCCGGACGACGGACCATGTCTCTCAACTCAAGCCTCAACCAAAATGCGCAACAAACCGGGCGTTATCAATCGGACACATTGGAGTCGGACAGGCTAAGCTGCATAGAACACCGCATCTAATCGGTTCGACACGCGCATTTCACTGCGCGACTGGACATTGACGTCCCTTTCGAGGTAATATCGAACCGGTTCGATACATACGTGAGTATGCAAATACGTAAACAACAAACAGGCAGATGCGCACGCAAATTGCACCCGCGCCCATGAGCCAAGGGAGGTCCCATGAAAAACAAAGTGCAGCTCATCACATACGCCGATCGTCTCGGCGATGGCACTCTTAGCTCGATGACCGACATCCTGCGCACCCGCTTCGACGGCGTGTATGACGGCGTGCATATCCTGCCGTTCTTCACTCCGTTCGATGGTGCGGATGCAGGCTTCGACCCGATCGACCATACCAAAGTCGACGAACGTCTCGGTAGCTGGGACGACGTCGCCGAACTCTCCAAGACCCACAACATCATGGTCGACGCCA
>OMNT01001385.1_pt1 | contig 22834 bp, 18 predicted proteins | sample 1672551 | NCBI WGS metagenome assembly OMNT01 (sample SAMEA3136698, study PRJEB25190) | human gut metagenome | reverse complement strand
GACAGCTGGTCGGGCCGGTGGTCGATCCGGTCAGAAAGACCCACCGTCTCCAGCGCGGCCCGGGCACGCTCCCGCCGCTCTTCCTTCTTCACGCCGCCGTACAGCAGCGGCAGCGCCACGTTGTCCAGCGCCGTCAGCTTGGGCAGCAGGTGGAAGGACTGGAACACGAAGCCGATCTCCTTGTTCCGCACCTCCGCCAGCTCCTTGCCGGAGCACTTGGTGATCTCCCGGTCGCCCAGCAGATAGCTGCCGCTGGTGGGCACATCCAGACAGCCGATCAGGTTCATCAGCGTGGTCTTTCCGCTGCCGGAAGGCCCCATGATCGCCAGATAATCCCCCTCGTTCACGTCCAGACTCACGTTTTTCAGCACACGGGTCACGGTCTTGCCCATGGGATAATCCTTGCAAATATCGCGCATCTGTAAGATCATGCTCATCCCTCCGCAACTGCGCCGTCATCCACGGCAGGCAGCGCCGCGGCGCCGTCCTCGGGCATCACGTCCACAGCACCGTCCATACCGCCCTCGGGCATCACGTCCACGCCGCCGTCCATACTGTCCACGCCGCTCATATCGCCCATGTCTCCCATATCGCCCATGTCGCCGCCGCCCATGCCAGGATCGAAGGTGGCATCGTCATAGGTGACGCAGGTCATGCCGGCCTTCAGGCTCTCGTCGGGGAAGGCGATGTAATCGTCGGCGGTCAGGCCGTCGGTGACAACGTAGGTGTCCATCTCCGCGTCATAGTCGCCCAAGGTCAGGCTGCGCTTTTCCAGCTTGCCCTTGACGTTCTGAGCCCATACCCAGGGAGCGGAATCCACGTCATTAATGTAATACGCAGGCAGCTTCAGGGTATCGGCGTCCTGCTCCGCGTCCTGACCGTAGTCCGGCTCGATGTACACATGCTGCCCCAGCAGCAACCCATCGCTGCTCTCCAGCTCCACATAGAAGGGGTACTTGCTGGACATGGCGGTGTCGTCGCTGGCCCCGCCGTAGTTATTGTTCTGGTTGCCCTGCTGGGCGTTCTCCCAGTCGATGAGGGAGATGGTGCCCTTCCAGGTCTGATCGCTGACGCGGGAGCGGATCACCACAGCGGTGCCCTCCGTCAGGGTACCTGCGTTGTTCTCGTTGACATAGCCCTTCACCCGGAAGCCGCTGGTCTCCACGATGGTCATGAAGGGCAGGGGATTGCCGTTCTGATCGGTGCCGCCGTTCTCGTTGATGGCCTTGACCCGGCCCGCCACGGGAGAGGTGACCGTTACGTTCTTCACGGTGCTCTGCAGCTTCTCGATATCCTTTGCCTTCAGGGAGATATTATACTCCTTCTCCAGAATATCCGTGGTGACCTGGCGGATCTCCAGGGTATACTGCATCTGCTTGTCGGAGGAGGCGGCATTCTTGTCCTTTTCCAGCTGCTCCTTCTCCTCCTTCTTGCTGGCCAGCTCGTTCTGCATCTGCTCCAGCTCCAGCTGGGCCTTCTCCAGATCCAGCTTGGCCTGGCTCATGTCGTATGTAAACAGGGCGTCGCCCTCCTTGACCTCCTGATCCACCTTCACCTTGATGGCATCCACCGTGGCGTTGTCGTTCTTCTTGATCTGCGTCTCGCTCTGAGACGTGACCATTCCGGCAAAGCGATCCACCAGGCCGGTGGAGCCCAGCCCGCAGATCATGGACACAGACTGTACCGAGGCTTCTCCCTCCGCGCTTGCGCCGCAGCCCGCCAGTACGGACAGCAGCATCACGGCAGCCAGCGCGATCACAGCAAACTTTTTCATCCCGTTTCTCCTTGTAATCTGTTTTGGAACTGAATTTTTGTCCATATAAATATGGACGTTCCGGCAGCGGAAAATGTTCCCGCTTTTTCCAATATTTTTCTCTACAACTGTATTAGCACAGTTGGTACACTCATTATACCAGAGAGCAGTCCTTTGTCAAGCCAATTTCCCGCAAAAAAAGCTCCCCGACCGACAGTCGGGAAGCGTTATTTTCATGCGTTTTCCTCCGGTGGCTCCGGATCGTACTCCAGAATATCGCCGGGCTGACAGTGCAGCACCTCGCAGATGGCCGCCAGGGTGGAGAACCGGATGATGCTGTCAAGCAGTTTTTAACGTTTATCGTAAAATATTTTATGCTTCATGTCCTTTCGATGAGAGCCGTTCAAGCTTCATCGTTCAGGTCGGGCTGATCAAACACATCTTGCAGTGACCCGATATCGAGGATGACCTTTGATGTGTATGTGGTGGTAAGATCCGAGTTCTTGTCCAATTCCTGCCGTACATAATACCCGCTGTCGCTGTTGGGATAGCCGTATACGATCGTGCGGGCGGTAAAATCGCCATTGGGATAGACAACCCTCACGCTGCCGGGCGGCAGCGGCGCGGTTTTCAGGATGCACTCCCGCAGCAGCACGGCGGTCTCATCGGCGTCGGCAAGCCACCTGCCGCCTTTACCGGCAAAGAAGAGGGTCGCGGCGCACAGACCAGCAAAAAGGCAGAGCGCCGCCGCGGTGATCATTTGATCCGTGCGGGTATCCGTATCTCCGCCCGTTAGCAGTGCGGCAGCGGCGACGCCGATCATTGCAAGCAGCAAAGCCCCAAAGGCGCGAACTGTCCGCTTCCGATGCTGCCGTTTCTGCCGGGCCAGCGTCCGGGACAACTCCTCGCGGTCGGGCAGCTCCGGGCGAAAGGGCTCGATCCTTTTCCGGAGCTCTGAACATATCTCGGCAGCGTTGTCCAGCAGGGGAATGGTGCAGCGCTTTCCGCATTGTAGCCGCAGCGTCAGAGTCATACCGCCGCAGCTGCAAAAGGCGATGTCGCTGTACGGGCATTGCAGCCGCGCCCGCCACGCGAACCGGGCGGTAAGTCCGCTCTCTCCCAAGTGCAGAAAAGCGCCGCGGTTAAATCGGCGGGAAATGAGACACAGCACCACAATGACCAGACTAAGTACAAGGATGATACGACACCCCACTTTATCTTCGGGAGACATGGTGTTGTCCACAAAAAGCAGGAACGAAAACAGAAGGGCCAGAAAAATACCCGAGCCAAGGAGAAGCCATCTGCAAAGCCCAAATCGTTTTTGGATAAAAATGCCGTCCATACTCCCCACACCACCCCCAAGGCCGCGCGTTTCCAATCATGCCGCCTGCGGCGGCATACCTCAACTCTTCACTTTTCTCTCTTCACTCTTCACTGCAAAAAGCGCCTGGCTGCAAAGTCAGGCGCTTTTTGTTTTCACATCTTCTCCGGTGCGGAGCAGCCGATCAGCGTCATGCCGTTTTTCAGTACGGCGCGGGCAGTGTCCGCCAGCTTCAATCTCGCCAGCAGCACGTTCTCCGCCTCACCCTTGATGCGGCAGGCGTTATAGAACTTGTGGAAGGCCGCCGCCAGCTCGGTGAGATAGCGGTTGATGAAGCTGGGATCGTAGTCTCGGGCGGCCAGCTGTACCACCACCGGGTACTGGGCCAGCTGCTTGATCAGGGCCTTCTCCTCCGGCGCGGACAGCACCGTGAAGTCCACCTCGGCAGCATCCTTCACCTGATAGCCCTCCGCCGCCAGCGCCTTCAGCAGCGTGCAGATGCGGGCGTGGGCGTACTGGACGTAGTACACGGGATTCTCACTGTCCTCCCGGACGGCCAGGCCCAGATCGAACTCCATCTGGGTCTCCGGCTTGGCGTTGAAGAAGTAGCGGCAGGCATCCACGGGGATCTCGTCCAGCAGGTCGGTCAGGCTGATGGCCTTGCCGGTACGCTTGGACATGCGCACCACCTCGCCGTCGCGCACCAGCTTCACCAGCTGCATCAGCACGATGTCCAGCCGGTTGGTACCGTCCAGGCCCAGGGCGTCCATGGCGCCCTTTAGGCGGGCCACATGGCCGTGGTGGTCGGCGCCCCAGATGTTGATGACCTTATCGAAGCCGCGGACGGCGAATTTGTTGCGGTGATAGGCGATATCGGCGGCAAAGTAGGTATAGAAGCCGTTGGCGCGGCGCAGCACGTCGTCCTTCAGGCCAAGCTTTTCGATAGCCTCGTCGCTCTTGCCCTCCTGCCGCAGCTGGGCGGCCAGGATATCGGAGGTCTTCAGCCACAGCGCGCCGTCCTTCTCATAGGTATAGCCCCTGTCCGTCAGCGCCTGCACTGTGTCAGCCACATAGCCGCTGTCGTGAAGGGAAGACTCGAAGAACCACTGGTCGTACTGAATGCCGTAGCGGGCCAGATCGGCCTTCATCTTGGGGATATTGACGCTGAGACCGAACTGGGCCAGGGCGTCATGGCGGGTCTTTTCGTCGCAGTCCAGATACTTATCGCCCTCATTCTCGTAGAAAGCCTGGGCCAACTCCCGGATATCGTCGCCGTGGTAGCCGTCCTCGGGGAATTCCACCGCGTCCTCGCCCTTGATGATCTGGAAGTACCGGGCCTCCAGACTCTTGGCGAACTTTTCGATCTGGTTGCCCGCGTCGTTGACGTAGAACTCACGCCACACGTCCGCACCGGACTTTTGCAGCACGCTGGCCAAAGTGTCTCCCAGCACGCCGCCCCGGGCGTTGCCCATGTGCATGGGGCCGGTGGGGTTGGCGGAGACGAACTCCACCATCACTTTTTCCCCGTGGCCCTCGTCGCTCTGGCCGTAGAGGGGGCCTTCCTTCTCGATCTCGGCCAGCACATCGCCGTACCACTTGTGGCCCAGGCGGAAGTTCAGGAAGCCGGGGCCGGCGATCTCCACGGAGGAGAAGATGGTGCCGGCGAGATCCATGTGGTCCACCAGGGCCTGGGCAATGGCGCGGGGGGCCATCTTCATGGCCTTGGCCCCAGCCATGGCCACGGAGGAGGCGTAGTCGCCGTTCTGGGGATCCTTGGGGATCTCCACGGAGCCTTTCAGCTCTACCCCGGCGGGGAGGACCCCGGCCGCAACGGCCGCCTCGTAGGCCTGGGCGGTCAGCTGGCTGACCTGAGCTTTTGCCGATTGAATCAAATTCGCCATAACGCTTGTGTCACCTTTTCTTTCTTGTTCAAAGTGCCTGGTCCAGGGGTGCCCGCTGGTCCAGGGTGGGTTCAGTTACTTGGATCTCAAAGGCGTTTTCCCCGATGAGCTGGCTGTCCGCCTCCAGGGCGTAGCGGATAGAGAGGCTGCCGCCGCCCTCCCCGATGCGGGCCTTGGCCCGGTGGGTGTTCACGCCCAACATGAGGCCGCCGAAGGGCGTCTCATAGAGGGAGAAATGCTTCTGCCCTTCCTCGAAGATCATCTCGGAGTTGATGGTCCCCTCCCGCAGGAGGGTGATCCGGTCGGGGGCGATGCGAAAGGTGGTGAGGGTCCCCTCCAGGCCGGTCAGCTCGCTTTCGGGATAGACCAGGGCAAAGCCCTCCTCCTCGCTGTGCCGGAGGACCCCCTGGGTCACCAGCTCAATGGTATCTTCCTGCCCATCCATATTTTGGGTCGATTTGATGGAGATAATGACTGGCTTTTCCATGCGTTCGACTCCCCCCTTGTTCTTTTTACCAAATACAAAAGATTATACCTGATTCTGTGGGGATTGTAAAGTGGGCCGCTGCCTTCTGCCACAGCAAAAGCAGGAACGGTTATCTGGAGTTGTCTCAGATCGGAACCCTGAGCGCCCACTCACAATCGAGAGAACTGAAATAGGCAAGCGTGCGAATCGCTCCGCCATATGGATCGACGATAAGAAAATCATTGCGCGTCAAGCTGCTCCGGTTTGCATCCTGGGCGACACCAACAATGGTGACAACATGGTCTGAGCTATAGCCGTTTACGCCAACGATCATCGGCATTTTGCTGCTCAGGATGCAGTCATAGGCAGCTTTCAGCGCTTCCGCTTGAGTGAATGTGTTCCCCCGATATGTTCTCTCGCCATCGGAATAGCGGGTGCAGTATTCCCATTTCGTGCCGCCGCTGCTCCATGCAACATTATTAGGGCTGAGCTCTGTGTCATGATAGATAGAATACGCAATGCACATCGCAGTCGCTGTGCAGCCGCGATTCTTTCCGGAGCTATTTTCAAATCGGGGATACGCGTTCTGATCGAAGCAGTAGCCTGCCTTTAGATTCGGCACCACAGTAAAAGCCCTTCCGCCATAAACGTATCCATCCCCGGCAGTGCTCGTCTGTCCAACGATCTCAAAGTTAGAGGAGATGAGCTGGGTATAGGTCTGCCCTCCTTCGCTTTCCGTCCAGACCTCCACGATATACCGATAGCTGCCCGAAGCAAGGGTATCAAAAATCAGGTCATTGTTGATAGAATACCTCAGGTTATTGGAGGTCGCATTGGGATAGCAGATTGCCTCTTGGACCGTGTTCCCGGACGAATCCACGATCGAGCCGCGAATCTTCACGATCTTACCAACCGCTGTCTCCACTATGCCTCGGAGGCCAAAGTTGTTGCCCTGCTGGAGGCGTCCGGAGGGAGAGGTCTCACCACTGATCTGCACGAAGTCTTTTTGGGCAACGACTTCACAGCGGTCGCTGCAGATCCAAAGATCCCGCGCGATCTGATACCAGGTGTTCCCATAGTGGTTCACGGTCGTACCAATCACAGTGAACTTTTTTCCGATATAACTCTCTGTAAAGCAGTAGTACTCCGAATCACCATAGGGCTTGGACTGCACATAGGCTTTATCCGTGAGCTTTACTTCAAAGTAGGCCTCGGTGACCTTGTAGGGATACATCGTCCCGCACTTACTACAGAGCCCCAGGCTGTTATACACATGCGTACACTGCTCTTCGCCGCCGACAGGCTCTGTCGTATCCGGATCCGGCGTAATGGGTTCTGACTCGCTCTTGTGCGCAGTCGAAAGGGCGCGCCAGGAGATCGTAGCCACATCGCCCCGAGTAAAGTATAATGCATCCGCGTCGTACTCGCCATTCGTCAGCCCGATGGCATCCGACAGTACCCATGCCTGGTTCCAGTCGAAGTCCTCCCCGGTCTCATAGCCCAGCGCGCGCAAAACGAACGTGAGGTACTGCGTTGCATCGATGGTCGTCGAGCCGCTATAGGTCGTGGCAGAGGTCCCGTTTGTCAGTCCATACGCGTATGCATAGCCTACATAAGGCTTTGCCCAGTCTGCAACATCCGTGAACGGCATCTGCCATGTTCCGGAGAGCGCCTCGGATTCTTCCCCGAGCAGGCGGACCAGCATCGTCACAGCCTCATTGCGCGTTGGGGTACGGTCAAGATCAAAGATCGGAAGACCGTCGCTGTCTGTGCCTGTGCCTTTGAACAGGCCTCTTGCGTACAGTTCCTCTGCTGCGTTGACGGCCTCGTCAGAAGCTGCGCCGACCGGAAGTGCCAGCATCCCCATGCACAATACCAGGGCCAACACTAGACTCAATGCTCTTCTTCTCTTTCTCATTTCATGTCCTCCTTTTTTGTTTTGGGGTATTGTGGTATCTTACAATATACAAAAATTATATAGGAAACGACAGAGGATTTCAATCCTTTGCCTTTGACATTCTCCGCCGGGGACACTATAATAAGTGAACAACAAGCACACCCCGCCGGGCTGCGGGCAACTTTTGCCCCGGCCGGGCTTATGATAGAGTGCGAACACCGCACCCCAATCCCACTGCGAGGAGGTCACAGGTATGCAGCTGGAACTGAGCAAAAAGGAATTTCGGCGTCTGCTGGACATGGTCTACATCGGCAACTGGATCCTCAACTCCACCAGAGGAGAGGACCGCTTCCGGGACTATGACCAGGTAGAGAGCCTGCTGTTTGAAAAGGCCCGGCAGGAGGGCATGCCCATCCTGGCCGAGACCTATCGGGGCGAGACCGTCCCCTCCCGCGCCTTCGTCGAGGGCGGCATCCACGAGGCCATCATGGAGTATGAGAACAACGTCTTTTTCGACATCCTGGCCGAGGACCTGGCCCGCCGGGACATGAACGACGCCCCCATCGACGAGACCAACTGCGAGGAGCTGGCCCAACGCATCGAGACCTATATCAACGAGTTTGAAGAAAACGGCACCGACAACATCCTGGTGGACCTGGACACCACCACCTGACCCCACCCAAGACAGGAGGCATTTCCCCATGAATTTTGACCGCGTAGAGCAGGCCCTCACCCGCGCCCGCTTCCATTGCCACCGCTTCGCCACCGGCCAGGACGCCGCCCAATGGCTGGCGGCGGAATGTTCCGGCAAGACCGTCGGCATCGGCGGCAGCATGACCGCCAAGGCCATGAAGCTGGAGGAACTTCTTCCCCGGACCAGCACCGTCTACTGGCACTGGCTCACCCCCGGCCCGGAGACCCTGGCAAACGCCGCCACGGCCCAGGTCTACCTCACCAGCGTCAACGCCCTGGCGGAGACCGGCGAGCTCATCAACATCGACGGCACCGGCAACCGCATCTCCGCCGCCACCGGCGCCCATGAGCGCGTCTACTATCTCGTGGGCCGCAACAAGCTGGCCGAGACCTTTGACAAGGCCCTCTGGCGGGCGCGGAACATCGCCTCGCCCCTCAACGCCCGCCGCCTGAACCGGGAGACGCCCTGCGTGAAGAACGAACTGAAATGCTACGACTGCAACAGCCCCCAGCGCATCTGCAACGGGCTGTCCGTGGTCTGGAAGCCCTTGGGCGGGGCGCAGGAGACTCATGTTCTCTTGATCGACGAAGACCTGGGTTATTAAAATTTGATCTGAACCCCAAAGCAAGCGAGCGTCGGAAGTCGCTTGTTGTTTTTCTATGGAGTTGTTTCTCAGTCGTCCGGTAGGGCAAACTTCTTGCGGTACTCTTCATAATACTGGTCGAAGCTGTGGGAGCGGACGTCCTTCAGGCTGATGAGGTACTGGTGGGTGTCGAAGGAATCGGACTCCAGCTCGATCATGGCCACGGCGATGTTGGAGCAGTGGTCGGACACCCGCTCGTAGTTGGTCAGCAGGTCGTTGAAAACAAAGCCCTGGCTGAGCTTGCAGATGCCCCGCTGGAGGCGGTCCACATGGTGGAGCTTCATCTCATCGCACAGGGAGTCGATCAGCTCCTCCAACGGCTCGATGCGGTAGGCCAGCTCCAGGTCGTTGGTGGTGAAGGCCGTGATGGCGTTGTAGGTGATCTCCTGCACGGCGGCGAACATGGTCTTGAGCTCCCGGTCAGCGCCCTCGGAGAAGACGATGCTTTTCTCGTGGATCTCCTTGGCGCACTCGGCGATGTTCATGGCGTGGTCACCGATGCGCTCCATGTCGCCGATGGTGTGGAGGAACTTGGTCACGTCCAGGTTCTGCTGCTCGGTCAGCTCTTTACCCGTTAATTTGATGAGGTAGGAGCCGAGCTTATCCTCGTATTTGTCGATGACGTCTTCCCGCTGGGCCACGAACTGGAACTGCTTCTCGGAGTAGTTGCCGATCAAATAGTAGGCATCCTCCAGGTTGGCCTTGGCCTCCAGGGCCATGTTGTTCAGGGCCTGGCGGCACTGCTCGATGGCCACGGCGGGGTGCTCGATCAGGCGGGCTTCCAGGCGGGCGAAGTCCTCCTGTTCGGGACCGGCCGGCTCGTCGTCCTTGATGAGCTTGCAGATCTGCTTCTCGATGGTCCCGATGAAGGGGGTGAGGACCAGGACGGTGGCGAAGCGGAAGAGGGTGTTCAGGAAGGCGATGCTCACGGCGTTCATGGTGGCGCTCACAAAGCCGAAGTGCACCACGCTGTTCACGCCGTAAAAGATCACGCTCCAAATGACGGCGCCCAGCACGTCGATGAGCAGGTAGACGAAGGCGGTCCGCTTGCCGTTCACATTGGCCCCCAGGGAGGACAGCAATACGGGCATGGCCGCGCCGATGGCGATGCCCATGATCAGGGGAAAGGCCACGGAGAAGGTGACGACGCCCGTGGCCGCCAGCGCCTGTAGGATACCCACGGCGGCGGAGGCACTTTGCAGCACGCAGGTGAAGATAAGGCCCACCAAGATCCCCAGAATGGGGTTGGAGAAGGTGGTGAGCATGTGCAGAAAGGCTTCGCTCTCCTGCAAGGGGGCGACAGAGCTGCTCATGGCCTGCATGCCGAACATCAGCACGGCAAAGCCCATTAAAATATCGCCGATGTGCACCTTGGACTGCTTCTTGCAGAACATGCGCAGGATGATGCCGATCACGGCCACCACACCGGTGAGGGTGGAGGTGGACAGCAGGGACACCCAGCCGGAGCCGCCCTCCAGGGCAGACAGGCAGATGATCCAGCCCGTCACGCTGGTGCCCAGAATGGCGCCCATGATGATGCCGATGGCCTGCTTGACCTTCATCATGCCGGAGTTGACAAAGCCCACGACCATGACAGAGGTCGCTGAGGAGGACTGGATGATGGCGGTGACGCCCGTCCCCAACAGGACGCCCTTAATGGGGTTGCCGGAGAGCTTATACAGCACCAGCTCCAGCTTGTTGCCCGCGACCTTCTTCAGACCGTCCCCCATGAGGGTCATGCCAAAGAGGAAGAGGGCCACGCCGCTGAGCAGTGCGATCACGTTGGAGATGCCCATGGTATGATACGCTCCTTTGCTGCGCTTGGCTTCGATTTGTGCGCGTTTCCGTTTGTTTTCATTTCTCGTCATCGTAAACTATAAAAAAGAAAGGTTAAATCTAATCTATGGTTTCTGTTAAATCTGCGTAAAGAAGGTCGAATTTGTGGCTTTGACCAAAAGGGTCGAAGCTTGTCCGGTCAAATCCTGTCTTTTTTTCGCCCCCGGTCTATCCCGCCAGGGGGAGGCATAGACATGGAGCGAGCGAAACCAGATTTGTTCCAGACGGAGGAGACAGACTATGAACACCCTGACAAGCATTTATGAGGACATTGCCGCCCGGACGGCCGGGGACATCTACCTGGGTGTGGTCGGCCCGGCCCGGACGGGGAAATCCACCTTTATCAAGCGCTTTATGGAGACCCTGGTCCTCCCCAGCATCGACGACGACTACCGCCGCCAGCGGGCCAGAGACGAACTGCCCCAGAGCGGGTCGGGCCGGACGGTGATGACCGCCGAGCCAAAATTCGTGCCGGAGGAGGCCGTGGAGATCGCCATGGAGGGGGGCGGGACCTTTTCCGTGCGCCTGGTGGACTGCGTGGGCTACCTGGTCCCCGGTGCCGTGGGGCAGCTGGAGGACGGGGAGCCTAGAATGGTCCACACCCCCTGGTTCCCCCAGGAGATCCCCATGGCGGAGGCCGCCGAGATCGGCACCCGAAAAGTGATCGCCGAGCACGCCACCATCGGCATCGTCATTACGACCGACGGCACCATCACCGACCTGCCGCGGGAGGCCTACCCGGAGGCCGAGGGGCGGGTGATTGAAGAACTGAAGGCGCTGGGCAAGCCTTTTCTCATCCTGCTCAACTCCGCCCACCCCCAGGGGGAGGCGGCCCAGAAGCTGCGGGCCAAGCTGGCCGAGCAGTATGACGTGACCTGCCTGGCGGTCAGCTGCCTGGACCTGGACCAGCAGGCGGTGACGGAGATCATCCAGGCCGTCCTCTATGAGTTTCCCCTGGAAGAGCTTCAGCTTTTCCTGCCCGACTGGGTGGAGACGCTGCCGACGGAGCATCCCATCCGCACGGCCCTCTTCCAGGCCATCCGTGCCCAGGCGGGGAAGCTCGTCCGCATCCGGGATGTCAAGCCGGCGGTGGCGGCGATGGGGCAGTGCGAGCTGGTCACAGGGGCCGCTGTCACGGGGATGAAGCTCGGCTCCGGCTGCTGTCAGGCCCGGTTGGAGCTGCCCCGCAGTCTGTTCTATGACACCCTCTCCCAGCAGACGGGCTTCGCCCTGCACAGCGACGGGGAGCTTTTGGCCCTGCTGGAACGATTGGCCGTGGTCCAGGCCGAGCACCAAAAGGTCGCCGCCGCCATGGAGGAGGTGCGGGCCACGGGCTACGGCATCGTCATTCCCGAAGCCGAGGAGCTGGAGTTGGAGCAGCCGGAGATCATCAAGCAGGGCGGCCGCTACGGGGTCCGCCTGCGGGCCAAGGCCCCCAGCATCCACATGATCCGGGCGGATATCCAAGCCGAAGTCTCCCCCATCGTGGGCAGCGAGAAGCAGTCTGAAGATATGCTCGGCTTCCTGCTGGAGGAATTCGAGGGGGCACCGGAAAAGATCTGGCAATCCAACATCTTTGGCCGGTCGTTCCACGAGCTGATCAACGAGGACCTGGCGACAAAGCTCAAGCACATGCCGGAGGACGCCCGCGAGAAAATGCGGCTGACCCTGGAGCGCATCCTCAACGAAGGCTCCGGCGGGCTCATCTGCATCATTCTGTGACAGACGGGGCGATATTTTGCCGTTGATTTTTTGTCCGCTTCCTACTATAATGACGATAACAACGACAGCAAGAACGGGAAGCAGGGGGACACGGCAATGATCTTGACCATCGACATCGGCAACACCGCCATCACCATGGGGCTGTTTACCCCAGAGGGGCGGCTCCAATTCCGGGGCTCGCTCAAGACGGACAAAAACAAGACGAGGGACCAGATCGCCATCGACCTGCTGGATATGTTCCACCTCTACCGGTCGGACCTGCAAGGCATCACCGGGGCGGTGATCTCCAGCGTTGTGCCCCCCATGACCAGCGCCATGGCCGGGGCCGTGGAGCAGCTCAGCGGCGTGCGGCCCATGATCGTCGGGCCAGGGGTCAAGACGGGGATGAACATTCTGGCTGAGATCCACAACCAACTGGGCGCGGACATCGTGGCCTCCTCCGTGGCGGCCATCCAGAAGTATCCCCAGCCCATCATCGTCATCGACATGGGCACGGCCACCACCTTCTCCTACCTCAGCGAGAGCACCTATAAGGGCTGCGTCATCATCCCCGGCGTCCGCATCGCCGTGGAGGCCCTCTCCGGCCGGGCGGCAGAGCTGCCGCACATCTCCCTGGAGCAGCCCCCCTCCATCTTTGGCCGCTCCACCATCGACGCCATGCGCTCCGGCGTCCTCTATGGCAACGCCGCCATGATCGACGGCATGATCCAGCGCATGGAGGCCGAGGCCAAACCCGTGGCGACGGTCGTGATGACCGGCGGGAACGCCGAAATGATCCAGCCGCACTGTAAGCGGAAGATCCTCATCGACGAAAACCTGCTGCTGGATGGACTGTATTATCTCTACCAGAAAAACCACGAGCGGAGACGGCCGAAAAAGTAAACATTTGCTAACCTCAACTCCCCCTCGGTCCGCCCGGCTGAGGGGGAGTTTTTTGTCTCTTTATGAAAGTCACAGAAAAAAATTCTTCAGAAATCGAAATTTTTTTGCAATCATCTATTGCAAATCTGCAAGTTTCTCACTATAATGTGTCATTGAAAAAATCGAAACATCTATCAGGAGGCCTGCTATTATGAAAGCACTGTCTAATCTTGCCCAGTCTGTTCGGGCATCCACCACTCTGGCCATTGACACCCAGTTTAACAAGATGCGCTCCGAGGGCATCGACGTGATCGGCTTCAGCGTCGGTCAGCCCGATTTCCCCACTCCCGAACACATCAAGCAGGCCGGGATCCGCGCGATCCAGGAAAACCTGACCAAATACACCCCCACTCCCGGCACCCCCGCCGTGCGCAAAGCCGTGGCCGACCGGCTGGACGCCGACTGGGGCCTGGACTACACCCTGGAGGAGATCGTCGTCAGCGGCGGCGGCAAGCCCATCCTCTATGTCGCCCTCAAGACCCTCATCGACCCCGGCGACGAGGTGATCCTGCCCGCCCCCTATTGGGTGAGCTACTATGAGCTCATTAAAATGGTCGGCGGCGTGCCCGTGGTCGTCACCACCACGGAGGAGAACGGCTTCAACCTGACCCCGGAGCAGCTCCAGGCCGCCATCACCCCCAAGACCAAGGCCCTGATGCTCAACAGCCCCTCCAACCCCACCGGCATGATCTACAGCCGGGAGCACCTGGAGGACATCGCCAAGGTCTGCCTGGACAACGACCTGTACGTCATCGCCGACGAGATGTACAGCAAGCTGGTCTTTGACAACAAGGAGTTCGTCTCCTTCCCCACCTTGAGCAAGGAGATCAAGGCCCGCACCATCCTGGTGGGCGGCGCCTCCAAGACCTACGCCATGACCGGCTGGCGCATCGGCTTTGCCGCGGCCAGCAAGGAGATCGTCCAGGTCATGAGCAACTACCTCAGCCACAGCCTCTCCGGCACCTGCTCCATCGCCCAGGCCGCCGCCACCGAGGCTTTCAGCGGCTCCCAGGATGAGATCGAGGTCATGCGGCAGGCCTTTGAGACCCGCCGGAACTATCTCTATGAGCGCATGTCCGCCATTCCCGGCGTCCACCCCGTCCGCCCGGAGGCCACCTTCTACATGCTGATGAACCTGGATCAGCTCATCGGCAAGACCCTCTACGGCGACGTGATCCACGACGCCGACGACTTCGCCCGCGTTTTCCTGCGGGAGGGTCTGGTGGCCGTGGTCCCCTGCACGGGCTTCGGTGCCCCCAACTATGTCCGCTGGTCCTTCGCCGTCTCCATGGAGAACATCAAGGAAGGCATGGACCGGCTGGAGAAGTTCCTTAAGAACGCGTAAGTTCCGCTTTTCCCGATCCCCCAAAAAGGGCGGATTTCCCGGCTGGGAAGTCCGTCCTTTTTTCCTCCCTTTTTTGGTGTGTTTTTGGCGACTTCTCCCTTTCCTTCCGAATTCTTTTATGCTATACTTTCTTTTTGATGCAGCTTACTTGCAAAACCGATATCCTATTGCGGAAAGCCATGAACCATAAGGAGGAGATGGATGTGGCGTTTGAAAATTGTCTGACCTATCTCCGCCGCCGGGGCAGGCTGCCGTTTCGGGCCGCCTCCTTTGGTCCGGTGGATAACCTGATCCTCTCCCTGTGCGCCTACGACCCCTTCGAGTGGGTGCTGCCGGGGGTGGAGAGCGGTGTGTGGCTGCCCTTTTCCCAGGCCGTGGAAAAGCTGACCCAACGGCCGGGTTGGGACGACACGGGCCTGCTCATGTCCCCCCACACCCCGGAGCTGGTCGTGGAGGCGGCCCGCAGCCCCCGCTTCCGCACCCTGGCCCTGGGGTGCATGGAGACGGTGGCAGACCAGGACACACAGTTTGCGGCCCTGACCTACCGTCTGCCGGACGGCACCCTCTTCCTGGCCTTCCGGGGGACCGACGATACCCTGGCCGGGTGGAAGGAGTGCTTCGCCATGAGCTACTCCCCCTCCGTTCCCTCGCAGCGGCTGGCACTGGACTACCTGGTGCGCGTGGCGACGAAATATCCCGGCAAGCTCCGTCTGGGCGGCCACTCCAAGGGCGGGAACCTGGCGGTGTGGGCCGCGGTCCACGCCCCGGCGCTCCTTCGGCGGCGTATCCTCATGGTGTACAGCAACGACGGCCCCGGCTTTCACCGGGACCTGACCCACACGCCGGCCTATCGCGGGCTGGCCCCCCGCATCGTGACCTACGTCCCCCAGGCCTCGCTGGTCGGGGCCTTGCTCCACCAGGACCCACGGGCCAGGACCGTCAAGAGCCATGGCCACGGGACGGCAGGGCAGCACGACCCCTTTACCTGGGAGGTCCACAGCGGGTCCTTTCGCTTTCTCCCCCGCCGGTCCCGGCAGGCCCAGCGGGAGGCCGACGGCTTCCGAGGCTGGGTGGATTCCATGGCCCCGGCGGAGCGGGCGGAGTTTACCGACGTGCTCTTCTCCCTGCTCTCTGCGGCCCAGGCCGAGACGCTCTCGGAGCTGTCCGAGCATTGGGCGGACACCGCCCTGGCCGCCCTGGGTGCCTACCGCGCCCTGCCCCCGGAGACCCGGCGGGATATGCTGAAATATATCTGGCGCTTCCTGCGGAACCTCAGCACCGGCGGGAAAGCCCACCCCCACCGACTACATTAAAAAAAGCAACGAGGAGGATCTATGGATCTCATCGAAACCTTTGGCGCCAAGGTTGGCGCTCTGTCCGAAGCCAAGCCCGAAAAAGCCCGCAAGCTCCTGGCGGCGGGGTTTCAGGCCAACGGGCTGAAAAACAAGCTCGCCTCAAAGCGGGCCTCCCAGTCCGATAAAATGCTGTTCCAGACCGTGAACAAGGCCATGGTGAACTGCCTCACCAAGCCCCAGGGGAACGTGATGGTCAGCCTCTTCACCCCCTGCGAGATGCTCCACCCCCTGGGCCTGCATCCCTACTCCTGCGAGGGGTTTTCCAGCTACCTCTCCGGCTCCAAGGCCGAGCAGCTGTACCTGCACCAGGCCGAGGACATCGGCATCCCCGCCAGCCTATGTTCTTACCATAAAGTCTTCATCGGGGCAGCCCAGATGGGGCTGATGCCCAAGCCCCGCTTCATTCTCTCCACGTCCCTGGCCTGCGACGCCAACCAGCTGACGTTCCGCTATCTGTCCGAATTTTACGGTGTGCCGCATTTCTCCATTGATGTCCCCTTCGAGCCTTCCCCCCAGGCCGTGCAGTATGTGGCCGACCAGCTGCGGGAGATGGGAAAATTCATCGCCCGGCAGACGGGACAGCCCATCGACGAAAATCAGCTTGCTCAGACCGTGGCCCGCAGCCAGCGGACCATGCGCCTGTTCCAGCAGGGCTTGCAGAAGCGGGCGGGCAAGCAGATCCTGAGCGACCTGACCAGCGAGCTGCTCCGCACCGCCGCCTTCCATTTCCTCCTGGGTCTGCCGGAGGTGGAGGCCTACGCCCGCCAGCTGGCCCGTGAGATCGAGACGGCCCCCCCGGCCACGGGCAAGCAGCTGGTCTGGATCCACACCACGCCCTATTGGATCACGCCCCTGCGGGCGCTCTTCAGCCGCACCGCACGGGTGCAGATCGCCGCCTGCGACATGAGCTATGAGGGCATCGTGGACGCCGACCCCGCCAAGCCTTACGAGGCCATGGCCAAGCGCCTGGTCTACTCCCCCTTCAACGGGCCGGTGGAGCGGCGCATCCAGCGGGCGCTGGAGATGGCCAAGACCGTGGACGCCGACGGCATGGTCTGGTTCTGCCACTGGGGCTGCAAGATGACCCTGGGCGGGGCCAGGCTGGGCAAGAAGGCCTTTGAGGAGGCCGGCCTGCCCACTCTGCTCCTGGACGGCGACAGCTGTGACCGCGGCTTCGGCGGCGAGGGCCAGGCGGCCACCCGCGTGGAAGCCTTTCTGGAAGTATTGGAGGGCCTGGCATGAGCATCACCTATCACGTTTGTAAATACACGCCTGTCGAACTGCTGACCGCCCTGGGCGGGGAATGTGCCCTGCTGGACGAGGCCCCGGATGCCTTCGACCTCTCCGACCAAGTGGCCCACCCCAACCTCTGCGGGTTCGGCAAGTCCGTCATTCAGGCGGTCATGGCCGGGCATGTGAAAGAGGTCGTGCTGGTCAACTGCTGCGATACGATCCGGCGGACCTATGACATCCTGAAGGAGTTTGGGAATTTAGATTTTCTTTATCTACTCGATATTTTACACGGCAAGTCCGGCTGCTCCGTGGACCACGCCAAGCACCAGCTCATGGACCTGGCCGAGGCCTATGGGAGATACAAGGGCACGCAGTTTGACAAGAACGCCTTCTTTGCCGCCTTCGCCCCCACGACGCCCCGCACGGACCCGCACATCGCCGTGATCGGCGCGAAGATGGGCACCCACCTCTTCTCCCTGGTGGAGGAGACGATGCCCCTGCCGGTGGAGAACCTCACCTGCGCCAGCAACCGCTCGGTGGTCGCCCCGGAGGACCAGGCGGAGTTTGCAGCCCTCATGGAGGCCTACGCCCGCCAGCTGCTGGGCCAGCTGCCCTGCATGCGCATGACGGACAACACAGCCCGGAAGCAGCTCTTCCACGCCCCCGGCCTGGAGGGTGTGGTGTATCACACCCTGCAATTCTGCGACTACTACGGCTTTGAGTATGCGGGCCTGCGCGATCACCTCTCCGTCCCCCTGCTCAAGATCGAGTCGGACGGAACCACCCAGAGCCGGGAGCAGCTGCGCACCCGGCTAGACGCCTTTGCCGAGGGCTTCGCCACCCAGAAAGGAGCAACGACTATGGACAAGCACGGCTATTTTGCCGGCATCGACAGCGGGTCCGCCACCACCGACGTGGTCATCCTGGACCAGGACAAGAACATCGTGGCCAAGGTCATCCTGCCCACCGGGGCCGGGGCCTCCAACGGGGCGCAGCGGGCCTTGGAGCAGGCGCTCCAGCAGGCGGGCCTGACGGAAAAAGACCTGACCGCCACCGTCACCACCGGCTATGGCCGCGGGGTCATTCAGACCGGCGACAAGTCCGTCACCGAGATCACCTGCCACGCCAAGGGCGCTCACTTCTTAAACCCGGCCATCCGCTCCGTCATCGACATCGGCGGCCAGGACAGCAAGGCCATCAAAGTGGAGCCGGACGGCAGCGTGTCCAACTTCGTCATGAACGACAAGTGCGCCGCCGGCACCGGGCGCTTTTTGGAGATGATGGCCCGGACGCTGGAAATTTCCCTGGAGGACATTTCGACCATCGGCCTGAAATGGAAGGAGGAGATCACCATCTCCTCCATGTGTACCGTCTTTGCCGACTCCGAGGTGGTCTCCCTGGTGGCCCAGAACAAGGCCCTGCCGGACATCGTCCACGGCCTGAACCAGTCCGTCGCCACCCGTGCCGCCGCCCTCTTCCGACGCATCGGCGGGGCACACCCCTGCATGATGACCGGCGGCGTGTCCCGGAACAAAGGCGTGGTCGGGGCTATTGAGGAAAAGATCGGTCAGCCCCTCTACATCCATCCTGATGCCCAGCTCTGCGGGGCCTTGGGCGCGGCGCTGTTCGCGCTGGAGATGCCCTGATTGATCCGAACTATCTAAAAATCACAGGCTCCCCTGGCCGCTGGGCTGGGGGAGCCTGGTTTTATCTCACTTCCGAATGTTCAGGCTGAGCTTCATAAGGTAGGATTCCGGGTCACGGGAGGTGCTGTAATTGACCAGATCCTCTTCATAGAGGTCCCCGGCAATGCGGTACCCCTGCGCCCGCACCCAGCGGACCAGGGCGCGGCTGGCGTCGTACTCGGACTGATAGGACCCCTGGTGGCACAGGACCGCATACGTCCCGGCAGGGCGGACGCGGGTGGGCCAGCCCGTGGTTCCTGGAGGGACGGGGCAATAATAGAAGTCCTCCGTCACCTCCCCCCGCTCCAATGTCTCCCGGCAGATAATGTCGCCGGGGGCCTGGGAGGGGATGCCATTGGCCCTGGCCCAGGCCAGGAGCTGGCGGACGTGGAGAAGGTAGACCGCCTCATCAAACGTCTCATTGTGGATCTTCGGCGCAGGCACCACGGCGCAGAGGGTCTCCGGCTGTTCCTCCAGGAAGAAGTCGCCGGGGCGGACGGACTGGGCCTGGCGCACCTTGTCCACGGTGTCCTCCAGCAGGCGTCCCATCTGCTCCAATCTCCGCCGCTCGGCGTCCAGAGCGGCCTCTTTTTCTTCCAGCAGAGAGAGCAGGGCTTCGGGGCTGCGGCGGTTGAGATAGTCCCGGATCTCCGCCAAGGGCGTGCCCAGGCGCTGCAGCGCCGCGATCAGGTCATAGGTAGGCAGCTGGCGGGCAGAATAGTAGCGGTAGCCGTTCTCCCCCACCCGCTGGGGTTTTAACAGGTTGATGTGGTCGTAGTGCAGCAGAGTGTCTTTTTTGACCCCGCACAGGGCGGCGAACTCCGCCGTTTTGAAGGTGTGCTTTTCCATGCCACGGCTCCTTTTGAAAAAAATTGCAGAAATCCCCTTGACTCTGGGGTAACTCCATCCTTTATCCTAAGGATACCAAAAAAACCACCGACGCGCAAGGGAGCGTCGGCATGGGAAACTAACTTGAGGTGAATATCATGTCTGCCCCCCGCCATTCCTGGAAATCCTTTCTGCACTACGTCCTGCCCTCGGTGTCCGCCATGCTGCTGTTTTCGTCTTACACCATCGTGGACGGCATCTTCGTCTCCAAGGGTGTCGGCGATCTGGCCTTGGCCGGCGTCAACATCGCCCTGCCGTTTATCAATTTTCTCTCCGGCGTTGCCATCCTGCTCTCGATGGGGACCTCTACCCTCTGCGCGTTCGCGTTGGGTGAGGGGAAGCACGACCGGGCGGAGCGGATCTTTTCCCAGACTGCGGCGGTCATCGTCGTGCTGTCTGTGCTCATTACCATCGCCGTTGCGATCTTCGCTGAGCCGCTGGCCGCCCTCCTGGGGGCCGGGCCACAGACCATGGGGTACAGCGCACAGTATCTGCATGTGGTCTGTCTGTTCTCCCTGTGCTTCATCCTGTCCTACTGCCTGGAAGTCATGGTGAAGGTGGACGGTGCCCCCCACCTGGCCATGTTCGGCGTGGGCATCAGCTTCCTCATCAACGTGGGGCTGGACTATCTCTTCATCATGGTCTGGCACTGGGGCGTCTTTGGCGCAGCCCTGGCCACGGGGCTGGCCCAGCTGGGCAGCCTGCTCTTCTTCCTGCGGTACTTTCTGTCCGGGAAGTCCAACCTGCGCTTCCGGAAATTCAAGCCCCACCTGGGCGAGCTGAAGCAGATCATGCCCCTGGGCATTGCCGACTGCTCCATTGAGCTGATGCTGGGCTTTCTGACCCTGCTGTATAACCACGTCATCGCCAAAATGCTGGGCGAGAGCAGTCTGCCCATCTTCGCCGTCATCGCCTATTTTAGCCTGATGGTCTCCATGATCATGCAGGGCATCGCCCAGGGCATGATGCCCCTGGTGAGCCTGGCCGTGGGCGAGGGCGACCGGGAGGCCCTGAAGCTCTATCTGCGCCGGACGATCCTGTCCGTGCTGGTGGTCGGGGCCTTGGTGGAGGTCGTCTGCCAGCTCTGCCCCGGCCCCATCGTCTCCCTGCTGCTCAGCGACGGCAGCGCCCTCTATGCCGAAACGGTCGCCTCCCTCCGGCTGTATGCCCTGTCCTATCTTCCTGCGGGCATCACCATCGTGCTGGCCGGCTACTTCGCCGCCCTGGGCAAGGCCGGGGCCTCCGCCCTTCTCTCCCTGGGGCGCGGCTTCGTGCTCTTGCCCGCGGCGGTGATGGCCCTGTACCTGCTGGGCGCTGGGACCATGATCTGGTGGGCGGCGCTCATCGGGGAAATGCTGAGTCTGGTGCTGGGCGTCGTGCTGCTGCGGCTGAATTCCCCCCAAAATGATGGCTCCCCTGAAAGGGGAGCTGTCAGCGAAGCGGACTGAGGGGTTATCCCCGAAGGGCCATCTATGGCATCTTAGGAACCGCAATCCCCAGCGTTGACGCCGGGGACGTACCTCTCCACCGCCTAACGGCGGTCCCCTGTTTAAGGTGCTTCGCATGAGACTGAATCAAACTGTCCCCTGGACAGTTTGACCCCTTTCAGGGGAGGCATCGAGCGACAAAAGAAACGCCCACCGCCCCACGCCGTTCTCTTGGCGCTGGGGCGGTGGGTGTTGGAACATTCTCCCCTCTCACTGGGGCGGGTGGCAACGGGAACAGGCCGTGTAGCCCTCGCTCTTGGCTTGCGAGAGCGTCCGGGCGTGCTGGCTCTGGCGCAGGTATTGGCAGCCTGCCATGTGATACTTCGAGCCGGTGTTCGTGACGTACACGGTCACGGAATTGCTGTCCGAGCTGGACGACGTGCTGGCCGCACTGGACGACGTGCCGCCTGCGGAAACACTGCGGCTGGTCTGGCCGGACGACGCGGCGGCGGTCTCTTTCTCGGCTTGGGCGGCGGCTTCGGCTTCCTCCTTGCCTTTGTCGTAGCCCTCCTGATAGCCCTTGTCGTATGCCGCCTGGGCATCGCTTTCCGCCTTGGCTTGGCCTTCGTCATAGCCTTTCTGGTATTGCTCCTCGGCCTCGGCCTTTGCGTCCTCCTGGGCCTGGGCCACGCCGCTTTGATAGGCCTCGTCCTTGAGGGCCGAAAGCTCGTCCTCGCTGAGCATCTGCTGGGAGCAGCCTGCCAGGAGGAGCGTAAGCAGCAAGAGCATACTAGCAACGATCCTTCGCATGGGTACACCTCCTGGCCTCATGCTAGCACACAGGACCCACGAGGGGTGTCGAAGGGCGTCGAAGGAACCCGAACCCCAAAGAAGGCGCTTCCAACGGGATCTTTCTCTTTCCCTGGGGCGGAAAATCTGGTATACTATATTGTATCTTAATCTTTGACCCAGAAAGCAGGGAGCCTGATGGAACAAGTTCTCGTGGTGGACCGGGCGGCGCTGGAAGCCCGCTTAGGCGGCCAAACCTTTACGACGGAGGGCATCGAAGCCATCCGCCGCTTCATCGTAGACCAACACGTTTTTCTGCCCCGTGCGCAGGCCGAGTATGACGCCACGGTCAAGCAGATCATCCCCTACGTCCTCCTCCGCCGGGGGGACGCCTACTTCCTCCTGCGGCGGCTGAAAAAGCAGACGGAGACCCGGCTGCACGACAAGCTCTCTCTGGGCGTCGGCGGCCACATCAACCCCACGGAAGAGGCCGCTGCCGACCCCATCGAGGCCGGCCTGCGCCGGGAGCTGGCGGAAGAAGTGGACGTCTCCGACCGCCGCGCCCTGACCTGCGTCGGTGTGCTCAACGAAACCACCGGCGGGGTCAGCGACTATCACGCGGCCCTGGTCTACGTCCTGGAGACCGACGGCGAGGTCACCGTCCGGGAGACGGAAAAAATGTCCGGCACCTGGGCCACCCCCGCAGAGCTGGACGCCGTGCGGGACCGGTTGGAGACCTGGTCTCAGATCGCGCTGGACGCCGTGATCCACGGCAGAGCCCGGTAAGCCGTCCCATTCCGGCAACTTTTTTCTAAAATTTGAAAAAAAGGCTTGCAATTTGTCTCACCCCGTGCTATCATAAGAAAGCTGACTGATGCAGCTGCGTTGGTCATACAAGAAAAATCCGGGTGTGGCGAAGTTTGGTATCGCGCTTGAATGGGGTTCAAGAGGCCTTGAG
>OMNT01001380.1_pt1 | contig 22899 bp, 18 predicted proteins | sample 1672551 | NCBI WGS metagenome assembly OMNT01 (sample SAMEA3136698, study PRJEB25190) | human gut metagenome | reverse complement strand
ATGTGGATATAACTGTCGGCTTTTTTGTGGGACAAAAGAACTACCGTCTCCACGTAAGTATATCTTAGTGATATATCCCAGTGGGCACCTGTTTTTGTATATACGATTTTGGTGTATAAGGTGATGTGGAATGGTGTACAAAGTATGCGGAGCGGCAGCTCCTTCTGCAAAGCTGCACTATAGCAGCAGATCATCTATCTTCACATAGTCTCCCATCCGGTATGCTTCAATTGCATTTCCATTGATCACATAGAACTTTTCATTTGCATACACACCGCGGGTTCCAAGATAAGAATTACCGTTGACTTCCTCCTGCATCTGTACCTGGAAGCCCTGATCTTTATCGTAAGAAAGGATCACATACTGGTTGGCAGATCCGGAAAGCGGAAAGCCGATCAGATTCTTTTCCGTATCAACCAGTGCTGCACGGTAGTCAGAAAAGACATCCGAGTAATAGTACTGATCCAGTGTGTACTTGCTGACTTCCTTCACATCCGAAGGATCACTGATATCAAACATGGAAATCTTTACCCCGTTTGTAATGCCATTTTCATCGGTATCCATACCGATGCCAAGAAGCAGGTTATCATTGTAAAAATGCAGGTATTCCGAAAAGCCGGGAATTTTCAGCTTGCCAAGGATCTTCGGATTCTCCGGATCGGAAAAGTCTACGGAGAATAAAGGATCTGTCTGTTCATAAGTTACAAAGTAACCGGTATCGCCCAAAAATCTTGCGGAATAGACCTGTTCATTTTTGGCAAGATCCTCGATCTTACCGATTGTTTTCAAATCTGCATCCAGCACATAGACTGAATTGGACTGTGAAGAGCTTCCGACATTATGCGTAACCGTTGTCACCAGCCGCAACGTATTGTCATACTCATCAATGCTGAAGGAATCGTTCAGATATCCTTTTACTTTGCCCTGGGCAGAGCCGGAAAGTTTTCCTTTATTGTAAGACAGCTTGCGGAGGATCGTCTGATTCTTTGCCGCAAGATTATCTGCGAGGATACTGCTGTTCGTATACTCGTAAATATAAATGTTGTTCTCACTCACATAGACTTCGCCATTCTCAGACATGACTGCTTTCTGGTCTGCTGCCTTATCCGGACTGGAAGCGGAAACGGAGCTGACAACAAGGTACTGGTCTGCTGCATGGTTCGTCGGGAGATAGATATCCGACTGCTTCAGAAGATTGTCACCAACAAGCGGAACATAGGAAGGATAATCTTTTTTGGTGATCGTATCGTAAATATAATAGTCGCTGAATACATACAGATATCCGTCTTTAAAACGTGAAGTGCGGTAGTAACCACTCTGATCCACGGTTCCGATGGATTTCGGATTGTTGATATCTGCCAGATCATAAGTCTGGATACGGGTACAGCTGCCGCGGTACAAGGTTTTACTGTCAGAATCAACCTGCGTGTTCTGCATGTTGCCAAGGACAAAAAGCTTCTGGTCACTCAGGTAAAATTCGGATGCCTGAAAATTCTCATTCAGCGAAATACCGGAAACAACCTTCATCTGATCAGACCGGATATCTACAATGGAAATTTCCTGTGAGTTTGCTTTCAGTGTATAAAGATAACTTCCATCCGTTTTTACAATGTCTGCTTCACCGACGCCCTCTGTGCGGACGTTGGTATCGGAAAATGAAGTATCCACAGCACGTGCAGAGGCTGTTGAAGAATCCGAAGAGGAGCTGGAACTATCGGTACGTGCACCATTGTCGGCTGTTTCAGTTGAATACATGACAATTCCGCCGTCGGTTGAACCGGTAACAGATGAAGAATCCAACTCATCCTGATAAGATTGCAGGTATGTGTAGACTTCATCATAATCGGTTGCCGTCTCTAAAGTATCGGAAGAGACAAGCTTACCGGAGGATGTACCGATTGAAGAACTGCCTTTTGTGGAAAAAGTGGCTGAGTCTGAAGAAAGATTCTGCTGGCGGATGTGGGCGCCAATGCCGACAACCAGTACCAGTGCGGCAGCGATAAGTCCTCCGCGCATCCGGTGGCCGCGGGAAAATCCATGCTTTTTCGTGATCTGTCCGGAAGCCTGAGTGCTGTTATGCTCTTCCAGCATTTTCATAATCTGATCCGGTGCAAGGCTTTCCGGAACAGGAGTTTTTTCCGTAGATTGTTTTATTTTATCCAGTATTTCTTTTTCGTGATCTGTCATATGAAACACCTCCTATTACTCTTTTATCCTACTCTTTCAGAAGCCAGCTCATCTTTTCGAGGGCACGTTTTCTGCGGGAGCGGACTGTATTCGGGTTCAGCCTTAGCATTTTTCCAATCTCTTTACTGTTGTAACCGCCATAGACGGATAAGCCGATGATCAGCTGATCGTCTTCATCGAGAATAAGAAAAGCACGTTCCACATCTGTGCGGAGTCCGTCACAGTATGTGGCAGAAGCATGATCTTCTTTCAGCTCGGTCTCGGTCCGTTCACGGCTCTTTAACTTCCGGCGGCACACATTTGCCAGAATCTGAAAGATCCAGGAACGGAATGCTTCTTCTTTGCGTAATTTATGTATGTTCTCATAGGCGGAAAGAACGGCTTCACTGACGGCGTCTTCTGCATCCTGCGGATGATGCATCATGCAGAGCGCAAAACGATATAGATCTTGATAAACCGTCTTATATAATTCTTTAAATGCAATTGCATCGATCATAAGGTCCCTCCTCTCATAACAGGTTCTTTGTATATAAGAGTATAAAAAAGTCGGAAGTGTTGCAAAAAGGGACAGAAAAATTTCCGTCCCTTTTAAATCATATCATTGTCTGAGAAAAATTAACCTCTGTAATAATTGATCAGACATCCTTTGAGGATGATCTCACGTTCTGCATCCGTCAGATCACCGAGCTTCAGATCGATCTCCTTCAGATCATCGCCTACGACATAAGCCTTGATCGTGGAAGCTTTATCTTCTACTGCTTTGCGGATATCCGGCACGAAGAGATAGTCACCGTTCCTGAAAGAAAGCTTTGTGTGTTCCTCTTCGGTAATAAACGGAAGCATGCCCCAGTTGATCAGGTTCGAGCGGTAACGTTTGGTTGCGTACTCATTCGCGATATTCGCCCAGCCGCCGAGAACCTTCTGGCAGGAAGCAGCCTGCTCACGGGCAGAACCATCACCAGGTTTGACCGCGAAAATGGTACTTCCGACACCGATATTTCCTTTGCCGACTTCCGGATAAGACTTCTGGATTGCTGCCATCACCGGTTTTAATTCATCCAGTACATCCAGTGGACAAGTACCTGCTTCAATCGCTTTCTGGGCTTTCTGGACCTCTTTCGCGCGTCCTACATAGGCAGGATCCTTTCTGGAAAGTGCAAATTCAGCAAGTCCAAGCGGGTTGGAACGATAAGAAGAAGTCTCGCCGGACGGGATCAGTTCGTCTGTCGTTGTAACCGGATCGTGGATCTCAGATACGACCTTCAGGATCAGATTCTCAGGAAGAGTGCTCATTGCCGGCCAGTCTTTGATGTTCGGTCCGAATTTGATCTCAACCGAAGGATCAGCAACGCCGTGGCTGTCAAATACACGGTTGGCGTAAATTCTGGAATCAAAGTGGTAAGTCGGGTTCTTGTATTCAATATCAAAATCTGTTGCCGGAGTAAGGAAACCTTTGTTCGCAGCAGTTGCGGCAATGGAACGTGCATCCATAAGGGCAACAGATGCGATCTGTCCACTCTGCAGCTTGCTTCCTTCACGGTTCGGGAAGTTACGGGTAGAGTGACGGATGGAAAATGCATTGTTTGCCGGAGTGTCCCCTGCACCGAAGCACGGTCCGCAGAAGGCAGTCTTCACGATCGTACCGGCTTCCATCAGGTCAGCAACCGCACCATTTTTCACAAGCTCCATGTAGATCGGTGTACTTGCCGGGTAAACACTGAAGGTAAATTCATCTGATCCGATGTATTTGCCACGGATGATGTCTGCGGCAGCACAGATATTTTCAAAACCGCCGCCGGCACAGCCTGCGATGATACCCTGATCGACATAAAGCTTACCATTTACGATCTTGTCCTGAAGAGAGTAATCCACAGCACCGTCCAGGCTTACCAGCGCGCGCTGCTCTACATCGTGGAGAACATCTGCAAGGTTGGCATTGACATCCTCGATGGTGTAGACATTGGACGGATGGAACGGCATGGCGATCATAGGCTTGATCTCACTCAAGTTCACGTATACAAGACCGTCATAGTAAGCGACTGCGCCAGGATTTAGTTCCCTGAAGTCATCACTTCTTCCGTGGATATCGTAGAACTCTTTGATCTTGTCATCGGTTCTCCAGATAGAAGAAAGGCAGGTTGTCTCTGTCGTCATAACATCGATTCCGATACGGAAGTCTGCACTTAATTTGCCAACGCCAGGTCCGACAAATTCCATGACCTTGTTATTGACATAGCCATTGCCGAAGGTTGCGCCGATGATCGCAAGGGCAACGTCCTGCGGTCCGACACCTTTCACCGGTTCGCCGTCCAGATAGATTCCGACAACGCCCGGCATCTTGATATCATAAGTCTTGTTCAGAAGCTGTTTTACAAGTTCCGGTCCGCCCTCTCCCATTGCCATGGTACCGAGTGCACCATAACGGGTGTGGCTGTCAGAACCAAGGATCATCTTGCCGCCGCCTGCGAGCATTTCACGGGCAAACTGGTGGATAACGGCCTGATGAGGCGGAACATAGACACCGCCGTACTTCTTCGCACAGGTCAGTCCAAACATGTGGTCATCTTCATTGATCGTACCGCCGACTGCACACAGAGAGTTATGGCAGTTGGTCAGAACATAAGGGATCGGGAATTTCTCCAGTCCGGATGCTCTTGCAGTCTGGATGATTCCGACAAAGGTAATGTCGTGCGAAGTCAGCTTGTCAAATTTGATCTGAAGCTGCTGCATATTACCGGAAGTATTATGCGCACTTAAGATCCCATAAGCCATTGTCTCTTTTGCAGCAGCTTCTTTTGTTGTCTCAATACCTGTCTTGCTTTTTACGGCAGCAAGTGCATCGGGTGCATCTGCAATTACCTCAGTACCGTGTAAAAGATAGGCACCGCCTTCGTATAATTTCACCATATCATGTCCTCCTATTTTCTGTTTTCTATGAATTTCATGTGGTCTGCGACCATCAGAGCAATCTTAAATGTCAGGGCGTCCTCAAAGACTCTGACATCCAGCCCGGTCTGCTTCTGGATCTTCTCCAGCCGGTAGACGAGCGTATTCCGGTGGACGAAAAGCTGTCTCGCTGTCTCCGAAATATTCAGGCTGTTTTCAAAAAATTTATCAACTGTGGATAAGGTTTCTTCGTCAAACTGATCAACGGTATTTCCGGCAAATACTTCTTCCAGGAACATCTCGCATAAGGAAACGGGAAGCTGGTGGATCAGCCGTCCGATACCGAGTTCGCGGTAGGATAAAATATTGCGTTCCGGATAGAAGATACGTCCCACATCCAGAGCCATGCCAGCTTCTTTGTAAGACTGTGAGACCTCTTTGAGTTCGGGAATGATGGTTCCGAAGGAAAGCCGGACATTGACCATAGCTTCGGTGTTGATCGCATTCACCAGCATATCGGCAGTCGAACGGATCGTATCATAATCATCCGTACTGTCAAGGGACTTGATCAGAATAATATGTCCCTCATCTACGGCAGTAACAAAATCACCGGTTCCCGAGGAATAAATCCCACGGATCATATCCAGGACGATCGTGTCATCCGGATTCTTCGGTTCGATCAGATAGACGACTCTGCGCTGCTCAATTGTAATACCGAGCTTTTTCGCCTGATTGTAGATATCTACGAGAAGCAGGTTATCCAGGAGCAGGTTCTGGATAAAACGGTTACGGTCAAGACGTTCGCTTCCGGATCTTAAAAGGCTCTCCAGCTGGCAGACACTTAAGCGTCCGCTGGTATGCACATCAATCTCATTATTGTGCTCGATCACGAAAATATAAGTCAGTTCATCATCATCATAAACCGGAAACAGACCATAGCATTCATCCAGGTGCTCCTCCGATACGCCGGTAACCTCCAGCTCTTTTAAAAATGAGCAGACAGCTTTTTTTACTGCAGGCTTCTCCTTACCTACAGCTGCAAGCATCACTCCATCTGTGTTCCAGATGGAACAGTTACACTCGATGATATCCCCTATTTCATTGATTGTTCTCTGTAAAATCTGGTTGGATAACAATCCATTCACCTCTCCATTCTTTTCAATATATGACAAATGGGAGAATTGTGAAATTCCCCCATCTTCTTCTGACAATACAATCTGATATTATTTTAGCAAATGTTTCACACTTTAGCAAGCTAAAATGAAAAACGTTCTCTCTTATTCGTCTTCGTCATCGCGTCTGTCAAGCATGGCAGCAACGATTTCAAGAATTACAGCAAGACCGATCATAGATGCAGCGGCAATCTTTCCGGCAGTGCCGGTTGCAGCCTGTGCGATACCGCCGACAACCGGAACAGAAAGCTTTACTTTTCCGATGTAGTTGTTGTAAGGGATCGGATTCATATCTTTTTCCTCATTGGCATCCCCTTTGGTGATAAACTGTCCCATCGCCGGGCTGTTGGATACTACACGGTGGGTAATGATCGAGCCGTCTGCATTGTTGCTGTAAAAAGCAATGACATCATCTTTGACGATCGTGTCTGGTTCTTCATACCGGACATAGACCAGGCTTCCCGTCGGGATCGCCGGTTCCATGCTCCCACTGATCACGGTGTACATCTGAAAACCAAAAGCTTTCGGAAGCGTCAGCGGAATACAGGCAAGAATCAGTACTGTCAGTAAAACAGTGCCCAGTGCACTGCAAAATGCAGCCACCGGGCTTTTCTTTTTCTTCGTTCTCTTCAAAAAAGACTTCTCCTTTAGTGCCGCGCTTTTTTTATTTTGCACGTTTTTTCAAGAATACGATCAGTCCTGCGAGAGCTGCTACCGCAACAACGATAATGCCGATCCCTGCTGCGATCGGAGTTTTGCTCGTCTTGTCTTTCGCATCGATATTTCCTTTTGGAGTGTCTTCATCATCCAGATCTACCAGAGACTTTGGTGTCTGTTCATCCTCAGATGTTGCAGTATCTTTATCTTTAGCTGTCGTATCCTGAGAATTGTTATCTGTCGTTGTACCATCGGTTGTACCGGTTGTGGTTCCGTCTGTTGTGCCACCGGTAGTTCCGGTTGTAGTGCCACTGGTAGTTCCGGTTGTAGTTCCACCGGTAGTTCCGGCAGTTCCACCGGTTGTGCCGCCTGTCGTGCCACCTGCTGTACCGGCATTACCGGTACCTGTGCCAGGAGTTGCTGTACCAGGAACAGTCGTTGTGATGGTGGTTGTTGTTGTAACAACACGGTCTGTAGCACCCGGTTTGTAGGTAAACGTAAATACATTCTCAGATACATTATTACTCAAAGTCTTGGTAAGTGCAAGAGCATCTGGAATATAATTCTCGATATACTGATAAGCGACGATTGGTTTGTCACCGACATTTCCGTAGAAGGTCTGGCTTTCTGCAAGTGCCTTACCGGAAGCATCCTGATAGTTTACGGTGTAGGCAACCATGTCCTTTTTGATTCCATAGGCTACTACATAGTCGGCATCGCCGGTTACATTGTCTAATACAGGAGAAGCAAGAGCTTCTTCATTGTCACGTCCGCTGAGACGGATTCCTTTGACATAGTATTTGTCATCGGTTACCTGAACGTCCTTCAGATTAAAAGTAACAGTAGAACCGGCGACAAGAGAATCCCGCTCCTCCTTAGCCTGGCCGTTTATCGTTCCTTTATTACCTGCAGATAAAGTTACCTTATAGGTATACCCGTTAGCAGCCATAACGCTCATCGTGGATGCACCGATCGTCATTGATACAGTCAGAAGAGAAACCAGTAATTTTTTCCATCTTTTCATCTGCTTACTCTCCTTTCCGTCTGCGTTTCTTTGTGTTCTTGTTATATGTGTAGATTCCGTATGCCAGAAGGATCAGTCCACTGATGAGTGCAAGCACACAGAAGAGAAGAACTCTTGCGGTATCACCGGTCTTAACGGTGTTGGTAGTCTTGACGATTTTCGTCTTGGTAATGGTATTGCTTACTTTTACCTTTTCCACTGCAAAGTTCATACGAAGCTTTGCGAGCGTGTTCTGATAACCATTGCCCTGTGTCTCACCTTCGATACCGATGGTAAGGTGTACGGTTCCGGTACCATTGGAAGCAAGACGACCGAGGTAGAAATATTTCTCGGTAGAGTTTCCAAGCTCCTTCAGACCTTCACCGGTCTTAGAAGAACCTTCACCTCCGACGGTATCACTGTTATAGAGTACCTTTTCGGTATTGTCACTTCCAACATAAGTCAGCTTGTATTCGTAAGCACCGCCTTCAGCGGATTCCTGTGCTTCCTCCAGTGTCTGGATGATCTCATTGGTCATGTACCAATCGGTCTCGCCTTTATCGGAGTTTTTCAGCTGAACCTTCAATTCGATGCTGTCACCCGGCTGGATCGTTGCCAGCTCATCGGAAACAGTCTTGTTTTCAAAATTGCTTTCCATCTTGTCGCCGGTGAAATGAACCTGCCATCCGTCGGCTCCCTGATAATCCTTTGCAAATGCAGTTGTGTGTACCCCTGCTGCCATTATCACTGTCATGGCGAGGCACAAAATTTTCTTTTTCATACTCTGTACCTCCCTACTGTAAGCTCATTGTTGTTTCGTCGTCTGATACATTCACGTCCACGCCCCAGGCACTCTTGATTGCGTCCTTTGCGTTGTGTGTCTGAACTGCATCCACCTCTGCGTCAATGTGGAAGGTGTAACCATTGTACTTGTAAGTATAAGTGATGGTTTTGTCCTTTACTGTTTTCTCTACCTCTGTTGCAATCTTCGGATCAATGCGGAGTGTGTCAGATAATGCCGGTGTGGTATCTCCGGCTTTTACTGCCTTTGTGTAATAAAGAACGGTTCTTTCGTCGGTGGTCTGCTGATCTGCAACTACCCAGCCGTTAGCGGTAAGGAAATTCAGTTCGATCAGATCCGGTGAAAGAGTGGTGTTCTTCTCGCCCTCTTTGTTCTGCCAGCTCTTGGTAAGGATCACACGGACGAAGGTGTCGATGTTACCGCTGTTCTGAACACTGAGCTCTTCTTTGTATTTCTTTCCGGGTGCGAATTTCTCCTTTTCTCCGAGAAGGCCTGTCAGGAGTTCCCCGTCTTTTACTTCTTGCTGGTTCTTAGATGTAAAATCCTGGCTGCTGACGACATCGCCATTCTCTAAAAGAGATACGCCGATATTCTGCATCTCGATCTGTGCGGAATAATTCTCACTGTAGTAGGTGAGTGCGGCACGTGTACTGCCGACAGTACTGCCAATCAACAGGAGCGCTGATGCTGTCAGAAGCAGGGCCGATTTTTTTGGAAATGATTTCTTTTTCTTTTTCATCTTCGTTCCCTCCTATTCTGTGGTTTTACTGTCTTCTGTTGTCTCAGTTGTGATTACATGATTCCAGTCTGGATATGGCTTTCCATTTTCATCGTAAAGAACCGGTGTGCATTCCTGGATAACCACGATATTGAATTCTTCCGGTTTATCCTTCCCTTCCGGGAATTTGTAAGAGATATTGAGTTCCTTGAGTTCCGGTGTGGTTTCGCCTGCCGGAAGAACACCTTCATAGTGCCAATAACCATCATCTTCGGCTTGCCATCCGCCATTCGGAGCAGTATAGGTAAGTTCCATTGGAGCAAATGCTGTTACTCTTACGAAGCAATCATAATCACCGGTATTTGTAATGGTGACGTGCTTGCCATCTTTATCGACTGTTTCGTTAGGGATGGTTTCGGTAAATCCCATATTCATCGTCACACCGCCACCGGCTGTTGTATAAGTTGTGAAGTATGCCATTGCACTTCCAACTGCCAGGGTTCCGGTAAGAGCAAGTGCTGCCGCTGCCATGATAAGTGGTTTCTTATGTAACTTTCTCATTCCGACTCCCCCTTTCTAGTTCTTTGCTGCCGGTTCGGTGTACTGATACTGACCATTTTCGTCCAGCTTGAAATTATTTCTTACACCGTATCCGCCATTCATATTGTCATCGACATCATTTGTAAAGGAAACGGATGCAGGAGTGTTAGTTGAACCTCTATCAGTTGCTACAATCGTTGCCGTTTGATCATTTGCTGAGGTAAGCTTGTAGCTTGCACCACTGTACACTTCTGTAACTTTTACCTTAGCTCCTGCAGGAATCTTTGTAATTGTTACGGAAGAGTCACCTGCGGCCTCAAAGTCAAGGGACTCGATGCGGGTTTCTGTTTTATTAATTTCAATCTGGAATACGAAGGTTGCTTTTTTACCGGTTGTTGCATTGTGATTTTTAAGTCTTTTATTGATTATCAGATCACCATATCTTGCATGTTCTTCATGTTTCAGACCAATTGCATTGGTAGCTGTCAGATCGTAGATCCAGTTATCGTTACCATTGCTGTAATAATTATTGGTCGGAAGTGATACCAGGTAAGGTGTAAATGTATAGGTATAATTCGTGGTAACTACTTCCGGTGTATCGACAAGGTAAAGTCCGGTAGCAAGATCAGCCAGACTTCCGGTTCCAGCTTTTAAAGTAACTGTAGCGGTTTTTTTTATGGATTTTGTCAGCATCTCCTGCGCCTCTTTGGCACGGTCAGCCCATTTGCTTGCTGCTGTATCTTTATCATCGGCACTTACCGAAGATACATCCAGTCCGGTGAAATCTTTGGTTGCGGTATAGTTACCGGATACGTCTACATCTGCCACCTTATAAAGATTCACTTGAATGTCGGTAGTTGTCAGTTCGTTGCCTTCCCCGCTTACATTAAACGCAACCGAACACTTCCGGTCCGTATCGATCGCATTCGCAGCTCTGGCACCAGGCAGAGTGAGAAGCGGAAATGCAAGAGCGAGAGCTAACAAAAACGTTGTTCCCTGTTTTAATCGTTTATTCATCATCGCCTCATGTCCTCCTTAAAAATCTTGGTTATTCTTTGTGAGCTTTTCTCTTGGAAAGGAATCGCAAGAGAATGATCACAAGAATCGTGATTGAAAGTCCTAAAATTAAATAAAGCATATAATAATTCTGAATGGCTTTTACCATAGAATCTGTAACTGATTCGGTAGCATCCTCTTCGCCGTTATATGGAACTCTGGTTCCTCTTACGAGAAGACGATGGGAGTTGACTCCATATGGTGTACAGGTAAATAAAGTTACCTGGTCTTTTCCTTCTTCAATCTGGAGTGCTTTCTCCAGTGTTTCATGATCGTCTTTGTCTACCATCGGAAGAATCTGATCTACCTTGTAGGCAAGGACTTCATCCAGTACATGGATGTAAAATTTATCGCCAACTTTGAGCTGATCGATATCGGTAAAAAGCTTTGCGCTTGGAAGTCCACGGTGAGCTGCGAGAACACTGTGGGTACTCTCTCCTCCGATCGGAAGCTTTGTGCCGTTCAGATGTCCGACACCGGTCTGAAGTTCATCATCACCGGTACCATGGTAAATGGCAAGCTTGATGTTGATCTTCGGAATGGAAAGATATCCCATTACTCCGTCATCTGCAACGTTCAGGATCTTCCAGTATTCGGTGTCTTTGATGTCATTTTCATCTTCACCAAATACATCTCCGTAGAGGTTGTTCTGCTGAATGGTATCATTGAAAGCTTTTGCCTTTTCCCACTCAGAGGTGAAGTCCTCCGGTTCCATGTCCTGTATTGTATTGTCATAGCTGCTGATCAGCTGATTCTGTCTGTAGGTGTTCCACTGGTTGGATACCGTCGGGTAGATCAGAATCCCAAATCCTATCAAGAATAACAGACCGAAAAGGAAGGTTGAGATTTTTCTTTTCATAGGCATATTCCCTTTCTCGTTCTTATTCTCTTTTTAAGAGGTCTCATTTTTTTTCTTTTGAAGCTTCTTCTCCTTTAAGTATAACACAAGGATGAAGATTGTGGTAATTACAAGACCAATAATTACCCATAAGAGATAATTTGTATGAAGACTAATTCCGCTGAGCGGTGTCTTATCATCGGCAACTTCCTGTTCCACATAAGGTACTCTGTGACCACGGACCAAAAGCCGCTCGGTATTGACTCCGTATGGAGTACAGGTAAGAAGTGTTACAAGATCTTTTCCTTCTTCTACTGCAAGAGAGGAAGTTTCTTCCGGTTTTACTACGGAAATCTTGTCGACTTCATAACATAATGTTTCGTTTAATACATGGATCAGAAAATGATCGCCTTCTTCCAGCTGATCCAGATCGGTAAAAAGAGACGCACTCGGAAGTCCACGGTGTGCGGAGATAACGGCGTGTGTACTTTTACCGCCGATTGGAAGAGAGCTTCCTTCCAGATGTCCGGCTGCCTGTTTGAGAACATCTTCGTTGGTAGTGTGGTAGATCGGAAGCTTGATGTCAATCTTCGGGATTTCCACGATTCCCATCATTTCGTCACCGGCAATATTCAGAGCATCCATGTAGGACTGGTCTTCTTTGTCACTGGCTGCGGCAACTGCAAATGAGTCAGGAAGGATACTTGGAAGTAATGCTTCGTTGTAAGCTTCTGCTTTCTGCAGTTCTGCGTCATAATCAATCTCATGTGCTGCATCCTTTTCGGATACAGTCTGTTCATAACTGCTGATCAGTTGCTTCTGCCTGTAGTTATTCCACTGGTTTGCAACGAATGGATACAGCAGTAAGGACAACCCGGCTAAAAATATGATGCCAATAATAAGTTTGTTTGCTTTGCGTTTCATCCGAACTCTCCTTGCTGTTGTATTATTTTTTAGGAATCCGGGGCGATCTGCCCCGGATTCAATATCTGATTATAAATAATTATTGCAATTATTTGTTGTCTGATTTCTTGCGGCTTGCGAAGAACAGACCAGCTGCTGCGATCATGATAACGCATCCAGCGATTGTGAAGATTGTTGTACCGATACCACCGGTTGATGGAAGAGCGGAAATTTTAGTATTTCTTACTACTACTTTATCTGTTTTACCATCAATTGTAATAGTTTTAGATTTTAAAGTTCCATCAGTATTGTATTCTGGGGTAATCACAACAGTGTATTTTGTGTTATTAATGCTATATCCGTCTTTTGCAACAGTTTCTACTAATGTATATTCACCAGCATCTAATCCTTCAAAATGGATTTTTGCTTTGCCGTCAACATTTTTTGTTGTGCATGTATATACTTTTTTGGTATTTTTATTTGTTAAGGTAAAAGTACAACCATCCAAAGGATTTCCGTTTTCATCTACTTTTGTAAACTCGTCATCCAATTCAAATGTATATGTGTAAGTTTTTTTCTCAGTAGCGTCCTTTGTTGAGCCAGGTTTATTGCTATATGTAAGTTTAGCTGTATTTTTAGCAGGATCTATAGAAGTTGCAGATGCTAAGATTTCTGCTTTGTAAGTAATAACTACTGCTCTTTCTGCATCAGTCTTATCATAATAAGCGCCTACATTGGTGAAGCTAATTTCAAAGTTGGAATCTTCTGCGTTTCCACCAGTAATCGTATAATCTGTACCAGCTGTAGCTTTCTCTCCACCGATAGTTACAGTAATGTCAGATGCATATTTTGTATTTGTAATAGTATCTGTAATTTTGTAAACAGGGTTTTCAAACTGTGGACCATAGGATGGAATTGTACCGTTAATTGTATAGTCTACTTTATCTCCTACTGCTGCGTCTGGCTGTGAAACAGTTTTTTCAATTTTCACTTCAGATGATTTAGCTACGGATTTTCCATCTGTAAGAGTCCACGTATCTGTTGCAGCTATAGTACCGTTAGCAAGAGATGCTTTATTATTTGCATTTGTATAAGCTGCACTAACAACAACAGGATTATAAGTATAGTTTGTGCTTTCGATAATTACGATATATTCTCCAGCACCTACTGTAGCTGTATAACCGTTTGTAAGATTTCCGGTTAAATCGATAGCTGTGCCAGAAACCTGTTTTGCAATAGTTGTAATTTCATTAAAAGTCGGAGTGAAATTTATTGTGTCAGCAATGCTATATGGAGATACAACTTTATAACCGTATAATCCATGTTCGTTATACTGTGGTTCTACAATACGATAAGCTTTTACTGTTGCACCATTTTCGATTCCTGTTACTGTAATAGTTGCTTTGTCAGCAGCGCTTGGAGCAGTAGTTTCAGCGGCAAATGATGTCATACTCATTCCGAGTACCATAGCCAGTGTTAATAATACTGCAAAGATTTTTCTCATCTTCTTCATATTTTGTCTCCTTTTCTTTTAAGGGTTTTGCCCATTTTTTATTGTCCCCTCATATGGGATAATAACGTTTTGTGTGGCAAGAAGCCACTGAAAAATTAATCCTTACAATTATTTTTCCAGCACCTCCTTGCATTTGTTTTTATATAAGATCCATACGGCCGCAAACATAAGTAATATGCCGCCAATCATATACAAGTAAATTCCGGTGCCTCCGGCTGATGGGAGGGAATAGAGAATTTCGTTTTTTACAGTTAAGGTATATTTTCTATCTGTGTTCGAAAGTGTCCACATTGTAGGTTCACATGGAAGTGCATTTTCCTCCTTATCTGTTAAAGTAATATTACCCTTTTCCTGTTTGAAATAAATCTTGTCTGCTAACAACATACAAGCTTCCGGTGCCTTTACTTCTTCCAGATAATACTGTCCAGACTGAAGATTTTTAAGTTCAGCTTCTGATCCTTCGGTATTTATTACCTGAATGGTTTCTCTTGTCTGATTTTTTCCAGACTTATCTGTATATTCAAATTTCTGAAGTTCATATGCTCCCTCATCATTCTTCTTATACAGCTTGAATTCTGCACCATCAAATTTTGTTCCGGCTTCTGAAGTCTTAATCAAATCTAAATCTGCAGTTTGCTCTGAATAAGTATTCGTGATCTGAATCTCAGCGTTCTGTGTTTCGGTAAATGTGTAGGTTCCAGCTGCAAACATAGACCACTGCTTCGATGCGTCAAACGTAAGTTTATCCATTCCGTCATACTTGATTTCACCGTTTTTGAATACCAACGTGTCTTTTATTCCAGTTCCACTATAGAAATAGCATTTTTGTAATTCTGCTTCTGGACTAAATCCGATTCCTTTGATTCCATCGATTTTATCATTTATCAATTTCACTATCTCTTTACGTTCACTGATACTTACCGGTGTGTTTGTCCACACGAAATATCCTTCGTTCGCAGTGAGCTTTGCAACAATTAAATTAACTTTGCCTATAGTAAACTCTTTTGGTGAACACGTAGTAGTCTTTCCAGATTGTTTATATTTGCTTATTGTTGCTTGCTTTGTACCTACTGAAAAATCAGTCCAATTTGTAACTTGTTGTCCATTGACAGTGACGGTTACATCGTATCCTTCTTTATTGTAATTATTTTCGCTGACTTTGTATGTGCCATCCAAACAATCTTCCAGTTTCCAGGTGTATGTCCATACTTTTTCATCATCACTGCCCTGAAGAATACTGTCTAATTCACTTACATCCATTGTAAGCGGTTTAGTCGTATTTGTTTCAATATGAGTCAATGTAATTGTATACGGACTACTTGCCTTTGCCAACTCTCGAATCTGATCTTTTGTAAGCCCTTTAAATGTTTTTGTTACTTCAATAAACGGCTTATCTTCCTGATCTTTCTTCTTATTCAGAATCGTAGTGGTCTTTCCATCACTTGATTCAGTAACCTGACCGTAAAATGCCTTTGTTGCATCTGTCTGGACTTCTTCTACTGTGTAACGGATATCTGTTTCTTTGATTCCATCCGCAGTTTCGTAGAAGTATTTAGTTGGAAGATTTTTCCAGGTATATGTCCAGTTGTTTGTTTTTGACAAATTAACTTGCATGGACGTCGGAAGATTTTTTACATCTGCACTTGTAAGATACTTCGGATTACCAGCGTTTATGTTAGAATCCGCCGCTTCTGTTACATAGGCCTTCAACTCGACATCAACTGCTACTTTATCTGAGTCATATTCCCACTGTTTAACCACTGTGTGAGGAACTGTACTGGCATCTACCTGTATAACAGGTTTCGCATAAGGTTTCGTATACGTTTTGTTATTGTACTTGTATGTTACATTAGCTGATACGTTTGAATAGAATCCATTTTGTTCTGAAGATGTTCCATCATTCCTAGTATCATTTCCAGGTTTTTTGCCTTCTCCAAGATATTCGTCTGTATTTTCATCACCAGTGTCTGTATAGCTTTGATTCTGATACTTCAGATAGGCTTTTGTAGTTGGCCTGATTTTTGCTATTACATAATATGTGTAACCTGATTCCAGCTTATAATCAGATTTAAATTGCATAATAATCTGAGTCTTGCCATCTGAGTCTTTCGCTGTACTGACAGTTATAATCTCGGATACGTCTACTGCATTTCCTGAAGCATCTTTCAGTTTGGTGATAACCTTTCCAGTTTCATCTTTGACAACCACCTGTAACTTTTGATCAGCTAATTCAACTTCATCGGTTAACGTATCGGTTACAGTTACCTCTGTACAAAGAAGTTCTGTTGCATCTCTGATGATTGAATCAAAAGCATTTTTCAAATTACTTGAATCTGTACCGTTGTAACTACCGGTTACTGTTCCGCTCGGAGCATTGTTGATTAGATTTGATAAATGATCGTAACTATCTTTAGGACCAACTCCGACTGTGTAGAAGTAGTTCATACTCATTTTGCTAAGTTGAGTTTGGGCATTGGTCATTGCTCTATCACTATAGCTATTTCCGTCACTACCACCAATTCCAGTTATATTACCTTGGCTATCCTTTTTGTAGTAGAAGGTTGGATCACCATCTGACAGAAATACAACTATTTTTGTTGCATTAGTTCGTCCGCTATCAAGCAATTCCTTTGCTTTTATTAATCCTGCTTCATAATTTGTTCCACCGGCCTTTTTGTTATAACCCGAATAATTTCCAACTCCGGTGGGATATTTAATCGAGTCCTTTGTCCAATCTGTTTCAATACCCGCTTCTGTATCAAACGACACTACTGCAAATTGAGCATCTACATTTTTCTTGCTTTTCAATTTGGCAACAGCATCTTCTACAGCTTTTTGCTGATTGTAGAAACGACTACTACTATTCGTTGTGTAGTTCTTTTGGTCACTCGAAGAATTCATTCCACGTTTCATACTGTTCGACGTATCCATCACGAACAGTACATCCAGCTTATTCGCATAGGACTCGCTTCCAACTGCACCTGAAACATTTAATGTAAGATTGTATGTACCATCTTCATTCTTAGCAATGTACTTTTCATGAGACAGTTCTTTCTTTGTTTCAACAATGCCCGGTGTTGGAGGCTGTACTGGTGTGCTTGCTGAGTTGATAATCTGGTATTCACCATTGGTAAGCGTTCCAAGTTCTGTACCATCTACCAGGTATATCCTTGCACTTAAATCACCACTACGATCAGCAGTTACTTTTACTTTCCATGAGGTTGTTGGTGTAACATAATCTTTTGGTGCCTGTGTTTCTGTTAATGTATAGGTTCCGGCTACAAGCTGCTGGAACTGAACTAATCCGTCACTTTCGGAAGCTGCAAGCATTGTAGCCTGTGTGGCGTCATTCGTTAAACTAAACTGTGCACCAGGAAGACCGTTTCCTTCTGCATCTGTTTTATAGAATGAAATATTTGTCATCTTTGTCTTATCGACCTGCTGTATCTTCGCTGACGGAAGAGTAAACTTCATCTCACAATTAGATGCGCCTGCACCACGTTCCATATAAAGAATTGTCAATGTATGAGTCTGCTGTTTTTGTGCTTCTGTCAGATTTGCTGCCTGACCAATATAATTCCACAAATCAACGTTTCCTGTTGCTGCACTATGAATACCGCCAAGGTCAATGACTATTTTCTTACCATCGAGGACTACCCATAAATCATCGTCACCTGTGAATTTGTAATTAAGTGGTCCTACATAATCACCGATTTTGAATGTGACATCATATCGCATTCCGAAATAATTGTTATGGTTATTGCCTCTTTCACTCTCTTCATAAGAAGGTAGCACTTTGTCTAACGGATAGAAATTGTTTCCTGCGCCTGTAACCCAGTTTTTTCCGCCATCTTCTACGCCACTAAGTGTATACGTATCACCATTTCGGTCAAAAACCAGAGTGTAGTTTTTATAGACTTTTCTCAGAAATCTCTCTTCAGCACGGCTATTCCAAGATGCTCTGTAATTAATGCTATAATTACTATCTACAAAAAATCCCGGTTCTGCGTAATTGAATATTACATTTCCTTTATCATCAATTTTTTTTAGCAATCCTGGGATTGTACTATCTCCTCCAGTATAATTGTTTGCATCTTTTGTTGGACCAACGTTACTATCTGGCAAACTACTTGGCAAACTAATCGTATACTTTTGATACTCCGGATAATTTTGACCATTGTTTGGATCATTCGTGCCTGCAATAAGTTTTTTGTTTTCACTAACCCTTGGTGATTTGTCATTTATCAACTGATTAAATGAATAATAGCTATCTCCTAAAATGCCTCCTATTCCTGCTTTAACTGTATAGTCATAAAATATAGTACTTCCAGGAAACCTCTCATATTGAGGATCACAATAAACCTTAATTGTACAATCGCTTACGACTTGGATTTCTTCGGATGTTGATATCCAGTCGAATCCTCCAGTTGCATTACTCTTCTGTGCCGAATTTATGTTCCAGTTATCAGCTATGTCATAATTGCTTATGCTTTCCCCAGGTGATAATTCCTTTTTGCTTGCATATATCATAGTCTTTGGATTCTGGGTATCATCATAGTATTCGATGGTAACGTTAACCTTCGAATTACCTTTCTGAACAATGACATATTTTGAAAAATGCGGAGCATCAAATACAACTTTTCCTTCTCCATCAACAGCACCCTTCATGTCTTCCGCTACGTTATTATCATCCACATGCAGTACTGCTGCATTCTCGCTGGATGTGATCTCCGGGGTGTCTACGCTGACCTGTACCGGAGTGGTTGGCTGTACTTCGGAACCGTTTACCAGGAATTTGATATCGTAGGAGAAGATATTCTTGATGGAAAACTGTTCTTCGATCGCTTTTTCTTCTACTGCTTTTTCGATTTCCTTTACTTCGTCTTCTGAAGTGATCTCTGTTACGGAAAGCTGTGCGTCTGCGGGAAGAGCATCGGCTGATCCATTTACTTTAACAGTAGCATTTCCTACTTGTACTGACCATTCTTTTTTCGAAGGTATTTCGATGTCAGGTGTATCAGACACATCTTCGGTAATCGTATTTTCAGTAGACACATCTTCAGTAGTTGTATCTTCTGTAGTTGTATCTTCTGTAGCCTCATCTGCCGCCGGTTCTGTTACGACTTCGGTCTGGCTCTGGCTGTCTGTGTTCTGTGCCTCATCTGCCACCGGTTCTGTTACGACTTCGGTCTGGCTCTGGCTGTCTGTGTTCTGTGGCTCATCTGCAAAAGCTGATGTCGCACTGCTAAGCACAAGTACCATGCAAAGCATGAATGCTATTAAACGTTTCTTTGTATTACTTTTCATGGCGTCCTCCTTCTATTCCTCAATTCTGACTTCATAATTGTTATCAAGTGCTCCGTCTATCAGCTTCAATAATTCAAGGGCACTGCGGAAATGCTGCTCTCGCTGCTCTTCCACCCAAGTAACGCTGCCCTGCCAGGTACCGTTCTGCTGATCCATGATTTTTATTAAAAAAGTTCTTGTATTTTTTTGCTTTTTATTCATGTCAGTTTTCATCTGCCCTTCCTAATTATTTAGACTTTTTTATCTTATACAGGTATTGTATCTGACAAAGCATTACGTGAATCATTACCAATAACGAAAAATATTAACTTTTTTAAGCTATAACAAGAAATAGTAATGTTTTTGTAATAATATAATGATTTGATACCAGGGTCAAAAGGTCAGAAAGCCGATGCAAGCTTGCTTGCAAGAGGATTTTTGACCTCTTGATCCGCTAAAAACATGAGTAAGTAGCCATTTTTCAAAGAAAAATGAGCGGATTACGAATGCTTTTGAGGACTGCGAGAGTGCAAAGCACGTAGCAATCTGGTATCAAAGGGGGCAAAATACCTTTGAACCCCAACATCAGGATTTGTAGGAGTGCGTAATATTTGTGTCTGACTCTACTATATGTATTGGGATATTAAAATAGAAGTAAAAGTGGGGAATAATGTGATGGAAGTGCAAAAAGTATAGCTTGCGGGGAGCGCATAGAAAAGGAGTGATCTGGTTATAGCGGTGAGGGAGAGGAATTTTCCGGACAAAAAGATCCCGTGACTGATATTGGGGAGATGCACTGCATCTTAGACGGTGATCAGTCACGGGATGGGGGTAAGGGTTATTTAGTTTTTATTCGATGCCAAATTCTTTTAATAGTTTCTTTTGATATTCGATGTCTTCGGTAGCGCGTTCGAGGTCGCTGTAGCGTTTGGCTTTTAGGAGATATTTGTTTAGTAGTTTAAATTCATTTAATTCTGCTCTGATTTCAGCGCGTCCTTCCTCTCTGCCTTCCTCTCTGCCTTCCTCTCTGGCATCTTCTTTCAAAGTCTTCTCATATAAGTCTTTGTCATATGTCGTCAGAATCATATTTGTCACCTCCGCTCGATGTTTCTTGAGAAAATCTGCCAACACGTCCTGGTGAATACAGGTATCAATTGCTTTTCCTAATGCATCTTCCACAGAAGGTTCCGACTGTATATATTTCCTGACACATTGGACAAATATGGAATATTCTTCAAGCCTTCTGCAGTGCTTCATCAGCTCCTGATTGTGACCATAGTTGATGTTCAACATGGTTGCGGTGCATTCCAGGCAAGGTGCTTCGTTATCTGTATTTTCAAAGCAGTCTGAAAGCTTTAACTCCATGGAATCTGGCTGGTTTTTTGTACCATTGTAAAAGACAATATATTTCGGCTTTGGAAGCCGGACTCTTTTTTCATGGTAGATCATCAGATTATTATCTGCAACATACTAAAGATCATTCTCCATAACCGGTCTTTATACTGCCGGTTGTGGGTTTGTTTGCTATGGCGAGATTTCTTCTTTTGTCTTCTCATTGCTTACCTCCATTATAATAGAAAACAGTTCATAAGTAAATTCGCCATATCTCATGTTTCATGTAGATATAAAATTTTTTCTACAATCAAAGAATTCATATATCATATATGATTCGATTTTCTACATACGCCTATTCAAATGGTACTGGAGTTTTTTGTGAAAAGCAATTAAGAAAGAATAAAATTATAAGATAATTAAAAGGCACCGTCCGATCACATTCCGTGATCAGACAATGCCTGTATAATTCTTATTCATTCATGTAATGATATCTCTCACAATGCCATTCCTTTAAACGAATGCATTGCTGAGAATTTTAAGCAGTTCAAGTACGCTTACAAACTGTTGTGTAGAGTTACCTTCAATCCAGCGGACGATGCCCTGCCAGGATGAATTCTGGCGGTATCTGACATTGAGAAAGAAAGTCCCTTTTTGTCCACGATTCTCGATGAAATCTTCCGGTGACTGTACTTTATCAAGCCGGTCAACACCTGAAAACTGGGTTGAAGTGAAAGAACGTGCGCTGGTGGATGCCTGTGGAAATTCGAGTCTGTCGAAGAAATCATCAGCTAATTCGATCAGCTGAAGGATATTGGTGAATTTCCAGGGTTCTTTGCTGTAGCAGTGATAAATCCGACCGGACAGCTCTCCATCATTAATATTATCAATACACATGTTAATAAAGTTTGGTGCATACCAACTGATTTGATAGCTTTGTTCCATAAATTATCTCCATTTCTGCCCTGCTGCGAAGATAACATGATTGCAGCTTACCAGGTTTTATTCTCAGTATTGAACTGAATCGGTGAATCTTGCCGGTCTACTTCGGCTACAGAGGACACGAAGTAGTCCAGGTACTGCTTCCAGCTTTTATGCTCTCTGGAGAAGTATCTCTGGATTCTGTCGAAAATCATGCTGCAGTTCTCTTTATTCGTACCAACGAGAAGTATCAGAAACTGTGATGGGCTGTATTTGGTAAAGGAGTCTCCTTTACGCAGACACTGCTGGATCGTATTCTGAAGCTCACCTGAAAGAACTTCAAGCTTGTCCGGCTTGTCCATCGGCATTCCTTTTCCGTTGGTGATGCTACATAACATTAAGTATACGGACTGTCCGTTCCTCTCAATGATTCGGGAAACGAGACGGTAACTGTCACGGAAACTTGGCAGGCTGCAGTAAAAAGCACCGCCGCGTATATCGTCCTCTTTCAGACGTTCCTTGATGTCGCCGAGTTCCTGTGGTTTGTAGTTAAGGCGGCTGCTCATCTGCTCGAACTGCTGCATCATATGTTCAGAAGGGCGGATTCCAAGCTCTTCGAAAAATAATTTGGCAGTGTTCTCATATTCCTGCACAGCATCCTTATAGCGGTTCAATGCCATATAGCAGTCGATGCGGACGGATTGCCATTCATCGAATGGATATAACTGGCATGCCGGCTCACAGAAACGAAGCGCCTCTTCATAATCTCCGCGTTCGATCAGAAGCTTACAGAGCTCCTGAAGGGATTCGGAATAAATATTCTTATATTGGACGCTTTCAACAAGAACCCATTCATCTCCCGAAAGCTCCGGAAGAAATTCCCCACGGTACATCAGACAGATCTTCTTAAGAAGTGCCAGCTTTTTTACCTTATCGGTACACGTCTGCACGTCTTTTGACAGAACCTTAAACTGATGTGCATCAACTTCGGTCGGCATCGGAGCATCCCATCGATAAATACCTTTTTTGAGGGTTATAGGACAAAACGTGTTGATGGCTAATCCCAGCCATCAAACGTTCTATCC
>OMNT01001360.1_pt1 | contig 23099 bp, 25 predicted proteins | sample 1672551 | NCBI WGS metagenome assembly OMNT01 (sample SAMEA3136698, study PRJEB25190) | human gut metagenome | reverse complement strand
GTACAGGCTGCCCGCGCCCTGCGCGACGCGCGGGAGCGCGCCCGCCAGGGCGCGTTCCTCTTGGATGGCGAGCATATGGTGGGGGAAGCCCTCGCGGCCTGTCCCGACCGGGTGAGCGCGCTGTTTGTGGACGAGGCGCGGTTGGAGGCTTACGCCGCTCTGACCGCACTTGTGCCGCAGACAGCGTGCTATGCCGTGCCTTCGCACGTGCTGGCGGCCATCTCGCAGGTCAAAACGCCGCAGGGCGTGGCGGCGGTCTGTGCCATGCCCCCGTCCCCCGCGCCGGAGGAGATGGGCAACCGGTTGATTTTGTTGGAAAACGTGCAGGACCCCGGCAACGTGGGCACGGTGCTGCGCACGCTGGATGCGGCGGGATTTGATGGCTGCATCCTCACGCCCGGCTGCGCCGACCCCTTTGGCCCCAAGGCGCTCCGGGCCACGATGGGCAGTGTGTTTCGCGTGCCGGTGTGTTCCGTGGGGAATACGGTGGAAACCGTACAGGCCCTCAACGCGCGGGGCTATGCCACCCTTGCGGCGGCATTGGACGGAGAGAACTTCTACCGCCGCGCGCCTCTGCCCGCACGCCTGTGCGTGCTTATCGGCAACGAGGGCGCCGGGCTCACAAAGCAGGCGCAGGACGCGTGCACGAACCGCTTCCGCCTTCCCATGCGTGGCGGCGCGGAATCGCTCAATGCCGCTGTGGCCGCCGCCGTCATGATGTATGATCTGATTAACCGCGAATGATACAAAGGAGGAACCCGCAGATGATCCGCAACATCGTTTTTGATATGGGCATGGTGCTACTGGACCATGACCCGCTGCTGCCCTGCATCCGCCACGCGGGCCGGGAGCGCGCGCAGGCGCTCTGCGACGGCATCTTCTGGCATCCGGAATGGATGGAACTGCTCGATGGCGGCGTAATGGACGAGCAGGCCTATATTCCGCGCGCGCAAAGCCGCTTTGAGGACCCGGAGATGAAGCGGCTGGTTGCGGAGATCCTGAACGATTGGTATCTGGACGCGCTGTATCCCAAGTCGGGCATGGAAGCGGTGCAAAAGGACCTGCTGGACCGCGGTTTTCGCCTCTATGTGCTGAGCAACGCTGGCTACAGCTTCCACAAATTCAGTTATAAAATCAAACATATCGACCGCTTCAGCGGCATCATGGTGTCGGCCGAGGAGCGGCTGATGAAGCCGGACCCCGCCATTTACCGCCGCCTCTGTGACCGTTTTTCACTGGAGGCGTCGGAGTGCCTGTTTATCGACGACCTGCCCCGCAATATTGAAGGTGCGCAGAAGGCCGGCATGAACGGCTACTGTTTCCAGGATGGCGACGTGGCACGGCTGCGGTCCTTTCTGGAAGCTCTCAACGCCTGAGGGGGATGTGGGATGCTGCAATGGATTGCGTTTCTGGCTGTGGTCTGCGCGCTAAGCGTGGCCCTGAACCGGCGCTTTGAGCGCGTGCTTGCCCCTGCCCTGTGCGGGCTGATGCTGCTGCTCTACGCGCTGGCGATTCCGCGCGTCCTTTCGTGGGTGGACTGGATGGCTCCTGTTTTGCTGGCGCTGACGGTTGCCTCGGCCATCGCCGCACTGGCCTTACGAAAGCTGACGCCACGCGCTCTTGTGGCGCGCTTTGCCAAAAACGTGCTTACGCCAGGCACATTGTGCTTTGCCTGCCTGTGCGCCTTGTTTCTCTACGCCAGCGAACCCATGGTTGTATGGTGGACGGATGACGCGGGCTATTGGGCGCTGGAGGTCAAGTCGCTGTGGCATTACGGAGGGCTGGTGGGCGCGGATCAGCATCTGGCCCTGTATTATGGTACGTACTTGCCCGGAATGCAGCTGATACAGTGGTGGGCCATGCACGCTTTTGGCCAGTGGAGCGAGCCGGTGCTCTATTCGTCTCTGTTCATCACCTATGCCGCTTTTCTGCTGCCCCTCTTTGACCGCGTAAGCTGGCGGGGTTGGTGGATTTTGCCGTTCGTCCTGGCAGGTATGGTCTCTTTTCCCCTGTGGGGCAACGCGCTCAGTTACATTGTATTAAGCGTTGATACGGCTCTGGCATTATGCTTCGGGTATGCGCTGGTACGGATTTGGAAGCTGGAACCGAACGACCGGGCAGGCCTGTGGGGCATTGGTTTGTCTCTGTGCGCCATGGTGCTGATAAAGCAGATCGGCATCCTGTTCGCATGGCTGGCCATAGCGCTGATGCTGGTGCTGGGGCGTTGGCGGAGACAGCCTCGCGCCGGGCTGTGGCTGTGTTGCCTGACGCCGCTGGCCGCCCTGGGCAGCTGGGTGCTGTTTTGCTCGCTCACAGGCATCAGCGGGTTTCATACGTCCAGCCTGTGGAGCGCGGCGACCGGGCTGTTGAGTGGCAGTTATTCGCTTCCCGAAAAGGCCGGTCAGGTGGCCCCCAGCATTCTCCATGCTCTTTTTTCTCCACTGACCAATACAGGACGTTTCTCCACCCGGCTCATCAACGATACCCTGGCGCTCGTTCCTCTGCCGCTTGGGGTTCGGCTCCTTGTGCTGATTGTTTTGCCCCTGTGCCTTGTTCGGTGCTATCCCAAGCGTGAGATGATCCGGATCAGCCTGTTCTCTCTGGGGGCTGCGGCGGTCTATACGCTGGTTATCTATGGCAGCTTTTTTACGGTCTTTCTGGCGGAGTTCGATATGTATGTGGAGGAAGACCTGTCCAACATGACGCTGCTTCTGGAGCGATATTACGCACCGGTCACGCTGGGACTGGGCATGCTGGGGGCAGCGCTGGTCATCGGCGCGTTTCCCCGGGCGCTGGCCAAGGTATGGAAGCCCCTTCCTGCCATATGCCTCACACTGTTTACGGCTACGCTGGCGCTGACGGTCAACTGGAGCGCGCTCGCAGACGATCTGGTTCCTGAGCGCTACATCCAATACGACGAGGCTACGGGCGTGGAAGGCAAAACCTATATGGATCATTACTGGGGCGAAGCGCTGGCAGGCTATGAGGGCGCGCGTGTGCTCGTGGGACTTGAGCCCAACAATTCCTTCATTGGCTTGCTCAACTACACCTTTGCCCCGGCGCGGTTCTTCTGTCCTACTTGGGATGATTTGGAGAGCACGGAAGCCTTATCCGCCCGGCTTTTGAAGGATGGCATCACCCATTTGATCTTTTTTGATGAATCCAACGAGCTCTATGAACGAGCGATGCCTCTGGCGGCGGATGGGGAACTGTATTCCTGGACGCTGTATGAGGTACTGCCCGATGGGGCGGGCGGCGTAAGCCTGACCGAATACTATTATTGATCTGCCCACAAGTGCGCTGGCAAAGCATGCGCCGGGCTTACTCAGGATGCTGGCAACGAGGGGGGATCGCCCCCCGTTGCGGCATCCTTCATGCTTTTCTTCTCCCCCAATGGCTGAAGCCGCAGCATTTTCCGTGGCCGCAGCGAGCGTTTGAATATCGCATAAACCATAACATTTTTAAAGACTTGGGTGTTGTGGCATCTGTAATCGTTTTTTGTTATATTCTGGGTCTTTTTATTGGTTAAAATGCCTGAAATATAAAAAAATATATAGTAAGAAAAACCGTTGACAAGCGATTGACAAATTCATATCATATCCTGTGGTTTCTTCTATAAAAAACAGTCATATTAGGAGGAATGATGGATGAAACGGTTACTATCCATTCTCTTGAGCCTGACGCTTGTTTTCTCTCTGAGTGCAGCGGCCGGCGCGGAGACGGCTGAAGCGTCTGTGGTGCAGACGCAGGTGCTTGTTATTGGTGGCGGTGGAGCCGGTATCTCTGCGGCGATCGCGGCTGCTGAACAAGGCGCACAGGTTCTGCTGCTTGAAAAGCTGGGCTATCTGGGCGGCGCGACGATCATCTCCGGTGGCAAGATTCCGGCTGCCAACAGCAAGCAGCAGCAGGAAAAGGGCATTGAGGACAGCGTTGAGGCGCTTGCGCGCGACATCCTGCGTCCCTCCAACTACAGTGCCCGTCAGGAGCTGGTCTACACGGTCGCTGAAAACGCGACGCCTGTGGCCGAATGGCTGGAAAGCATGGGCGTTGTCTGGACGCTGATGGATTCCCTCTACTACGGCCAGACCGAGTATCGTATGCTCAACGCTGAGGGCAACGGCGCCGGCATGACCTCCAAGATGATCGACCATCTCAACAGCCTTGAGAATGTGACGGTCATGCTGGAGACCACCGGAACCGGTCTGATCACCAATCAGGAGAACGAGGTCATCGGCGCAACGGCCGAGGGCAAGGACGGTTCGATGGTGATCTACGCCGACAACGTGGTCCTGGCGACCAGCGGCTTTGCGGCCAATAAGGAAATGCTTGAGAAGTACATCCCCGAGATCGTGGATGCCTATCCCATGGTCGCTCCTGGCGCTACGGGCGAAGGTATTCTCTGGGGCATGGAGCTGGGCGCTGCGGTTGAGAACATGCACGCTTATCAAGGCTACGGCTTCTACTGCGAGGGCGTGGGCGCCATGGATCAGGGTCTTGCTGACCGCGGCGGCATCATGGTCAACCTCAACACCGAGCGCTTCTGCGATGAGCACAACGGCTATTCCCAGATCGCGCCTCACGTGATCGCCCAGCCTGAGCATCACGTCTATCTGATCTTTGATGAAGCCAATGCCCAGCAGAGCGATCTGAGCGCTTACGAGGAGAAGGGCCTGCTCATCAAGGCCGATACCGTTGCCGAGCTGGCGGAAAAGACCGGCCTGGATGCCGAAAAGCTGGAAAAGGTTGTGGAAGAATACCGCGAGGGCATCGAGAAGGGCGAGGACAAGTTTAACCGTACGCTTCTTCCCGACTCTTTCGAGGCTCCCTTCTACGCCATCTACATGACTGCTGACCTGCGTCATACCCAGGGCGGCCTGGTGACCGACGTTGCGGCTCACGTGCTGACCGAGGACAACGAGGTTATTCAGGGCCTCTACGCGGCCGGCGGTGTGACCGAGGGCTTCTCCACCCGCGCCGGTGCGGATTACATGTCCGGCAACGGTTTGCTGCAGGCGCTGGTCTTCGGCAAGATCGCCGGTGAGCGCGCTGCCACCGAGACCCGTGGTTCTCAGGAGTATGTGCCCTATACCGGCACCGGCCTGGACAACTACAAGGACTGATCTTAACAGGCAGAGGCCGCGAAGACAATTCTTCGCGGCCTCTCAGCGTCATAGGCGGACTTTTTTGACATGCTGAGGGCGCCGGATGATTCCGACGCCCTCAGCGTTTTTTCTTTATTTACTCGGCTTTACTCGCCGTCAGAGAGCTTGTTGGCCTCATCACCAATGGCGATCTTGAAGCCATTCTTCTTCTCCTGCGTCTTTTCCTTGGGCAGACGCACCATCAGCACGCCATGGCGATAATCGGCCTTGATGGCACTCACGTCGATACCTTCCAGATTGAAGGACCGCTCCACATGGCCGCAACGGCGCTCGTTGCATACATAGCCTTCCTTGGTTTCCTTCTTCTCCTGATTGATGTCAGCACTGATCGTCAGCACGCCGTCGTTAACGTCAAGGCTGATGTCTTCCTTCTTTACGCCAGGCAAATCGGCCTCCAGCAGGAACGCATCCTCCTTTTCACGAACGTCAACCCGCATCTCGGGCGCGTTGCTGGCGTCAAAAAACTCACGCATGAAGTGATCGTTAAACAGCGGGGCAAAAGCAGAGTCAAAAGCGCGACGGAACGGAACGATTGTATACATAAAGCATCCTCCTTACAAATGCGGCGTTTGCCGCCCGGTCTTAAAAACGGAATTTCTGTGGTCTGGAGGCTCCCGGGGGAAATTCCCCCGTGGTCCTTTCCTCCTGACCACGCTGTTAGTATACCTAAATGGTCAAAGATAGTCAAATTTGAAAATCGCGATTGATTCATCAAAGAAGGTCAAAAATAGCATCAGCCACATTCGAAATGGCGGCTGATGCTAACGAAATCATCTTTTTTCTTCGTTTTTTAGCGTTTTTCAGATGAGATGCCCAAAATGTAATCACCCAGCTGCTTAGGCGTATGGAACAGGTTCGTAGCGCCTGCGGCGCGCAGCTCGTCCTCTGTGCGGAAGCCCCAGCAGACCGCCGCACCGTCCACTCCGGCATTGCGGGCGGTTTCCACATCCACGTCGCTGTCGCCGACATAGAGCACTTCGGAGGGCTTGCATCCCCATTCCTTCATCACCCTGAGGACCGTATCCGGAGCGGGCTTGCGGCGCACGCCCTCCTGTTCTCCCACCGCCAGCGGAATCCAGCGGCTGAAATAATCCTGGGTGAGCGCCTTGACGTTGGGATCATTCTTGTTGGAAACGATCGCCTGGCGCACGCCCGCCTGATTAAGGCGCTCCAGCAGCGCTTCAATGCCGTCATAAGGAGCCGTAGTATCGTTGTTGTGGCGCGCATAATAGCTTTTAAACGCCTGCAGGGTTTCCTCGAAGGCTTCCTCGTCGCCGTCGGCGGACGCCGGCAACGCACGATGGATCAGCTGACCCACGCCGTTGCCCACAAAGCGGCATACCTCTTCCAATGTGCGTTCGGGATAGCCACTTTCTCTCATCGCATGGTTGACCGCATTGGCCAGATCCTCCAGTGTGTTGAGCAGCGTTCCGTCCAGGTCATAAATGACCGTTTCATACCGTTTACGCATTCAAAAGGTCCCTCCCCTGACTTTCGTCACCGGCATGATACCACTAGTTCGCACTTTGCGCAACCCGGTTTTACAATGCCAACCCTTTCCCTCGATTGCGAAAACGCCCGCGCTTTGCTATAATGGTGGCACGCTTTTTGAAGGGGAGGAGGCATGCCGCATGCGCAAGCTGCGCCGGTTTATCTGGTATCTGGCGGGAAGGCTGCTGCTGATTACGGTGCTATTGGGGCTTTTTACGGTCACGTTTTACTATGCCATGAACGCCTCCAATATCTATATCGTGCTCAAGGACGGCATGGCCAAGCGTGCTCAGGTCATCATGATGGGCGAATCGCCGTCGGAGCTGACCAAGTTTTTTCAGGGCAGCTACCTGCAGCGGGATGAAAACCTGCTGCTGGCCATTGATGGGCGTAGCCCCTATAGCTATTACACCATACGCGGCATCGACCACAGGCTGGAAATGACCTGGATGTGGTGCTGGCCGTGGGAGAGCACCGCGCGGGTCGAATTTATCGAAACCATTCCCCGCATCGACGGACGGGTGAATGGCGACTATGCGGAGGCGGCGCGTGCGCTGTATGGCGAAGGCTATGAATCACCTCCCAAGTGGCAGGGAGGGCGCTATACGGCCACCATGGTCAAGGAAAACAACCAGTGGCACATTCGCAGCCTGTCGCTGGTGGAGCTGCTGGATGGGGACGAAGGGGACGCCCAGCCATGAGCGAAAGCATGACGGTCCATATTATCGCGCGCATCCGCAGCGATTTTGGCGCCAAATTCGGCATTCCGCGCCAAAGCGGGCTGGTGGACAGCCTGACGGCCCGCGTGATATTCGAACCGGAATATCGAAATTCCGACGCGCTTCGCGGGCTGGACGGGTTCAGCCATCTCTGGCTGATCTGGCAGTTTTCCCAGTGCATGGGAAGGGACTGGTCGCCCACGGTGAGGCCGCCCAAGCTGGGCGGCAACCGACGCATGGGCGTTTTTGCCACGCGATCGCCGTTTCGGCCCAATCCTATCGGCCTGTCCTCCGTGCGGCTGGAGCGAATCGAAACGGACCCCGTGCTGGGGCCCGTTTTGTACGTATGCGGCGCCGACCTGATGGACGGCACCCCGATCTTGGATATCAAGCCCTATCTGCCCTATACCGACAGCCATCCGGATGCGCGGGGAGGCTTTGCCCCCGGTCCACAGGCCGCACTGGAAGTGCAGACCTCTGCCGGAGTCCTCGCGCCTGTCCCGCCGGACAAGCGGCAGGCGCTTCTCGATACGCTGGCGCAGGACCCCCGTCCCGGCTATCAGCACGAACCCGGCCGGGTCTACGGCCTGCTTTTTGCCGGCTGCAACGTGCGCTTCACCGTCGAGGACGGCGTGCTGACCGTGCGTGAGGTCTGTCCTGCCGAAAGCGGCACGGGGTGAGCGGAACAGCCCATAAGGACGGCCTCTCCGTCCTCACGCCCGCTTCGTTTCACCCTCCAGAATCAGCAGCGCGCCCATCATCGCCACAGCCGCTATATCCCGGCTGTACACCACCGTGCCCAGCAGCGCAGTCACACCCACCGCAATCCCCGTCAGGACCAGATGTGCCCTGGCGGGACTTTTTTTCAGGCCTCGCAAGGCCCCGCGTCCCATCAGCCATACCATGCCGCCCATCAGCGCCGTGCCCAGAACACCCGTGCCGCTCAGCGCGTCCAGGATGTCGCTGTGCTGGCTGAGCAGTTTTTCGCCGCCAAACATACTGCCCGTAATCGGCGAGCGCGCGAAGCCTTCCAGCGCCGTCAGATAATATCCAAGTCGGGAATCGGCGCTGGTGACGCCGCCCTCAAGTGCCTGGAGCAGCTGACGGAAGCTGAAGGCAAAATTGCTCAGTCCCAGCCCTTCACACACATTGGCCGCCAGCGCAGTCAGCGGTACGCGCAGCAGAAACGCCACCAGAAGCGGCAGCCCTCCCCACAGGAGAGACGCACCCAGCCCTACGCGTCCGCGCGAGGCGGAGCGCACCACCAGCGCGAGGCCCTCTACCACCAGAATGCCCGCCGCAAACAGCATGGCATAGGTATATTGCGACAGCGCAACCATCACCGCCTGAGCCGCCAGCAGCGCGCAGAAAGCCGCGCGCCGCCAGCCGCCGCTGCGCTGGATGCCCAGGCATGTCAGCGGTAAAGCCGCCACCGTGGCATAGACAAAGTCATAGCCTCCGATGTTGCGCAGCATCAGCTCCTTGAGATAGGCTTCCTGTGCTTCGCCCCCGGCCCCGTAGCCCAGCGAGCGGGAATAGGCATACACGCGCCCGCCGCGCAGCATGCCCTGAATGAGCCAGCCGATGGTGGTGAGCGTGGTCACGGTAACCACTGACAGCAGAAGCGGGCGCACCCAGCGCCACAGGCGGCTGTCGTCCCGCTCTCGCGCATAGCCCGCAAAAACCACCGGAAACCAGAACATGGCCTGCTGCACATAAAACCCTGCCCCGTTTTCTCCTCCCCTGGCCAGAAACACGCGCAGGATTACCGGCATCAGCGCGGCACAGGCCGCGCGCAACAGCGTGCGCCAGCCGTGCGCCCTGAGCCATGACCCATCCAATAGCACACCCACGCCAAACAGCGCCACCGCAGCCGCGCCCGTAACGGCCCGCCCGGTGGTCTGCACCGCGGGCAGCAGCAGCCAGAACAGATAGAGCAGCATCGAGGCATTCATCAGCCCCGCGCTTGTGGCGGAGGGTTTTTCCAGCGTATGCGTCATGGCTTATGCTCTCCTCATCTTCAGTGTTTCGCGCCCCGGTCCGCACCCACCAGCGCCGTGCCCAGGCCGATGCCCAGCGCGATCATCAAAATCAGCGCCATGGTATGGGCGGCGATGGATGCCCCTGCCATCATATCGCCAGTGGCCAGCGCGCTCATGGCGCGGTAGAGCCCCACGCCCGGTACGAGCGGCAAAATGGCGATGGTCACAAACACTGTGGCAATCATCTTCAGCCGGCGCGCGGCAATCTGGGCACCCAGCGCCGCAACCAGCGCGCCGATAAACATCGCAGCGGTCTCAGCGGCGCCACATTCCATCGCCGCCCAGTAGCAAAGATACCCCACGGACCCGAGCAGCCCGCCCCAGATGATGGCCTTTCGCGGCGCGTAGAGCAGCGCGCCAAAGCCTCCGCCTGCCAGCAGGCTGCTTGCCAGCAGCACGCCCGCTGTGCGCAGGTCAAAAGACAGGGCGGCCGGACTTGTCAACGGAGAATCCGCCAGTCCCATCCAGCTGCTCATGTGCGTACCGATGAGTGCGCCGCCTGCCAGCATCGCCGCAATCATCACGGCGCGCGCCGCATGCGTCACACCCGAAACCATATCGCCCCGCAGGAGATCCTGCACGGCGTTGGTCATGCTCAGGCCCGGCACCAGAGGCATGATGGCGCTGGCGATCATCGCCTCTACCACGCCCAGCCCGGTCAGCGCATGAAACACCAGCGGAATCAGCGCGCACAATATGCCGCCCAGCAGTACGCTGCTCATGCCGCCCGAATCGCGCCTTCCCAGGAAGCGCGGGACCAGCAGCGTCAGCGCCGCACAAATGCCGCCCACGACCATGTCCACCCATCCGCCGGCAAACATCACGGCAAACCCGGCGGCGGTAAGAAAGGCCACGGCCGGCGCATACCACACCGCCATATTCTCTCCCAGGCAGGCCGCCTCCCGCAGCGCATCCATCACCGCTTCCGGCGCAAGGGAGCCTTCAGCCAGCTGCCGGCTGATCTGATTGACCCGGTCTACCCTTGCCAGGTGCGTGCCATGGAGAAAAATCCGGCATACCGAGGTTTCCCGCTCGCCACACTCATCCGTATAGGAGATGAACAGGCCGCTGGGAATGCCGAATACGTCCACCTCGGTCATGCCCATTGCGCGCGCCATGCGCGTTACCGTATCCTCGGCGCGGTAGGTTTCACCGCCGTTTTCCAAGATAATGCGCCCCGCCAGACTTAAAATCCGGGTGCGCCACGCTGCGCTCATGCCGCGCAACCTCCTTCAAAAAAAACCTTGTACAAGGCTTCCGAATCCAGGGACCGGTACGGTAGAGTCGGGCTCTCACCGGAAGGGACAGAGGGAAGCATCAGCCCTGTGGGCGGCTGCGCAGAGCGACCCGGTGAAATCAACCGAGACGGGCAGGCCGAGCGCTGAGCGCTCTCTGCGACGATTGAGGTTGCGGGTCTGCGTCCCTCCAAACCTCCTGACATGGATGATTGGCTGTCTGAACCGCGCCTTGCGCGGCCACGCGTAGTATAGCAGATGCCCCGTTGGAATGCAACTTGCCTAGGGCCGGATCTCCACGGCCTCCAGCCGGTCCCGCAGGGGAAAAAGACGATCCATGTCCGAAGCGTCCAGCGCGATACACCCCTGGGTCCAGTCGCAATGGCTTCCTCCCTCATGAATATAGATCTCCCCGCCCAGCGGCGATCCCCATGGGGGCCGGCGGCCCTCGCGATGGGCCTTGTCCACAGCGAGAAACGTAGCCCGGTCGATCTCCCCCCGCAAAAGCGCCTCCTGCGCATCCCGTATGCCCGGATAGGACAGGCCCAGGCTGCGCCCATACTTGCCCCGCTCCTTGACCAGACAGATGGTATAGACGCCCTCCGGCGTACGCCCATCCCCTTCGCGCTGCTTTGGACCCTCCGGCTCACATCCCAGCGCCACGCGGCAGCGGAACACCTCCCGTCCTCCCTCAAAGACCGTCAGCCTTCTTTCATGCTTCTCAATAATGACGCGCATGCGATCCTCCCCCTGCCAATCCCGGAGTTGTGAAAAACGTGTGAATAGTCTGTAACATTCTGCCTTTCGACCTCAAAACCCTTGCGGAAAGATGAGCGGTGTGTCATAATGATTTGGATATCAAACCGCCGGGCGTTCGCCCGCAAGGGCGGTGCGTCTGTGGATCTGCCCCCCTTTGATAATCCCGTTTTGGAAAGGAACGTTGCAAACATGACCAACATCAGGAAAACCATTGCCCTGCTTCTGTGCCTGTGCATGCTGTGGGGAACTGCCGCCCTGGCCGAGGATGCCGCTGCAGCGACCGACACTGCCACCACGGCCGTCACCGAGCTTAACGACACCGACGTGCTGGCCACCGTCAATGGTGAGGAAGTGAGCTGGGACGAGGTCAAAAGCCTGTACTCCAGTCTGGTCTCCCAGTATGGCAGCGCCTACGACCTGACCCAGCAGGCCAATGTGGACCTGTTCCGCGCCGTGGCGCTGGAAAACCGGCTTACAGAGGTGCTGATGGAGCAGAAGGCCAAAGAATTTGGCGTCGATCAGCTGACGGATGAGGAAATTGCCGATCTTGAATCCCAGGCCGACACCAACTGGGAAGACGCTATTGCGAATTATGAGGCCTATTTCTATCCTGACCTGACCGAGGAAAGCAGCGAGGAAGAAAAGGCCGCCGCGCGCGAAGAGGCCATCAACTATTACAAGGATCAGGGCTACACCCTTGAAAGCCTGCGTGAGGAGTTTAAGCGCTACGGCGTGCTCAACAAGATCGCCGACATCATGGTGCAGGACGCCACGGTGACCGATCAGGAAGTGGAGGATCTGTACCAGTCGCTGGTCGCGGCTGACAAGGAGCTCTACGAAAACGACATCGCCGCCTATGAAGCCTACAACAGCTATGTGGATCAGATGGCGATGTATGCCGCCCTCTACGGCACCAGCAGCAATCTGGACCATGCCTGGTACAAACCCGACGGCTTCCGTGCGGTCAAGCACATTCTCCTGCCCGTGGACTCCGAGCTGATGACCACCTATACCGATCTCCAGGCCCGTTGGGAAGAGCAGCAGGAGGCCGCTCAGGCCGCTGAGGAGAGCGCCGGCGAAACGGCTGAAACCACCACCGACACCGCTGCCACCGAAGCGACCGCCGAGCCCACCGCCACGCCCGAACCCGTGACCGAGGAGCAGGTGAACGAAGCCAAGGCCGCCATCTTCAATTCCCTGGCGGACACCATCGACGAAATCAACCAGAAGATCGCCGACGGCGCCGACTTTGACGAGCTGATCGCTACCTATGGCGTCAACGAGGACGGTACCGCCTCCGACCCCGGCATGACCACCGAGCCCTACATGACCAGCGGCTATGAGGTGTGCAGTGCCTCGACCGCCTATGTGCCTGAATTTGTTGAGGCGGCCATGAGCATTGACAGCGTGGGCGGCGTTTCCGCTCCCTACCTGAGCAGCTATGGCGTGCATATCGTCAAGTATATCGGCGATGTGGAAGGCGGGCCCATCCCCATGACCGACGAGCAGCGCGAAGCCAAGCGGCAGAGCCTGCTGACCAGCAAGCAAAACGAGCTGTATACCGCTACGCTGGAAAACTGGATGGCGGAAGCCGATATCACCTACACCGGCTTGACCCCCAGCATTGCGGAGCTTGAGGCCACGCAGACCCAGGATACCGCCACCGCCTCTACGGAGGAAGCCCAGACGGCAGAGGAAACCGCCGCTCCCGAAGCCACGGAAGCGCCGGCCGCCTGATCCGTTCCAAACTTATCTAATAGACCCCGGCGGCCTGATGGCTGCCGGGGTCAACCTGTTTTAAATGGCCGCTTCTTGCGGTCTTTTTTGATCAACTGAAGGCAGGTGATGAAAAGACTAACGCAAAGAATTGGCGCAGCGCGATGCTGTAGAGATGCGGTGTACAGATATGCTGGTACCCAAGGAACGTTTGCTGTGCAAGATCGACGCAGCAGTGGATTTTCGTGCATCTACGAATTGCCGCCAGAACACTTATACTGCGAGGATAACGGACGGTCCAGCTGTGATTCGGTGATTCTGTTTTAACTGGTGTTGCTTCAGCATTTGTTTGACATTCATTCTTTAGCGGCAAAACATGCGGGATGCACAAGTCAATGTGACATATCGCTGGTTTCAGGGGTACACCATGTTGGTGGATTTGCCGCACTTTGCAACGATCAGCTACGCATTCTGACATACAGCCGAAGGAATCGAAGGGGTGTCCCGGTGGAGCCTGAAGCAAGTCGCTCGCGTGGGTTATCTGTTACCGGAAGTTATGGTTGTGGATGGAACACACATCAAAGCGAACGCGAACCTGGAAAAGCATATGAAGAAAGCCATACCGGGGATGGCGAAACGCTATCAGGAGCAGCTAGGAAATTGAAGCAGATTACTCCCGGCAACGTTCACGACAATGTTGCATTCGATACGGTATTTGAGCGCCTGACCGCACATCATCCGGAAGTTCAAGAAGTTACAGCGGATGCAGGCTACAAAACACCTTGGATTTGCAAACCAAACTATGACATTGAAAGAATCCCATCGCTGCCTACAAGCGACCGTTGACCAAGAAAGAGACCCTGCTCTGGTATGCGTATGTGTACGATGAATATTACGGCTGTATTCTATGCCTGCAGAACAAGGTCCTGAGCTATGCCACCACCAACCATGAAGGGTATCAAAAGAGCAAAAGTTACGTCTGCCAAAGCCCCTGTGCGGAAAAGCTGCACGCAAAATCGTCAGCACGCGAAGAACGTTACCCGTCTTATCTGGCAGGACTAAATGGCGACCTTAACTGCTTTTCTATCTTTATCTATCGCAAGAAGCCACATTGCATTGCCGCAATGTGGCTTCTTTGACAGGATAGGAAGTTTCCTTCAAGAAACAGCCCCTTTACCGTTGGTTGGAACGCCCGCTCCCGGACCATGCCGGGAACGGGCGCTTTTTCTGCTTCACGCGCGGATTTCCTGACGCATGAAGGCGATGTAGGATGCGGTGAAAGCGGCCATGGTCAGCGCCAGCATGACCGTCAGATGCGGCCATACCAGCAGCAGGCTCTGGTCGAAGGACAGATAGCTGGCAATCGCACCCGATACCGAGGCCTGCGTGGTGATGCCGATGGTGCGCACGTTGGGGTTGAGCAAGGTGGAAGCTGCTTCACAGTACAGGTAGTAGGGCGAGGTGCGCTCCAGGGAAAGCTGCAGCTCATAGTTGCTGTACATGTTATAGTAGCCCTGAATGCCGTCCAGCGGATAGGCAATGTTGGCGATGATGCTCACCACCATGCTGGCAAACAGCGTCAGGTAAATCCATACGGCGATCACGATCAGCGCCGAGGTGGCGGCGTGCTTGCACAGCGTGGAGCACAGGATGGACACGCCCAGCCACAGCGCCGTATACACCGCCGTGAGCAGCAGGTAGGAGAAGATGCGCAGAAGCTCCTCCCCCACCGGCGGGATGCCCAGAATGGCCAGCCCCAGCCCGCCTACCATGATGCCCACGAAGAAGATCATGATAAACACCACGGTGGTGCCGGCCAGGAACTTGGCGTTGATGACCGCGTCGCGGTGAATGGGCTGGGATACCAGGCGGTTGAGCGTGCCCTGCGTGCGTTCGCGGTTGATGGCGTCAAAGCCCATCGCCAGTCCGGCGAGCGGGGCCAGATAGGCCAGGAAAGAGGCGAACGACGGAATGGAGCTGCCGCTGGCGGTGTAGAGGGCCAGGAACAGGTATTCGCTGCTGGAGAACGTCGCATCGGAGATGCTGCTGAGCGCGCCGTAGAGGCTGGCCAGGCTGGTGAGAATCAGCAGCGCGAACACCAGCTTGAAACGCGCGCTGTGAAAATGATCGGCCAACTCCTTATGATATAGCGTGGAGAAGCCGCCCGACTCACGCCTTGGCTTCACTCCGGAGATGGCGGAAGATGCTGCCGCCGCGGCTGCCTTCATGCTGCTCACCTGCCTTTACAAAGTATCTCGAATAGATTTCGTCCAGGTCGCTGCCGCACTGCCTGAGGTACGTAAGGTGGAACTTCTGCGCCAGCAACGCCTGGGGCACCGCGTCGGACACGTCCGTGGCGGACTGGACCAGGAAGGTTTCTCCGTTTTCTTCCACGGAGGAGACGCCCGGCACGCCCTTGAGCGCCTCGGCCAGCGCGTTGCCGCCCGGCTCCGCGCCTACCTCCAGGCGGAAGCCGCTCTCCTGCTCCAGCTGCTTACCCAGCTCGCCGATTTCGCCGCAGGCCACCAGCTTTCCCTTGACAAAGATGCCTACGCGGTCGCAGATCTGCTGAATTTGGTGCAGCTGATGCGAGGAAATCAAAATGGTTTTTCCATCCTTGTCCGCCAGCTCACGGATCAGGGCCATCAACTCATGCATGCCTTCCGGATCGATGCCGTTGGTGGGCTCGTCCATGATGAGCACATCGGGGTCCTTGATGAGGATGTCCGCGATACCCAGGCGCTGCTTCATGCCCTTTGAATAGGTGCCCGCCCGGCGGTCCACGGCCTCGGTCATACCCACGCGGGCGACCAGCTCGTCGATGCGCGCCTCCAGATAGTCGCCGGAGAGGCCGTTCATCGCGCCGGTCATGCGCAGGTTCTGCCGGCCCGTCATATCGGGATAAAAGCCCATGTTATCCGGCAGATAGCCCACGAAGCGCTTGACCTGTATGGGGTTTCGGGTGCAGTCCACGCCGGAGATGGAGGCGCTTCCGGCGGTGGGCTCGGTCAGGCCCAGCAGCATCAGCGTGGTGGTGGTCTTGCCTGCACCGTTGGGTCCCAGCAGGCCGAACACCTCGCCTTGCCGCACGGTCAGGTTCAGGTCGTCCACCGCGGTCAGTGCCCCGTAGCGCTTCGTCAGCGCCTTGGTTTCAATGATCGTGCCAGCCATGCTCAGCGCCTCCCGTATTTCCGCATGACCAGGATAATCACCACTGCCAGCACCACGATGATGCCGATGCCCGTCAGGCCCCACTTGGTTTCGGTCTTGACGGTGATGCGGAACTCGGCGCTGTCGCTGGCATCGCTGCTGCTGGCGGTGAGGGTGGTCACGTAGTCGCCGGACATGGCCTCCTCGCCGGGCGTGATGTAAGCGGTGGTTTCCACCGTGGCGCCCGGCTCAATCACGTCGATGGTTTCCGTGGAGAAGCGCACATTCCAGCCGCTGGGCGCGCTGGAGGTGAGGTTGACGTTGGTCAGGTCGCTGTTGCCGGTGTTGGTCAGGCTCAGCTGCACGGCGCTTTCCTGATTGGCGTAGGCCTCCAGACTCAGCCGTCCGCTGGGAGTGGAAAGGGACATCGCATAGGAACCGGTGATGGTGACCGACAGGTCGATGGTCATGGTTTCATTGACCGAGGTGGCGGTGCAGGGAATCTCATAGGTGCCCGCCTCGATGTTTTCGGGCGGCGTCACGGAGATGTCCACCGCCTGCGTGGTGCGCGCCTCAACGTCCAGTGCGGCTACCTTGGTGGTCTCGCCCGACGGCAGGAAGCTCACCTGCCAGCCCGTGGGGGCGTTGGCCGTAAAGGAGTAGGTCTGGCTGGAAAGCGTGTTGTTGATCAAAGTGGCGCTGAAGGTGAAGGCCGTGTCCGCGTCGCCCTCCTGAGAAGGATATTCCGCCGTGAAGCTGCTCTCGCCGATTTCTTCGGCGCTCACGGTCAGGGCAAGGTCCATCGTGTCCGCGATGTTCTGGCCCTGCGCCTTCAGCCGGATGGTGTAATCCCCGTCGGCGGCATCCAGCGGCACATCCACCGCGAAGGTCACGGAGTCATCGGTCTGCTCATTTTTCACATGGACCACGCTCACCTGGTTGCTGCTGGCGCTGAAGGAGCCCTCCCAGCCCTCCGGGATTTCCTCCACCGAAAGGGTAAGATCCTGCGAAGCGCCGCTGTAGTTGTCCAGGCTCAGGGCAAAGGTCAGGCTGTCGCCCGCCTTTACGGTCATGGCGGGATACTGCGTGCTCAGCTCGATGTAGGGGTCCGCGGTTTTGGTATCGACCGCTTCTGCCGCGGCGCAGGATACCAACAGCAACAGGGCCACCGTCAGGGCGGCCAGACGGATGAATGTGCGAATGCTTCTGTCCTTCATTTCAATCACTCCTGATTGTATTTCGCTGTTTGAGCGTATCCAAACGATACGTCACCAAGCTATGACAGACTTAAAAACCCCCTTGAACGAACTGTGAACAATATCGGACTTTTGTGCGAAAAGAACGCAAAGGAAAGGGGGAGTCTGCGGCGAAGGGGAAGCGTCCACCCTGTGGGCTGCCGGCTCCAAAGGGACCAACGTGGGCCGCAGGCATAAGCAAAGATAAGGGCTGTGCGCAAAAGCGCGCAGAACCCCGATGGTTGAGAGGGCGGTCAAGCAAGCCAGGGACACGGCCCGGCGTTCCAGGCTTCAGGCTGTGGACTCTGGGTATCCAGACTTCGCGGGCAGGTTTTTGGGGAGCAGCGCCGCCTGAAGGACAGGCGGCACGAAGTGGCCGAAGAACAAGAAAAACCCCTGAGCCTTTATGGCTCAAGGGTTTTTTGCTGGTGGAGCATAGGAGATTCGAACTCCTGACCCCAACACTGCCAGTTATGCGCTTATGGATTATCAAGAATCATGGAGCATCACAGAGTGTTTATTTTATAAAGATTCCCTACAAGGATAGATCATCAAAGACCATGTAAGTGCATTCTAATTACTGTCAAAACTACTGTCAAAAGTTAAATATAACTAACTATATATTAAACCCATATATTACGGACATGTGGCATATGGGGGCAAAAGTCATCAAACCATTATTTTATAATGGGTTTCATACTGTCAATTTGATGTGGCAAAAGGGGGGCAGAAGGGGGCAAAAGGGTATTTCCCCCAGCTCGCCTTTTTTGGGGAAAACCTTCGGAAAAACTACGCGCCAAACATAGCGCACCAAAAAAGCCTTTGGTGCGTTTTTGGTGTAGTTTTGGCGCAAGGGAAAAGCCCCTGTTCGGAAGCAACGACGGACGAGGCTGTTTTTCTGCTTCAATTCTTCTTCTGATGGGCGATCACCAAAAAGCCCACCCCCTTTTCGGGAATGGGCAGTATTCGGCCGGCAAGGGGACTACCGTTTTGAAGCTATAACATCCTGTATTCCCAATATGTCTATGGGATGCAGAGTACCAAGACGATGAATCATATCTCGGCGTTCCAAGCGAATCTGTTTTTCAACCCGCACAGTAGATTCATATTTTAGGCCCGCATATTGCCATTGTTTAAGCTGATACTCTCCCCATCTATTGCGGGGCTTATGAGAAGTTACTTTCAATGCGCACACATACACCGCGCCGCTGCTGGTAACTACCACAGGACGCGCCTTTACATCGGGCGAATCCTCAAACCGTACGGATGCAAACCATACTTCCCACGGCTTAATCTGCATCGTATTCGCCCCAATCATCATCGAAGTCTGAAGGCAATACAGCAATTCCGTTTTCATCTCTACGAGGGGTTATTACATCTTGTTGAGCCAAAACATCGCTGAATTTTGGCAATGGAGGCTGAGCCTCAAAGTATTTCTTGATTTCATCCACGGGAATTTCTTCGGACCGTCCCACCTTCGCCCATGGGCCATCATCCACATGGGAAAAATCTACAAGAGTATTTGTTGAAAAACGGTCGTATTCTCTTGCAACATCCAACAACAACTCAAGCTCATCGCTGGTCAGCGCATCCGAATCAATACGAGCATCAGAAGAAATCCCATTGGCGCGGTTTGCACTATATTCGTTATACACTTCCCGAACAACAGGGCCGAACTTCCATGCCTCAATGGGCGCATCAAACAAAGGCTTGCCATATCGGGCAAGGCTCCATCCCTGCGCAAAATACAGTAGCTTTTGCAGTCTAAGGTTTGTAACCAGATCCCCACGTTGCTGTTGTTCTCGCTTTTGTGCCAAGTCTATAAAGAACTTAGCAACATCATGCACATTTGCCATGCTTGGCACCTCCTGTCATACTTATTAATATCTTATTTCATCTTCATAATACGCTTTTGCGAAAAATACGTCAATGGTCTAAGTGTGTCTTTCTCTTAATTTACATTCTTTGCAAGGCATACTTTTCAGCCGTGGATTTTGACAGGCATACCCTTTCGATCTGCAAGGCACCTTAAAGGCCCTTTGTCTGGCTCTTGGGACAAACTACAAGCACACCCTTTGCAAGGAAGGGCGGATTTCTGTACGCATTTGTACGCGGTTTGGGTGCATTGGTTTATGCGTGCTTTTGCCCATTTCTCAAGGGATGCACTCAAATGCACCCACCCCTGATTTTTGCGTGGTTTTGTGTGATGTTTGCGTGATGCGCTTAACACGCCCAAACGCCCATTTTTCAAGCGTTTCATGTCCTTTTAGGGTATTTGCACTCACCCGGTTTTTGCGCTGATTTTGCGCTACCCCTCCGCCGTGGTACGATGCCGGGCAATCCACGCGGCGACCTGTTCAGTATCGGCCTTGCCCTGTGCGACCTCAAGGCCCAGCGTGACAAGCTCTGCCTGCGTATAGGCCAGCTTTACGCCGTTGCGGCGGAGGATCAGCAGCATAGCGGCCATGCCTATGCGCTTGTTTCCGTCCACAAAGCCGTGATTCTGCGTCAGCCCACAGCCGACAGCGGCGGCCTTGCGGATGGTCCCCTGATGGGCTTCTACCCCGCCGAAAGCCGCTTCTGCGCGGGCAAGGGCGCTTTCGATCAGTCCCAGGTCCCGCACGCCAGCAGAGCCGCCGGAACGGTCGATCAGCTTTTGATGCAGTAGCAGCACGTTTTCAACCGTGGGCAACCAGATCATTTTGCAAGCTCCTTCCACGCGGGCAGGTTTTCGGAGACGATGGCCTCCATGTCGGCTTCTATGGCCTTTTGCTCTTTCATCTTGAGGAAGGCCACAAAGTCAAGCACCTGCTGCTGGGCCTGCGGCTGCAAGTCCTTTGCCTCCTGCGTGATTCTTTCCACCAGCGTCATAAACGCGCCCCCTTTCTCTCCATACGATGCCGCGCGCGGCTGTTCTTATTCCTCCGCCGTCCCTGCCGGGGTAAGGACCTGCCGACCTGCCCGGTCATTCACGGCCTGTATGATGTACTGCGCCATGCTCTGCCCCTGCTCCCGCGCCTCTGCTTGCAGGGTTGCGCGGTCCCCCTTTCTTACCCGAATTGCGATTTGTTCAAGGTTTTCCCGCGCGTATTTCTGCGCGGCTTTGTTTCTGGCCTGATTGTAATACTTCGGCCTTGTTTCCATGTCAACCACCTCATAAAACATCATACCATAATCATAAATTGCTAGCAATGTACAATATGGCTAGCAATTTTCCCCCATTATCAATTTGCATATTGCTAGCAATGTGCTATACTATAACCACGGTAAGGGAAGAAGCCCAAACCGCAAGGCCCGGCCAAGGCAGACGAAGGGCGCAAGCCCGACAAGAAGGCAAGGCAAGACGGGGAACGGATACGAAAGAGGCGCAAGAGCCGCCGAAGTAAGTAACGCCACCCCGCGCCGGGCACCAACAAAGAAAGGGGAATGAACCAATGAAGTACAACCTTCGGGCTATCATGTGCCGGGCATGGGAGATTCGCTGGGGCACGCGCCACACCTTCGTAACGGCCCTGAAACTGGCCTGGGCGGAGGCCAAGGGCGAGCGGGTCTACACCTTCAACCTTGAAAACGCGCGGGCCTGCATCACGGCCTATCTGGTCAAGCTGGGCAAGGCGCTCTCCGACATTCATCAGCAGCACAAGCACGACATCCTCCGGGCGGCCCTTCTGGCTCCTGTGGACGCTGCCGGGGTGGCCGTGCTGGACGGTAAGACGGTGGGCCTGTGCAAGTACGCGATCCGAAACGCATAAACAGAAAGGGGCTTTTGTATGACGAACTTTCAAATTCTCGACTTCATCGGCGAAGTAACGCAGTGCCTGAAAGCGGCGCAGCATATGGACAATGAAATCTGGAATGGCCTATTTGCCATGGACACGCCGAACGAAGAAAACTATCGCTTCTGGTATGACAAATTCGCCATGTTCGCATGGATTGAAGGGAGTTTTCTCGATAAGGTGAAAGCCGGGCTTGAGCTGATCCAAAGTGAATTGGAGGATAAAGAAAGCCCCTCGCGTGTAGGGAACACGCAAAGGGGCGAAGCGGAAAATAGATGATTATTCTACCACAGGAAAGCCGGGTTGTAAAGGGGACGGGCGGAGGCTCGCCCCCCTTTTTTATCTGATTCCCATCCGCCAGAACGCCAGCGCTTCCGTAGTGCTGGTCCAGTCGCTTTTCCATGCCTGCAAACCCTTGTGCATATGCCAGTTTGTGCGGCGGTCCAGCCCGGCAAGCTCTTTCATGATGCGGTCGCGGCGGAGGGTGGAGAAAGCGGAGAGACGCAATGACACCACAAGGGACCGGGGTTTCCCGCACGCCTCCGCCGTTTCCTGCATGCTGTGCCCTTCCAGATCGTGCAGGGTGACGGCCTGCCGCTGGGCCTGCGGCAACATGCCCACGCGCTCACGCACGGTTTCCCGCACCGCCTGCCGCTCCATGCGTTTGTCCGGTACCTCTCCTATGACCGGCAGGAGGTCCACCAGCGGCACGCCGTCCTCCCCAACCTCCGCGTCAAGGCTTAATGGCCGCATGCGGGGCAAAAGCTGTCTGAACTCGTTTTTGATATGGAATACGGCCCACGTTGAAAAGGCGCCTTTCCCCGGTTCATAGGTGGCCATGGCACGCATGACGCCGATCCGCCCGGCCTGCACAAGGTCGTCAAAGTCTGTAGCAGCGTCGCATAGCGGAAAGTACTTGTTTGCCATGTAGATTACAAGCCCGTCATGCTCCATAGTCCATCCTCTTTTCCCGAAGGGGGGCTTTCGCCCCCCTAGTGAGATCAACCGAGCCCCATTGACTGCCTTGCCAGAATGCCCTGTGCATCCTCCGCCAGATCGTCCCATTTCGGTTTCGTTACCGGAATGGCCAGCAGATCGGCAATCAGGCTTACCTGCTTTCGTATCCTGTTCATGCAGACGATTGCGTCCATTGCCTTTTCAACGGGCGCGTTGACATATGCCAGCGCATCGTCAAACTGCTTTTTCACGTCCACCTCGTGCCACGGTTCCGGTTTGTAGGCGATTCGGTATTTCTTCAGCAGCTTCACCAGCAGGGACAACGGCTGCGCCTGCCCCTTGAACGGTTCCAGCAGCTTCCCCGCCTGCTCCGGAGGCATATCCGCGCCAAGCGCGTTGATGATGCCAACGGCACCCTGTACGGCCTGCACGTCCAGCTTCTCCGATTCTTCCAGCTCGCTTTCCAGCGCCGCTTCAAGGCACGTCGTAATCTTCTGATTGGCGGCCTGCGAAATCTGGTAGACCTGCTTCCTGTGTTCCTCGGTCTTTTCGTTGAGAAAAGCGACGCTATACAAATGGTCCTGATACTTCGCCCTTTCCTCCATGCTGCGCTTGATCGCGTTGTATGCTTCTTCCGCATACCTGTAAATGAGACGAGATTTGTCAAGGAGTGTTTTTGCAAAGCAGTGTGCAATTCGCATTGACAAGCAGCAAAAAGAACGCTATAATAATGTCGTTATCGATAATGATGTTATTATTTAGGCGCAGAGGAGTGAAGACATGGCCAATAGGGATCATTCCCTGGATGATGGGATCATTCAGGCTGCTTATTCGGAATTTCTTGCTTACGGCTTTCA
>OMNT01001342.1_pt1 | contig 23339 bp, 19 predicted proteins | sample 1672551 | NCBI WGS metagenome assembly OMNT01 (sample SAMEA3136698, study PRJEB25190) | human gut metagenome | reverse complement strand
GGGCCTGGCCCCTGGCGGGCTCCTTCGGCCGCGCGGAGCACGTCAGGTAGTGCCACGCGGCCTCGACCAGCGCCTTCCTCAGGTGCTTGTTGCCCGCCTTGGTGATCGCGCCCCTGCGGTCGCTCTCCCCGCTGGAGTGCTCGGAGGGCGTCAAGCCGACCCATGCGGCGAACGACCGGGCATTCCTGAACCTCGAGAACTCGCCGGCCTCGAACACGAGGTCGGCGGCCGTCGCGGTGTCGACGCCCTTGAGGCAGCGCAGGGAGTCGACCCTCTTCCTCCACCTGGGCTTGCGGGTCTCGGCCTCGACGAGCCCCTCGAGCCGCGCCTTGTCCTCCGCCGCCCGCCTGACCGCGTCGACGTAGTAGGCGAGCGCCTCGTTGTCGGCCCCCTCCGCGAACCTTATCGACTCGATCCAGGACCAGTGCGCCCGGGTCCAGTTGCCCTTCCTGCGGCCGGTGGGCGTCCTCTCGTCGAAGACGAGCCCGTGCCTGAGCAGGAACTTGGAGAGCCGCTGCTTCGAGCGCGAGAGGTCGTCCCTCGCGTCCTCGAGCGCCCTAGTCAGGTCGCGGGCGGCCTCGCACTCGTCGTCGGGGACCCACACCTCGACCACGTTGCCGACCGACAGCATGCGGGCGAGGAACTCGGCGTCGTTGCGGTCGTTCTTCCTGCGCCTGTCCGCGCTGGGCTTGATCATCTTCGAGACGGCGCCGACCACGCAGTCGACCCCAAGGCCGGAGAGCCTCTTCTGCAGGTCGAATCCCGTGACCCCGGACTCGTACACGCACCTGGCCTTAGGGTCCACGGAGCGGACCCACCCCGCGACGGCGCCGGCGTCGTAGCCGAAGGTCGCGCAGCGCACCTCCCCGGTCATGACGTCGAGGGAGACGGCCTTTATCGAACGGGCGTGGACGTCGAGGCCGACGAAGGTGGTAGTATCGAGCATGGGAGCCCCTTCCATGAATGCGGCGTGGCCGCCGCGGCTGAATTAGACACTCACCATTGTCGGCCTAATCCGCGGTCTTTCATGCAGCAGGGGCTCTCAATGTTTTTATGTCCTGCTCATATCGTCTGTATTTGCTGCCGAGGTGCGCGATGCTACCCGTGCACAATGCTACCCGGGCTGTCTGTTTGCTATTGGGTTGTCGGTGCATGAAAAATGCCGACATCCCGCCTCGGGGAGGAGGCGGGAACACACCGAGTAGACGGAGGGGTGCGGAGCGCGGTCGCGTCTCGACTGACGACGTTGCCCATCGACAGGACCATTGTAGCGCATGGCGGTTCTTGGTTTATCGTGTCGAGCGTTTGCGTTGTGCCATTGCCTGTGGCAACGGTGTGCTACACTCTTGCACTGCTGAGTGGGCCAGACGGTCGCGCGATGTGCTGCTTGCAGCACGCGTGAGGAAAGTCCGGGCTCCAGAGGGCGGGATGCCGGCTAACGGCCGGGCGGAGTGATCCGACGGAAAGCGCCGCAGAAAAGAAGACTCCCACCTGCGCCGCAAGGCGTAAAGGGAAAAGCTGAAACGGTGGTGTAAGAGACCACCAGCGTCGTGGTAACACGGCGGCTTGGCAAGCCCCATCCGGAGCAAGCGCGAATAGGAACGCTATGGGCCGGCCCGGTCCGCGTTCGGGTAGCGTGCGTGGAGCTGCACGGTAACGTGCAGACAAGATAAATGACCGTTTACGACAGAACCCGGCTTATAGGCCCACTCAGCACTTTGTTGACGCTGCGAACCCGTCAGCGCGGCAATCTGCCTTTCAAGCCTTCGGGCATGACCATAAGGTCAATGCCCTCGTCTTTCAAGGCACCTTGCTCGCGCCGACGGGTTCTCGCCTTCGACGGCGTCAGCTGGCCGATTTGGCGCTCATTCGTCGGTCGCCGCCATAAGGCGTGCTCCCTCCTCTTTCGGGCCAAATCGACTCAGCTGACGCCGTCTCGCTGTTTTTGCCTGTTCATTGGCGTTGCCGTTCTATTTACTGGGGTTATCGGTACGGTCTTTGCGTATTATTGAGGCTGTTTGTTGCCGCGCTTTATTTTGTTGAGGGGCTTTGTTGGACAGCTATTTTACTCTGCAATCGAATATTGAGGCTTCGGGCGAGTTTGTGGACCGCAAGAGCCGGTTTATTGCCCAGCTGGTCCATATTGAGTCCGAGGATGAGGCGAATGCCTTTATCGAGACCGTTCGCAAACGTCATTACGACGCTCGACACAATGTTCCCGCGTGGATTTTGGTCGATGGACGTGAGCGCCAGAGCGATGACGGTGAGCCGAGCCGCACGAGCGGCATGCCGACGCTCGAGGTGTTGCGCGGCGCAGAGCTCAAAAATGTTTGCTGCGTGGTGACGCGCTATTTTGGCGGCACCTTGTTGGGGCCTGGTGGCTTGGTACGCGCCTATACCGCGGCGACGCAGGCGGCGGTGGCCGCGGCTCAGGAGGCCGGGCAGATCGTTGAGATGACGAGTGTCGTGCCGGTTGACGTGCATGTGGCCTATCCGCTGTATGAGCAGGTGCTTCGTTTGGCGCAGGATTCGGGTGCCAAGGTTTCGGATACCGATTACGCGGATGCCGTGACGATTCATTTGGTGTTTAAGGCGGGGGAGCAGGAGTCGTTTTGCGCTAAGATGCGCGAGCTTATGGCAGGGCGCGAGGAGATTGAGGTCGGCGCTCCCGAGATTGCGGAGTTCTAACGGCGACGGCCGGCGTGCTTTTGGATGAATCCCAAGCGCGCCGGCCGTCAATTTATGTTGCTGCCGTTTACTCGGCGAGCTGCTTTAGCACATCGCAGGCGATCTCGACGGCATCGTCGATGCAGCCGGGGCAGCTGCGGAGCGGACCCTTGTCCGATCCGATGCCCTTGAGCGTGCCGCAGACAGTCGTCGTGTTCTTCTCGCCAAAACGCTTGGCGATTTCGCGCGATAGCTTGTAGGTCTGGCCCTTGGTCTTGGGGTTTTCCATGCCGTCGCTCATTACAAAGCCCATGATGGCCACGGCGCCCGAGATGGCGCCGCAGGTTTCGGTCATGCCGCCCATGCCGGCGCCAAAGCCCTCGGTGAGGGTAAAGGCGACCTGGGGGTCGAGCCCGACGGCGGGCGCGAGCGTGCAGGCGACGGCCTGGGCGCAGTTAAAGCCACGGGCGTGGTATTCGGCAGCTTGAGCCTGACAGGCGGTGATGTCGAGCTGGGCCGTATCGATTTGCTTCATCGTTGTCTCCTTGGTCACGGTGTACCCGCCTATGGTACCCGTGACGGGGCATGTAATCATCGAGAGCTTCATGTATGCCTCATTTTTATCTATCGAGTAAATGCGCAAGGCTTGAGAAAAATACCCTTGATTAATTAGTCCCATAACCTACCTTTGGGATGGGTTGAGAGGGGTGCAGGGTAGCGGTATCGTGAACCGAATAAAACTAAAACCCAGGCAAGGGAGCTAGATATGAGCGAGCAGACCATCGGTACCACATGTGTTCAGGGCGGCTATCACCCGGGAGATGCGGAGCCGCGCCAGGTGCCCATCTACCAGTCCACCACGTGGAAGTACGACACGTCCGAGCACATGGGTAAGCTGTTTGACCTAGAGGAGTCGGGCTACTTCTACAGCCGTCTGCAGAACCCCACGTGCGATCTGGTTGCCGCCAAGATCTGCGAGATGGAGGGCGGCACTGCCGCGATGCTCACGAGCTCGGGCATGGCTGCGAACTTCCTCGCGATCTTTAACGTGGCCGGTGCCGGCGACCATGTGGTCGCAAGCTCTGCCATCTACGGCGGTACCTACAACCTGCTTGCCCATACCATGGGTCGCATGGGTCTGACCTGCACATTCGTTGCCCCTGACTGCACCGATGAGGAGCTCGAGGCAGCCTTCCAGCCCAACACCAAGCTCGTCTTTGGCGAGACCATCGCCAATCCCGCCCTCGCCGTGCTCGATATTGAGCGCTTTGCCAAGGCCGCGCATGACCACGGCGTGCCGCTGATGGTCGATAACACCTTCCCGACGCCCGTGATGTGCCGTCCCTTTGAGTGGGGCGCCGACATCGTTACACACTCCACCACCAAGTACATGGATGGACATGCTGCCTACCTGGGCGGCGTGATCGTCGACCACGGCCAGTTTGACTGGATGGCCCATGCGGACAAGTTCCCGGGTCTTACTACGCCTGACGAGAGCTACCACGGCGTGACCTATGCCGAGAAGTTCGGTCGCGAGGGCGCCTTCATTACCAAGGCAACCGCTCAGCTCATGCGTGACCTCGGCCCCATGCAGAACCCGCAGGCGGCCTTCTTCCTGAACAGCTCGCTCGAGAGCCTGCATGTGCGTATGCCGCGTCATTGTGAGAACGGCCTGGCCGTTGCCAAGTTCCTGCAGAACCATCCCAAGGTACGCTTCGTGAGCTATCCGGGCCTGGAGGGCGACAAGTACTATGACCTGGCTCAGAAGTACATGCCCAACGGTACCTGCGGCGTGGTGAGCTTTGGCTTTAACGGTGGTCGCGCGGCGGCCGAGACCTTTATGAAGAGCCTCAAGCTCGCCCAGATCGCCACGCACGTGGCCGACGCCCGCACTTGCTGCCTGCATCCCGCTAATGCCACGCATCGCCAGATGAACGATGAAGAGCTCATCGCCTGTGGCATCTCCGCCGACATGGTACGCCTGTCGTGCGGCCTCGAGGACACGGCCGATCTGATTGCCGACCTTGAGCAGGCGCTCGAGCAGTGCTAGGCTAGCTCCGTACAAGGTGCCGATGCTGGCAGAAAGCTTCGGCGACCTTTCGTTCCGATTCCGTAGGCGGGACCCCAATCGCGGCTGTTTGCAGGCGATTGGGGCCCCGTTTTTTGCGTTGGGCCACTCGAAAGGATGGATATGGAGAAAACTGCAGAGCAGCTGCGCCGCGAGCACATTGCCCTAGAGGGCGACACCCATGGCAAGAACAAGTGGGCGATTCTGTTTACCGTGCTCATCATGACGTTTATGGTGTGCCTGGATTCGACCGTCGTGACCGTGGCGCTGCCCGTGATGCAAAAGGAGCTGGGCGTGGGCCTCGATCGCATTCAGCTGGTAAGCTCGGTGTATCTGCTTGCGACTTGCGTGGCTATGTTGCCGTTTGGCCGTCTGGGCGACGTGCGTGGCAAGGTGAATGTGTTCCAGCTGGGCGTCATCGTCTTTTCGGTCGGTTCGCTGCTGTGCGGCCTTTCGGCCTCGCTCGAGGTTCTTATCCTGGCACGCATTGTTCAGGGCGTCGGTTGCGCGGCGGCCATGGCTAACAACATGGGTATCATCACCGAGTCGTTTCCGGCACGCGAACGAGGCCGTGCCATGGGTATTCTCGCGACCTTCGTGGCCCTCGGCATGATGTGTGGCCCCGTGCTCGGCGGCATGCTGGTGGCAAGCTTTCCCTGGGAGAGCATCTTTCTCATCAACCTGCCCATTGGCGTCATCTCGTTTATCGTGGGGCTCTATACGCTGCCGCATGTTAGGCCAGAGGCCGGCGAGCGCCCCATGTCCATGATCGAGGCCGCTCGTCGCTGCTTTGCAAATTCGGCCTTCACTATCAACCTTGCCTGCATGCTCATCGTGTTCGTTGGTATTGGCGCATCCGAGTTTATTCTGCCGTTCTATTTTCAGGACGCGCATGGGTTTGGGTCTGACGTTTCGGGCCTGCTGTTTTTGGCGCTGCCAATGGTGAATGCCTTTATCGGCCCGCTTTCGGGAACGGTTTCGGACCGTGTCGGCTGCGAGGGCCCCACGGCGGTCGGCCTGGGCGTGTATGTGTGCGGTCTCTTTGCGGTAAGCACGCTCAACGAGCACTCTTCTATCCCTGTGATCGTGTGCTGCGTCGCATTTATGTCGTGCGGCACGTCGATTTTCCAGAGTCCCAATAACTCGCTGTATATGGGTTCGGCTCCGCGCGAAGCGCTCGGCTTTGCGGGCAGCTTGGGCAGTTTGGCGCGCTACGCCGGCATGGCACTCGGTATTACGGTGGCGTCGCATATCCTGTATGGGCAGATGAGCGTGGCGATGGGCGAGGCCGTGACCAGTTTTGTTGCAGGTCGTCCGGATGTGTTCCTGTTTGGTTTCCGTTCGGTGTTCTACGTGCTCATGGCTGTGGCCGCCGTGGGCTTTGCGCTTGCCATGGTGCGTTTGGTGAGGATACGCGCCCGCCATTAGCTTGTGGGGGCAGGCTTGCCATGAATCGGGCCTATCTACTGGTCTTGCGGCTTTGTGGTGCGATGTGGCTTGTGGGGCGGGCGGGGGTCGGTCCGTGGTAGACTATCGAACAACGTTTATTAATCGCGCGGTATCGTTGCCGCGAGAAGGGGTTGCGCCATGCAGGAGCTTGAGGATCGTATTCGCCATGACGGCATCGTAAAGGCCGGTAACGTCCTTAAGGTTGATGCCTTCCTCAACCACCAGTGCGACGTTGAGCTGTTCGACCACATGGGCGCCGAGTGGGCCCGTCTGTTCGAGGGTGTCGAGATCAACAAGATCCTGACGATCGAGGCTTCGGGCATTGGTATGGCCTGCATCGCGGCTCAGCATTTTGGCGGCGTGCCGGTGGTCTTTGCCAAGAAGGCCCAGTCCATCAACCTCGACGGCGAGCAATATGCCACGACCATCTATTCCTTTACCAAGCAGAAGGAGTATCCGGTCATCGTTGGCAAGCGTTTCCTGTCCGAGGGCGATAAGGTCCTGATTATCGACGACTTCCTGGCCAACGGTTGCGCGCTCGAGGGTCTTATTAAGATCTGCGAGGCTGCGGGCGCCGAGGTTGCCGGCATTGGCATTGCCGTGGAGAAGGGTTTCCAGGGCGGTGGCGATAAGCTCCGCGAGCGCGGCTTCCGCGTTGAGAGCCTGGCCCGTATCGCCGAAATGGACTGCGAGAACGGCGAGATCACGTTCGCCTAGGTGCGCAACACAAGCGATTGGTATGCGATGTGACAAAGGGACTGTCCCTTTGTCACATTTTTTTGTATGAGGGGAGGTGTTGATATGGATGAGAACAAGATGGGATGGCGTGAGTATGCGCGCTATGCCGAGATGTCGGTCGAGGAGTTGGCTCGCGATTGCGAGGTGCAGGTGTTTCGCGCGACGGGTCCGGGCGGACAGGGCGTGAACACGACGGACTCGGCGGTGCGCATGAAGCATATCCCTTCGGGGATTGTCGTGACGGCGCGCGAGAGCCGTAGCCAGTTTCAGAATCGTAGCTGCTGTCTGCGTAAGCTGAGGGCAGAGCTTGAGCGTCGCGGGCGTCCACCACGCCGACGCGTAAAGACCAAGGTGCCACAGCGCTCGCGCCAGCGCAGGCTCAACGACAAGCACTTCAACGCCATTAAAAAGGCCAACCGTCGCAAACCGGGCGGGGAGGAATGATTTCCTCAATAAGTTGCGGTGAAATAGGGACTGTTTTGTGGCTTTAGCTGCATTAACAGTCCCTATTTCACCGCAACTTAGGTGAGGTTAGCGGGTGGGGTGCCAGACCTCGAGGGCGGCGGGAAGGATGTCGACCTCGATGCGCGAGGCGACGATGGGCTCGCCGTCGGCCTGGATGGGGTAGTCGGGCTCCTCAAAGGTGAGCTCGGCATGGCGGCAGCGGCGCATGCGAACCGGCGGCAACTTGGTATGGTGGCCGTCCTTGGCCGAAAGGAACATGGGTAGGGCGATCGCACGGGGGACGGGGCCACAGGCGTAGCAGACGTCGAGTATGCCGTCGCAGGGGTCGGCGTCGGGGCAGATGCGATAGCCCGAGCCATAGGTAGGACCCAGCTGAATCGCCATGATGATCGCCCTCACGCGCTCGGCGGGCGCCCCGTCAAAGCTGACTGTCATGGGGTAGTTGCGATAGCGTAGGCCAAACTGCTCAAGTCCCGAGAGGGTGTAGAGCGGCGCGCCGGTGAGACCCGTCTTTTTGCGCAGCTCGGTGGTGCCCAGGCCGATGGCGGCATCGATGCCGATCGAAAGCGTCTGGTCGAAGTACTCAACGGTAGCCTCGCCGCTGCCGCTCGCAGGGCTCCAAGAGCGAATGCGCCCGATGTCCTGGCGCTGCAGCTCGCAGGTGAGCAGCGCGCCAAAATCCTTGCCGGAGAAATCGTCGATGCCGAGCGTCTGGGCAAAATCGTTGCCGGAGCCCACGGGCAGGACGGCAAGAGCGGGGCGGGCGTCCTCCTTTTGCGTCATAAGCCCGTTGACGACCTCGTGGATCACGCCGTCGCCGCCGAGTGCGATAACGGTGCGATAGTCCGTTGCCTGGGCGGCCAGCTCCTTGGCGTGTCCCATGCGCTCGGTTAGCTCCAGGTCAAACTGGGATGCGCGTGCAGTCATGTCCAAAAAGCGCTGCAGGCGCTCGGCAACTTCGTGCGCCGCACCCGACTGGGCGGCTGGGTTGGCGATGATGAGCGTGCGACCAAAATCAGTTGCGTGCATGGGGCGACTCCCGGCGTATGACGTGACGGTGCGGTCGCGCTCAGGTCGAATTGCCCCCGATTGTGGCTGCACGGCGAATACTTACGTCTACTCTATCAGGTCGTTGTGGCGCTCGATAGCATCCGCTACCGTACCGCCCTCATCCACAATAAGCGAACGGCGCTTGGGTGAGATGATGCGCTGGGCGGGGTACACGCCGCGGTGCCCGCCGGTTAGGTAGCTGATAAAGGCCACGATGACAAAGAACCCGGCGGCCGTGCCGTGGAACAGGTCGATGGCCATCATGCAGGTGGTGATGGGCACGTTGAGGCCGGCACAGAATACGCCGAGCATGCCGAGAGCCGCCAGAAAACTGGGGTCGAGCCCGGTAAGGCAACCGATCCAGCCACCGAGTGCCGCGCCGATGCCAAAGAGGGGCGTGACCTCGCCGCCTTGGAAGCCCGCGCCCAGGGTAAGCGCTGTGACGACCAACTTGATGGCTGCGTCCGCCAGGGTGGTGTTGCCGGCAAAACCGGCGCCGGAAAGCCACGTGGAAAGGCCGGCGTAGTCCCAGGCGTTGAGGAGGGCATAAGCGGCCAAAACTACGAGTGCGCCTATGAGTGCGCGAACGAGATAATTGGTGATAAAGCGACCGTACAGGCTCTTGACGGTTCGAACCGACCAGGCAAAGAGGCGTGCCGTCAAACCGAAGATAATGGCGCTGATAACAACGATGACAACCGTCCGTGGTGTCATGTTGGGAACGCTGGCGATGACATTCGCTTCGTACTCGGTACCCAGGGCGAGTGATGTAAAGTAGCCGGTAAACGAGGCGACCAGGCAGTAGATGCCCGCGGTGTAGTCGATCTTGCCGATAAAGCACATCTCCATGCCAAAGAACGCGCCGGCGAGGGGTGAACCGAATACGGCGCCAAAGGCCGACGAGATGCCGGCGAGCATGAGGTCGTGGTGGTCATGCTTTTTGAGGTGGGCGAGGCTCGAGATGTTGCTGGCGATGGTGCCGCCGATCTGCACAGCGGCTCCCTCGCGACCGGCCGATCCGCCCGTTAGGTGCGTGAGCGTGGAGCACACAAACGTGAGGACGGCCATGCGCATATGGATGAGGCGTGTGCCCAGTGCGGAGTCGATGACCAGGTTGTTACCGCGTTTGGCGGCGAGACCGTGGTTCTTGTAGACCCACGCGGTGGCCATGCCCACAACGGGAAGCAAGGCGTAGACCCACACATGGTGCTCGCGATAGTCGGTCGCGATATTCAGCGAGGCCAAAAACGCCCAAGCGGCAACGCCCATGGCGAGCGAGACGATGACGACGAGTACGAGTAACTTAGCGCTCGCGAGTAGGTTGCGGGCGTTGCGGCGCGTGTCGGCAGCCAAGAGATGTTCGGAGCGGGTAAGTTGATGCCTGCCTGCCGTGATGACGTCGTTAAGGGAGAAAAAGCCGCCGTCGTAGAGCGGCTGGGAATGATCCTGCGCTTCGTTTGCGCTTTCGGGTTTGTCGTTATGAGCCATATGTTCCTCTTTTAGGTTGCAACGCAAGCATTATAAAGCGTGGTAAACGCGACGAGCCGGTGGGTTGGTTTCCATTCTGTTTCGCGGCCTGCAACCGACAGGTGTATTTGCGGTTACAGGCCGAGTCGCGGTCGTGCGTCGGGGGATTATACTGAGGCAAACATAAAGAATCGGCGCTCCTGTTGTGCGCCGCGGCATTAAGAGGTGCATATGGCAGAGAAACTCATTCCGCTGGAGGACGCGCAGTCGATTGTCCTGTCGCACGTTGCTCCGACCGATCTCGTCGAGATTCCCGTGTGGCAGGCCGCCGGTCTTCCCTTGGCCAAGGATGCGGTGGCCGATATCGACATCTCGCCGTTTGCCAACAGCGCTATGGACGGATATGCCGTGCGCTCGGCGGACTTGGTGCAGGCATCTGGCGAGGCGCCAGTGACGCTCGACGTTATCGGACACGAGGCCGCGGGTCATGTGTTTGGGGGCACAATCGGCGTGGGCGAGACAGTCCGCATCATGACGGGCGCGCCGGTACCCGAAGGTGCCGATGCCGTGGTGAAGTACGAGATCGTCGACGTGCTCGATGGCGACGGCAACGAGGGCTCGCACGTTCGCTTCTCGGCGCCTGCCAGGGTGGGGGAGAACGTTCGCTCTGCCGCCGAGGAGGCCCATGCCGGCGATGTTGTGATGCACGCCGGCGAGGTTGTGGCTCCGGCGGGCGCGGGTCTGCTGGCAAGCGCCGGATACGCGAGCGTGAAGGTGCACGCTGCCCCGCGCGTGGGCATTATCTCGCTGGGCACGGAACTGGTCGCACCGAGTAAGGTACCGGCGCGCGGTCAGATTCGCGATTCCAACTCGTCGGCGTTGATGGCCGAAGCGCTCGATGCAGGAGCCGAGCCCGTGTTCTACGGCATTGCGCCCGATGATGAGCAGGCGATTGCCGAGCTGGTGCATCGTGCCGTGCAGGAGTGCGATTTTGTCATTACGAGCGGTGGCGCCTCGGCGGGCGATTACGATTTCGTGACGGCGCTCGTCCGGCGCGAGGGCGAGGTGCTGTTTGACCGCATCTCGATGCGCCCGGGCAAGGCCATCACGTTTGGCTTGCTCGCAGGTAAGCCCTACCTGGGGCTTTCAGGCAATCCGGCCGCGGCGTATGTAGGCTTTGAGATGCTTGCCCGTCCAGCGATTCGCAAGATGCGCGGCTTTGTCGAGGGCGTGCGTCCCGTGCAGCAGGCGACGCTCACACACGGCGTGAAAAAGCGACAGCATCGCCGCTTCTTCGATCGCGCCACGGTTTTGCGCGACCCCGAGACTGGTGAGTTGTTGGTGACCGAGGCCAAGACGCAGAATTCGGCGTTGCTTGGAACTATGCAACGGGCCAATTGCCTGCTGCGTATTGACGAAGGACCGTGCGAGCTCAAGGCGGGCGACGTCGTGGATGTCGTGCGTGTCGACCTGCCTGAGGGCACGGTGCTATAGGAGGAATGCTATGGAGTTGAAGATTTCGATTGTGACGTGCTCGGATACGCGCGATCTTGCCCAGGACGAGGCCGGAGCCGCACTCGAGGAACTTATCGAGGCGCAGGGCTGGACGGTCGCCTCGCATGTGGTCGTGCGCGACGACGCCAGCGAGATCGGTGATGCCATTGTGGAAGCCGCCGATGAGTGCCACGCCAATGTCGTGCTCACCTGCGGCGGTACGGGTCTTTCGATGCGCGACGTGACGCCCGAGGCGACACGTGCCGTCTGCGACCGCGATGTGCCGGGTATTGCAGAGGCAATCCGTGCGTACTCCATGACTAAGACGCGCCGCGCTATGCTCTCGCGCGCCGTGTGCATGCAGCGTAGGTATACACTTGTCATCAACTTTCCGGGATCTACGAAAGCGGCCCGTGAAAGCTGGGAGGCCGTGAGCGACCAGTTGGAGCATGCGGCCCAAATGACGGCGGGCGGCGGACATACCAACTAAGCGGTTTACCTGCGGCGGGGCGACCTGAACGGCTGCTCCGCCTTTGTTTTCCGCCGAAGCGACGCCGAGGTGCACGGCAACTCGAAACTATATTCTCTGGCGAGAATAATTTCTCACTATCATTATTCGCGCGTAAGTATAATCTAGTAACAGAATAAAGCCTGCGGCGGGGTGCCCGGGCATAGCGTTCGAAAGGGTTGAATATGTTCGATATGGTTTCACGCCGCGGTTTTGTCTCGCTTTCTGCTGCCGCTGCCGCCGGCCTTGGCCTTGCCGGCTGCTCGGGCAACAAGACGTCCGAGCCCGCTGGCTCCGATGTCGGCTCCGCCAAGTCTTCCTCTAAGAAGAAGGCTGTCGAGCTGCAGGTCTTTGCCGCCAACTCGCTCGAGAAAGCTCTGCCCGAGGTTCAGGAGCTCTACACCGAGCAGACCGGTACCACGTTTGCCGACACGCAGTTTAAGGCGTCTGGCGACCTTGTCGAGCAGATGCGCGCCGGTGCCGCCGTCGACGTGCTCATCACGGCCTCCAAGGGCACCATGGACGACGCCGAGGCCGCCGAGCTCGTCGACGTCGACACACGTGAGGACATGTTCGTCAACGACCTCGTGATCATTCGCGCCGAGGGCTCCGACACCAAGGTCGAGGTCATCGCCGATGTCGCGAATCTGGACGGCAAGATCGCCATTGGCGACGCCAAGACCGTTCCCGCCGGCAAGTACGCCAACCAGGCGCTGGCTTCTGTGGGCCTCTACACCGGCACCGAGGGCGACGACGGCGAGTACGCGCCTGAGATCGCCGACAAGGTGGCCCTGGCTGACAAAGTTGGTACCGCCGCCGCCTATGTGTCCACGGGCGACTGCGTGGCTGGCTTTGTCTACAGTTCCGACATCTTCCGCTATGACGGCATCGAGGAGGCCTTCGTGTGCCCCGAGGATTCGCACAAGCCCATCGTGTACCCGGGTGCCGTTGCCGAGAGCTCCGAGCACGCCGACGAGGCCAAGGCGTTTATCGACTTTTGCCTGACCAACAAGAAGGCCCAGAAGATTTGGGCCAAGTACGGCTTTGAGCTTTCCGTGTAGTGCGGCTTGGCGCGATAATTCCATCGTTTTGTGTTTCACTCCGTTCTTGTATTCGCTTGGAGCTTTTCGTGCTTAATAGATTCCGCATGCTTGTCGCCTGTGCTTTGACCTTCGCGCTTTGCTGGGTGCCGGGATTTGCGTTTGCTGGGGACGCTGAGGACGGGGCCCAGAACGCTGCGACCGCTCATGGGCTTTCCTATGGGATTGAGGGTTTTGAGCGGTTGGCCAAGGGGACCGCTCGTGCCATGGAGGGCCAGCCTGAGGGCTACCGGTTTCCCGTTGACGAGGACGTGGACCTTGTAGTGGCGCCTGCTGCCGATCGCGTTGTGGTGTGGATATCGCCTAAGGCGGTCGAGAAGTATGGATTGGATCCGCAGGATAACGAGTGCGCATCGTGTCTCAAAGCCCTTGTTTGTAAGCTCGACAGCGCAAACTGCATGGGAGGTGCGCAGCTAGGGGACGTGGATCTTCCTTGGTATGTCACGGCGGAAACAACGTTTGATGCCGGCGGGTATACCTATGGCTTTGACGAGCGCGGTGCGGATGGGGACCGCTATGTGGTGATTGCATCAGCCTCGGGTGATGCCAAGGGCGGCGCGCGTTGGCTTGATAGCGCTCAAATGGTAAAAGCATCGTCTGTCGTGTTGCGGGATGAGCGGGGGCCCTTGACCTCTCTGGCCACTTTTTTGGGCGGCATCGACTATCGTCCGTTTTGGGTGTCCATAAAAACGAGTGGCCTTGCCCTGGTGATTGCCTTCGCACTGGGTCTGTTCGCCGCGTGGAAGACTATGGGTACCTCGAGTCGCATCAAGGGCCTGCTCGACTCTGTCTTTACCATCCCTATGGTGTTGCCGCCTACGGTGTGCGGCTTTTTGCTGCTTATGTTGTTTGGCCGCTCGACCGGTGTTGGCCAGTGGCTGATCGCGCACGGCGTCTCGATCGTCTTTACCTGGCCGGCAGCGGTGATCTCTGCCGTGGTGGTGTCGTTCCCCCTGGTCTATCGAACGGCCCTCGGTGCCTTTGAGAGCCTCGACACCCAGATGCTCGACGCCGCGCGAACCCTGGGATGGTCCGAGCGTCGCATCTTTACCAAGCTTATGATGCCGCTTGGGTGGCCTTCTATTGCTGCCGGTACGGTCCTCGCCTTTGCCCGCGCCATGGGCGAGTTTGGCTGCACGCTATTCTTTGCGGGCAACTACGCCGGCATTACGCAGACCATCCCCATCGCCATCTACTTTGAGTGGATGGGCGGCAATACGTCGGTGGCGCTCTTCTGGGTTGTCGTCGTGATTGTCTTTAGCTTTTTGGTCATCCTGTTCATCAACATGTACACCGCTCATTCGCAAAAGTATCGCGAGCGGGGCCTTTCCCGTGCGGAGCGGAAGCAGGCTAAGGAGCTCGCCGGACAGGGCGATTCGCTCGACCCGGCGGGCGGCGATGCCCTGCGTATCGATCGCGATGCGCTGGCTGAGCTTATGCGCGATGACGCGGTCACGAAGGGAGGTCGATAGGTCATGTCGCTTGTTGTGGATATTAAAAAGCGCTATCCCGGGTTTATGCTCGACATGCAGCTTGAGACCGGCGAGGAGCGTGTGGCGCTGCTTGGTGCCTCCGGTTGCGGCAAGAGCTGCACGCTGCGCTGCATTGCCGGTGTGGAGACGCCCGACGAGGGCAAGATTGTCGTCAACGGCGTGACCTTTTTTGACTCGGAGGCGGGCATCAACCTGTCACCCCAGGAGCGAAAATGCGCCCTGTTGTTCCAAAACTATCAGCTGTTTCCCAACATGACGGTGGCCGATAACGTATGCGCCGGTGTAAAGGATGCGGGCGACGCCGCGGCGCGCAAGCAGCTTGCCGAGCGCTACCTGGGTATCTTTGGACTGGCCGACTTTGCCGACCGCTATCCCGCGCGACTCTCGGGCGGTCAGCAGCAACGCGTGGCGCTTGCCCGCATGGTGGCGGCGCATCCGGGCATCTTTATGTTCGACGAGCCCATGAGCGCACTCGATTCCTATCTTAAGAGCGCGCTCGAACAGAACATGCTCGACCTGTTCGATGTATTCAACCGCACCGTGCTCTACGTGAGCCACGACATCGACGAAGCGTGCCGCCTGTGCCAGCGCATCTGCGTGATGCACGACGGGCATGTTGAGGAGATCGGCTCCGTCGAGGACGTGGTCCGTCGCCCGCAGACGCTGGCGGCGCTGCGCCTGACGGGCTGCAAGAACACAAGCCGGGCGCGCAAGATTGGCGACGAAGAAGTTGAGGCCCTCGACTGGGGCATGACCTTTAACGTGGGTCGCGAAGTTCCCGATAATGTGGCGTACCTGGGCGTTCGCGCAAGCTACTTCCATGTTGACAATCGCGTTGAGCGGGGCCGTAACAGCTACGATTTGCACGTGGCCCGTGTGAGCGATTCGCGCTTTGAGCGGCTGGTGCTGCTGGACGTGCCTCGCGTCGATGCGCCCACGCGTCTGCAGTGGAAGGTCAACAAGGTGGGCGTGCCTGTCGACGAGCTGCCGCAAGCAGGCGAGACGCTGCGCATGCACTTTGATGCGAGTAAGATCCATTTGGTTTGTCGATAGCGCCGGGTAATGCCGTCGGGGATATAAGCCTCGGCGGCTTTGTCTTGCCGTTCGCCGAATGATGGATGACAAACTCTTATCAACACAGATAATTATTTATTAAACGACGGCACACGACGCTGTCGTACGAATGTCAACGGTGTTCGTCTGGACGACAACCGTTGATATAGTTACCTTCGACGAGAAAAGGAGGGCGCGCCGATGCCGCAGAAGACATATTCGCGTCGCGTTGCCGTGCGCGCCCTGTATATGGCTCGGAGCCGCATATGAGCAGGTATGTTCACGGCTCCGGGAGAGACGACGCACAACTAAATAATCAGCTGCAAAGCAGGTTCCCCAAAATTCCGGGTTTGAGCACGGCTGGGTTTTCGCCACCCACCGTGCAGCAATACCGTAGCTATCCGTTTTTGGTTCGAGAGGGGAACCGTCATGGCTGAAGAATTCGATTTCCATCCGATGTGGGAGAGCCTCGGCATGAATCTTGCCGACCACGACATGCTGCTGGGCGCCGTGGGCCAGATGTACGGCGACATGTTCCTGACGCAGAACAATCGCCCCAAGTCCACGTCCTACCTGGACTTTGTGGCTACCAACATCCACAGCGGCCGTATTAAGGAGATGCTCGACAAGAAGGAGGCTGGCGAGGCCACCAAGATCGTGGGCTCGTTCTGTGTGTACGTGCCCGAGGAGATCGTGCTTGCCTGTGACGGTATCCCTGTGGGTCTGTGCTCGGGTGCCGATTGGGCAACCGATAAGGTCGAGGAGCACCTGCCGCGCAACACCTGTCCGCTTATCAAGAGCTTTGCCGGCTTTAAGCTGGGCGAGGTCTGCCCCTACATTGAGTCGAGCGACCTGGTGGTGGGCGAGAACACCTGCGATGGCAAGAAGAAGGCCTACGAGTTCTTTGCCACGCAAAAGAACATGTACGTCATGGATATTCCCAACGTACACGACGAGTCGACGCTCGTGACCTGGAAGGCCGAGGTCAAGAAGCTCGCCGCCAAGATCGAGGAAGAGTGTGGCGTCAAGATTACGCCCGAGTGTCTGAAGGCCGCCATCCACGCCGTCAATGAGAAGCGTCGCGCCCTGCAGCGCCTCGCTGCCACGCGCGCTGCCGACCCGGCACCCATCAGCGGTCTCGACAGCCTGCTGACCGTTCAGGCCGCCTTTATGGACGACACGCCGCGTCTGACCGGCGCCATCAACGATATGGCGGCTGAGTGCGAGGAGCGTGTCGAGGCCGGCGAGGGCGTGGCGCCCAAGGGGACCAAGCGCATCCTGTACACCGGCACGCCCATGGCCGTGCCCAACTGGAAGCTGTTCAACCTCATCGAGAAGGCCGGCGGCGTTGTGGTCGGCGAGGAGTCCTGCACGGGCTCGCGCTACTACAAGGACCTGGTCGACGAGTCCGGCGAGACGGTCGACGAGATGCTCGACGCCATCGCCGAGCGCTACTTCAAGATCAACTGCGCCGTCTTTACGCCCAACGATCAGCGTATGAAGGACATTGTCCAGATGGCCAAGGACCTTCATGCCGACGGCATCGTCGACGTGGCTCTGCAGTTCTGCACGCTCTACGAGATGGAGTCGTTTGCCGTGGAGAAGGCCGCCGAGGAGGCAGGCATTCCGTTTATGCACATCACGACCGACTACGCCGGCGAGGACGCCGGTCAACTGCAAACCAGGATTGAGGCTTTCTTGGAAACCATTTAGGACTATCCGTCCCGGCGGCTTCTCCAGGCACCCGATCTTGCCGTTCAAACCGTCGCTTGCATGCCAAAGTACGCGGCGCGTCTCTTTCACGGCAACCTCGGGCACCTGGGAAAGCCGTTTCCTTGGTTGGTTAAAAGGTTTAGGAGTTATATGTCGGAAAATATTGAGCAGCCGTTGCCCAGCACGTTTGAGGAGTTCAACGAGCAGCGCAAGGCGGCGTTTATTCGCGTTAAGGATTACAAGCAGGCGGGTAATCGCCTGGTCGGCTTTTTGTGCAGCTATACGCCGCTCGAGATTATCGATGCCGCGGGGGCTGCGAGTGTCGCTCTGTGCGGTACGTCCGATGAGGTGATTCCCGAGGCCGAGAAGGTGCTGCCGGCAAACCTCTGCCCGCTCATCAAGTCGACCTACGGCTTTGCCTACTCGCAAAAGTGCCCGTTTACGTACTTTAGCGACATGATCATCGGCGAGACCACCTGCGACGGCAAGAAGAAGATGTACGAGCTGCTCAACGAGCTCAAGCGCACGCACATTCTGCATCTTCCGCAGGGTCGCGATCGCGCCTACGAGCGTGAAGGCTGGTACGAGGAGTGCCGCCTGCTCAAGGAGGAGCTCGAGAACTTCTACGGTATTACGATCACCGATGACGACCTTCGTGCTGCCGTTCGTCGCCGCAACCGCTTGCGTGCGGTCCAGCTCGAGATGTTTGCGCTGCAGGCCAACCAGCCGGCGGCCATGAGCGGCGTCGATCTGATGAGTACCATGTTTGCCGGTACGTTCAGCTTTGATATCGAGGCCTATACGCAGCAGCTGGAGCAAAAGGTTGCCAAGCTGCGCGAGGCCTACGACGCGGGCGAGCGCCCGGTCGCGGCAGACGCCAAGCGCATTCTGATCACCGGCTGCCCGGTGGGCGGCGTGATCAACAAGATCGGTCGCACCATCGAGTCCAACGGCGGCGTGGTCGTGTGCATGGACGACTGCTCGGGCGAGCGCACGGCGGCCATGATGATCGATCCGGAGGCTCCCGACATCCTGCGCTCCATCGCCGACCGCTACCTGGACATCAACTGCTCGGTCATGACGCCCAACGACGGTCGTATGGAAAACACGCTGGCTATGTGCGAGAAGTATCATGTCGATGGCGTGGTAGAGAGCGTGCTACAGGCTTGCCACACCTTCAACGTTGAGAGCGCGCGCATGCAGGAGGCCGTCGAGGGTGCGGGTATTCCGTATATGAAGATCGAGACCGACTATAGCAATGGTGACATGGGCCAGATCGAGACTCGCATCGCCGCCTTCATCGAAACCCTCTAGCTTCCTCAGGCACCGGATCTTGCCCCTCAAACCGTCGCTTGCGTACCAAAGTACGCTGCGCTCCTCTTTCGGGGCAATCTCCGGCACCTGAGAAACCTAGGTCTAAGGCGCCTGAACGCGCCGCTACCTTTGATGTTTAGATTGGGAGAGAGCCATGATAGGGATCGGGATCGATATCGGGTCTACGGCGGCTAAGGCTGCTGTGGTCGATGAGGCGGGTTCGGTGGCGTGGACGTGCGTGCAGCCAACCGGGTTCTCCTCGGTCGATGCTTCCGAGCGGCTGCGCGAGGCACTGGCAGCGGCCGGCTATGACGTGACGGGCGACGATGTTCGCGTGATCGCGACCGGCTACGGCCGTGTCGCCGTGCCCTATGCGCATAAGGTCGTGACCGAGATTACCTGCCACGGTACCGGTGCCGTGCGCCTGTTTGGCGATCACGGCACGGTGATCGACGTGGGCGGTCAGGACACCAAGGTCATTCAGCTTAAAAGTGGCCGCGTGGCCAAGTTTGCCATGAACGATAAGTGCGCCGCCGGCACGGGGCGCTTTTTGGAGATCATGGCCGACCGCCTAGGCATTTCCCAGCAGCAGATGGCCGACCTGGCGCGTTCCGGCGAGCCCACCAAGATTAGCAGCATGTGCACGGTCTTTGCCGAAAGCGAGGTCATCAGCCTGATCGGTCGCGGTGAGCCGCGCGAGAACATCGCCCGTGGTGTGATTGAAAGTGTCGTGTCGCGCGTGGCGACCATGGCCGGGCAGGCCGCGGGCGCTCCGTACTACCTGACGGGAGGCCTGTGCGAGAACGCCTACGTTGTGGAGCGGCTGTCCGCGCTGTTGGGGTCGCCGGTGACCACCTCGCCCCAGGCTCGCTTTGCCGGAGCGATCGGCGCGGCTGTCCGCGCCGCCGCCTTGGCCTAGGGGTGTACCGCGACATGCGCATCCTCAATATCTCGGCACAAAAACCAGATAGCACCGGCAGCGGTACCTACCTTGCCGCGCTCGTGCGCGAACAGATCGAGACGGGGCATCGCGCCGCTGTGCTTTGCGGCGCGGCGCCGGGTGATACCCAAGGCGAGCTGGACCGGCGTGCTGCCGTGTTTGCCGTACCGTTCGAGTCGCCCGAGTTGCCGTTTCCCATCTGCGGTATGTCCGATGTCATGCCCTATCCCTCCACGCGCTATCGTGACCTGACGCCTTCGATGCTCAAGGCATTTGAGCGGGCATTTGCTGCTGCAATCGATCGGGCGGTGGCTGAGTTTCGGCCCGATCTGGTGCTCTGCCATCACCTGTATCTGGTGACCGCATTGGCGCGCGAGTGCGTCCGGGGCGTGCCGGTTGTTGCCGTGTGCCATTCGACCGACCTGCGCCAGCTGCGTTCGCATGCGCTCGAGCGCGATCGCATCGTACGTGCGGTTCGTCGGCTCGATGCCGTCTTTGCGCTCCATGCTGAGCAGGCTGAGCAGATTGGCCTGGTGTGCGGCGTCGATGCCGATCACATCCACGTGATTGGGACGGGCTACGACCATCGCGTCTTCTGCCGCGACGCAAGCGTGGCGAGGCGGCCGGGATCGCTTGTGTACGTGGGCAAGATTTGCTTTAAAAAGGGCGTCGAGTCGCTGGTTCGAGCCGTGTCATTGCCGATTGACGATGACGTTCGCCCATCTGGCTTGGTACTTGTGGGCGGCCGCGGGGACGATGCCGAGTACGCGCGTATCGAGCGCTTGGCCGCGGCCTCGGATGTGCCGGTGACGCTGGCGGGGCGCCTGGATAGCGATGAACTCGTGCGTGCCTACCGCAGTTCCGACGTCTTTGTGCTGCCTTCGTTTTACGAAGGCCTGCCGCTCGTGACGATCGAGGCCCTCGCGTGCGGCTGCAAAGTTGTGGCGACCGATTTGCCCGGCGTTCGTCCCTGGATGGAGGCGATGCTTCCCGGTGCTCCCGTGACGTGGGTGGCGTCGCCGCGTATGACGGATGTCGACACGCCCGTGGCGGCCGACCTTCCGTTGTTTGAGCACGCACTGGCAGATGCTATCGCGCGGGCGCTTGCGGCGCCGCCTTCGACGTTCGAGCCGTCGGCGGTCTCTTGGGAAGCGTGCCTGGGGCGTATACTTAAAGTCGTTGATTTGTTGGAAGGGGGTTCGTATGGCTAAGGACACCATGAGGCTCACGTCCATGACGGCCGCGAGCGGTTGAGCCGCTAAGTTGGCTCCCGGAGCCCTCGCCCAGGTTCTGGGCGATTTACCCAATGTGCATAACGACAACTTGCTCGTGGGGTTCGATACCTCCGACGATGCGAGCGTCTTCCGCGTAGGGGAGAACCTGGGGCTCGTGCAGTCCATCGACTTCTTCCCACCGATGGTCGATGACCCGTTTCTGTTTGGCCAGATCGCCGCTGCCAACTCTCTGTCGGATATCTACGCCATGGGCGGGCGGCCGAGCCATGCTATGAACTTGCTGTGCATTCCGAGCTGTCTGGGCGTTGAGGTTGCCGGCCAGATTCTCTCGGGCGGCGCCGACAAGTGCGTCGAGGCGGGTTGCTCCATCGCGGGCGGTCACACCATCAACGACGACGAGCCCAAGTACGGCCTGTCCGTGAGCGGCTTTGTCACGCTCGACCGCATGCTCGCCAACAGCGGCGCGCGCGTGGGCGATGTCCTGCTGCTGACCAAGGCGATCGGCTCGGGCATCATCACCACGGCCATTAAGGGCGAGCTCATCGAGCAGGACGAGGCCGCAGCCATGTTTGACTCGATGCGCACCCTCAACGAGGCCCCGATCCGTTTGGCCGAGGGGCTCGAACTTCACGGCTGCACCGACATTACGGGCTTTGGCCTGATTGGGCATGCGTGCGAGATGGCTGAGGGTTCGGGCGCGCAGATTGAGCTTGCGTCGGGGGCGGTGCCGCTCTTTGATCAGGTGCTCGACATGGCGCGTCTGGGCATTATCCCCGCGGGCTCCTACCGCAACCAGGACTTCTTTGGCCCGCGCGTGACGGCTGACGATGAGCTGGAGCCGGGCATGTTGGATGCGCTGTACGATCCGCAGACCTCGGGTGGTTTGCTCATCGCGGCGCCCGCGGCGGATGTGGATGAGCTTGCGCGCCGTTTGCATGCCGAAGGACGTATCGCCGCCGCCGTCGGTCGCGTGTGCGAGCCGGTGCCGGGCGGTCCTGCCGTTCGCGTTGTTCGCTAGCCCGCACGTTTATGTAACTGTTTACCGTTCTCTAGAACGGTTCTTTCGAAAGGATTTTGCTATGTCTACCAAGATTGAAGTCAATGCCATGGGCGATGCCTGCCCGCTGCCCGTCGTCAAGACGCTTAAGGCACTCAAACAGCTTGACGGCGAGGGTGCCGTGGTGACCTCGGTCGATAACGAGACCGCCGTCAAGAACATCTCCAAGATGGCGCAGGAGAAGGGCTGCACGGCCTCGGTCGAGAAGATCTCGGACGCCGAGTGGCACGTGACCGTGGCGACCTCTGGCGCCGTTGCTGTGGCCGATCCCGAGCAGGACGGTGCCGCTTTCTGCGACGCCAGCGCCGGCAAGGGCAAGCTCGTCATTTCCGTCTACACCGACTGCATGGGCCGCGGCGACGACGAGCTGGGCCACAAGCTCATGAAGGCGTTCATCTTTGCCGTGACGCAGCAGGAGGAGCTGCCCGCGACCATGCTGTTCTACAACGGCGGTGCCAAGCTCACCGTCGAGGGCTCGCCGGTGCTCGACGACCTGAAAGGCCTGGCCGAGCAGGGTGTCGAGATTCTTACCTGTGGCACCTGCCTCGACCACTATGGCATTAAGGACCAGCTTGCCGTGGGCGAGGTCACCAACATGTACGTGATCGTGGAGAAGATGGAGCAGGCCGTGCGCGTCGTGCGCCCGTAGCGTATTGGTTGGAGTTGCCATGAGGGAGAAGCGCCCGGCGCTTGTCATCACGTTTCCCACCACGGCGGCCGCCATGGGGTGCGAGTCCCTGTGCATCGAGCGCGGCCTTCCCGGGCGAACGATTCCCGTGCCCGGGGAGGTCGCTGCTGGCTGCGGTTTGGCGTGGAAGGCGTTGCCTGCCGATGAGGAGCTGCTGCGCGGCGAACTCGCCGCGGCGGGCGTTCCCACCGAGAGCTATACCGTGATCGATATGTGGGAGGTCGTGCGATGATCTACCTGGATAACGCGGCGACGACCATGCACAAGCCGCAGACGGTCATCGATGCCGTGACGCAGGCGATGTGCTCGCTTGGCAATGCCGGGCGCGGCGCCACGTCGGGTGCCCTCGATGCCGCTCGTACGATTCACGGTTGCCGTGCCAAGCTCGCGCGCCTTTTAGGTTGCCCGAGGGCGGACCATGTGTGCTTTACGCCCAACTCTACGGCGGCGCTCAACACCGCCATCTGTGGCGTGGTGCGCCCCGGCGACCGCGTGGTCACGACGGTGCTCGAGCATAACTCCGTGCTGCGTCCGCTCAACCGCCTGGCAGCGGAGCGGGGTGTGACTGTTGAGCATGCGGACTGTGATACCAACGGCGTGCTCGACTACGACGAGCTCGGGCAGTTGGTCACGCCGGGCACGCGTGCCGTGGTGGTGACGCACGCCTCCAATGTGACCGGCAACGCGGTCGACATTGCGCGCGTGGCTGCCATCGCGCATGCGGCCGGCGCGCTCGTGATCGTCGATGCCTCGCAGTCTGCCGGCACGGCGCATATCGATATGCATGCCATGGGGCTCGATGTTGTGTGCTTTACCGGCCACAAGGGGCTGCTGGGTCCG
>OMNT01001323.1_pt1 | contig 23540 bp, 18 predicted proteins | sample 1672551 | NCBI WGS metagenome assembly OMNT01 (sample SAMEA3136698, study PRJEB25190) | human gut metagenome | reverse complement strand
GTTTTGCGATTGATTGCTCCAACCGCCGAACTAGCTGTTTTTTACTGTAATGGGGTTCCCTGTCAGGAGCGCATCTCTCGCTTCCATTCGACTGTGAGCTGGTTTTGTACGACCGACAAAGCTATCTTTCCCAGCGACCCGCGGTAAAGCGCGTATACACGAAGAACTCGTGGGATGCGGGGATCGACTTGGCGACGCACATTTGGATGGGCGACTACACGGCTGAGACGAACGGTCGGGGCATTGCATCTTACGCCGAGAACGCAATCACACTCGAAAAGGGAAGGGGCATTAAACGTCTTGGGGTTTTGCGGGCGGATGTTGATGACCTTGGCGCAGCTTTTGCGAGTGGCATCCCAGCTGAAAAGGTGTCCATTAGCCGCACAGCAACGCTTAGCCGTGCGTTGAACTATTTCTTCAAACACAAGATCAACGAAATCTTAGATAGCGGCAAATATCGGCTGCAGATTATCTATTCGGGCGGGGATGACCTGTTCATTGTGGGCAACTGGAGTGATGTTTTGTACGCCGTTCTTGATATTCGGAAGGCATTGAGGGAGTTCACTGGAAATGATGCCCTTACCATAAGTGCGGGCGTCGGCATGTTCGATGAGAAGTATCCGATTGCGCGCATGGCTTCTGAAGCGGGGGCGCTTGAGGATGCGGCGAAGTTGCACGCTGAAACAAGCGAGAGCGGAACGCTTCGTTTGAAGGATGCTATTGCGCTTTGGCGAAACGACTTGGTGTTCAGCTGGTCGGATTTTGCCTCGATTATCGAGCCTCGCATGCGCGAAATCGCCGACATCTTTGAACGTCATGAAAAAGGCAAGGCGTTCGTTTACAAGATGGTTTCACTTTTGCGCAGTTATGACCAGGTGATCTCTGCTCCTCGTTTTGCGTATTTGCTTGCAAGGAGCTTTGAAGACGACGAGCGGAACCGGGATGAGCTGTGTAGGAAATTCTATGAGTGGGCTTCCGATGATAGGCAGAGGCGTTGTCTTATTGCTGCTCTGGAATGGTATGTGTATAGCATCAGGGAAAGGGGATAGCGGCTATGAGAAAAGAGAGTGCCGTGCTTCAGTTGAACGATAAGGTTGCTATTGACGAATCAAGCTATGCAACGATTGCGGAAGCTGTTGTTTCGGAAAAGGGAGCCGGCGGCGGCCGGGTGCTGAAGTCGACGCTTAAGCCTTTGTCGATGTCGAAGCTTCGAGGCATTTATGGTCTCATTACGAACGTCTATACTCGCGTGAACAGCCCTGAGGACCTCGATCTGAATATCTCCGACCTTCAATATATCAAGGTCAAGATGGCTTACGAATCGGGGCGCGATTCTTCGGCTAAGGATTTTATTTCCAAAGCGGGGTTAATGCATCTGCTCGATCAGATAAAAACGTACGACCAATTCATCCTGTATTGCCGCTATGCGGAAAGCTTGGTTGCGTATTTTAAATTCTATGGAGGCAAGGAGTAATCTCATGTCGTATACCAAAATCAAGATTGAGGGCATCATTGAAGTGAAGACCGGTCTCCATATCGGCGGCGACGACTCCTTCAGCGCTATCGGCGCAATCGATTCGCCCGTGGTTCGCGATCCCCTCACGCGCGACCCTGTGATTCCTGGCTCTTCGCTTAAGGGCAAGCTGCGCGCTCTTCTGGCGAGGGATATGGGGACGATGCCGGCCAGTGGCGTCTTGGGGTTCGAAAATGACTGCACGGAAATCAAACGGTTGTTCGGATCGAGCGCAAAGGGGAGTGATGCGGCGGGAACGGGTATGCAGATGTCGCGCTTGCAATTCTCCGATTGCTTTCTGGCGAACAAAAAAGCGCTACCCCAGATTTTCGAGACAAAATTCGAGAATACTATCGATCGTCTGACCTCTGTCGCGAATCCTCGGCAGATAGAGCGAGTGGTACGCGGCTCGCAATTCTCATTCGAGCTGATTTACAACGTTGAAAACCCTGATGAGGTGGCCGAAGACTTCGAGAATATCGCCAGAGCAATGAGCTTGCTGGAGAACGATTATCTTGGTGGCGGGGGCACGCGTGGAAACGGCCGCGTGGCTTTTGAAGATTTGAGCGCGCATGTTGTTGTCGGCGATAGCTCTTTCCCGGTTCCTGCTTTGAGGTAGCGCTATGGAGAATCGAATCGTTCGATTGTCTTTTCAATCACCTGTCCATTTCGGGGGCCGTCGTCTATCTGACGGGGAATGCACCTGCGATGCGGCAACGTTGTTCAGCGCATTGTATATCGAGGCGCTGAACATGGGATGCGCCGATGATTTGCTTTGTGCGGCCAAGGCGGGGGAGATTGTCTTTAGCGATGCGTTTCCCTATGTAGGGGAGCAGCTGTATATCCCAAAGCCGATGGTCGCTCTGGCTCGCACTGCGTCGCCTCAGCGTCAGGAGCCAAGTGATTCTCGCGAGCGGAAGGCAAGCAAGCGCTTGAAGTATATTCCTCTTACCGCTTTAGATAGCTACCTTGCGGGCACGCTGAACTTTGTGAGGGAGCTTGAAAAATTCGACCTGGGCGTATCGTTCTTGCGCACGAAAGTTAACCTCACCAGGGAAACCAGTGATGACGCTGAGCCGTATCATGTGGGAGGCTTTTCATTTAACCCAGAATGTGGGATTTATTTCATCGTTCGGGGATCTTTCGACGTCCAGCCTCTTTTCGAGCAGCTTGGTTACTCTGGTATCGGCGGGAAGAGGAGCAGCGGCTACGGACGTTTCTCGGCCGAGTTTGCGAGCGCGAAGCCCTTTGACGGCCTGCTGGAAACCGACCCTGCGGGAAGGTCAATGCTTCTCGCTTCCTCGCTTCCTCGCGAAGACGAGTTGACGGATGCGCTGCTTGAGGGCGCCAAGTACCTTCTTCGGCGAAAAAGCGGTTTCGTCCAATCCGCCGCACATGCTGCATCGCCTCGCAAAAAGCGTGACATGTGGTTGTTCGAACCCGGCTCTGTTTTTGTTCGCCGTTTCGAGGGCGATGTGTTTGACGTGAACGTTACGCCCGGCGCTCATGCGGTGCAACGATACGCGCGCCCGATGTGGATGGAGGTGTAGCAATGGCTATTCGTCGTTATCGCTTCGACATTGCTGTTGTTGGTCCGGTTCATATTGGGAATGGGATGCGCTACGGCAAGAAGGATTATTTTGCCAGCGGGAATAAGATCGCAGTGCTCGATACTCGAAAATTTGTGTCGCTGCTCGACGCCCGTCAGGTGAAACGATACTGTGATTTCCTCGAGGAGGATCGCAGCTACTTCGGATTGCAAGGATTTTTAAAGGACAATTCCGACTTGTCGAAAGTTGCCGAACGATCAATCGCGTATCGGATAGACTCTCCCTTGGCAACAGCAAGACGTGGCGCAATCCAATATCACGATGTATGGGAATTCGTGAAGGACCCTTATGGAAATCCATACATCCCTGGTTCAAGCGTAAAGGGAATGTTACGCACGGCGATTCTGCTGAACGTATTGCTTGAAGACGATAGCTTTCGCTCGCTCTTCGATGCTGCTGCAGCGTGCGGAAGGAATACCGCGCGAAAAGTGGATAAGAGTATTGTGAAGCGTGCGTTTTTTCGGGAGCGACCCGACAAAGCCGACCCCGACACGGTGAACGACATCATGAAGTATGTGGCCGTGTCCGATTCCGAACCGCTTTCGACGGATGACTTGGTCTTCGCGAAGAAATACGACTTGTTTTCGAAGGACGACCCCGTCGATCATAAGCTTGACATGGGCAAGTTAACCTTGCTTAAAGGCAATGAGCTTGACGTATATCGCGAGTGCTTGCGCCCAGGAACGACCGTATCAGTTGACATTACCGTGGACGATTGCGTTGACAGCTATTTTGACGATCATACTCTTGACGCGCAGGGGCTAACCACGATGTTGCAGAGGTCATTCGACTTTTATTCGGAGTGCTTTCTGAGCCACTTCGAGCAAGAAGGTGAGGCCGCTAGCTCGACTGGCTCAAGTGCGGCCTTGGACGGGAGATGCAGGTACATTATTCAATCGGGGCCCTTGAAAGGCGAAAGATGCCGGAATCGTGCTGTCAACGAAACGGGGTACTGCAACAGCCACCAAGGCGAAGCGGCCAAGCAGCGGGCATCTGATAGCGTGACGTGCTACCTTGGTGGCGGCGTTGATTTCATGAGCAAGACCGTTGTCGGGGCGTTATTTGACGCGGAAGACGAAAGGCTGGAAGCGATTTCGCGTATTCTGTATAGTCAGTTTCCTACGAAAATTGACCGCTTGAAGCATCCTGATCTCTTTGGCGAGGTTAGGCGAGCGGGTTTCGATCCGAGCGATATGAAGTCGCAATACAAGCGTGGACGCCTCAGCAAAGCGAAGGACGACCATCGGCATTGGCGTGACTCTCAGCTGGGCGTTTCGCCGCATACCATGAAGTGGGGCATTGTCGGGAAGCAAAAATACCCTATGGGAAAATGTGACGTGACGATTCAGGAGGCGTAAATGACGACCTTGTTTTCTCCTGTTGGAACAGCCGATCCTATCACCCAGCTTGGCGATGGGCCCATGCTTCATATCGTGAGGAACAGAAGGCCCGATAGGGTTGTGCTGTACATGTCGCCCGCCATGGCGGCTTTTCAGCAGGCAGATGAGCGCTACACCAAGGCTATCGAGCTCCTTGCGGAGTCGATCAAGATGCCTGTGCCCGAAATAAAGTTGATTGAATCGCGCTTTGAGGAGGTATACCGATTCGATCGCTATATCGAAGAGTTTGAGCCGCTCTTGAAACAGTATGCTGGCGCTGACGAGGCGCTGCTGGTCAACGCGTCGTCGGGAACCGCGGGAATGGCCCAGGCCTTGGTGGCTCTCGGGTCGTTTGGGCGCCTGAATCTCGAATTGCTCCAAGTCGTTACACCTAAAAAGGGGATCAACGGGCAACGTGACAGAGAGGATCCGAACGATTATGACCTCGATGCGCTGTGGGAGTTCGATTGCGAAATCGAGCGCGATGCCGCTTGCAGAATCGTTGCCGTTCGAACGCCAAACTTCAGCGAGCGCCTGCTGCGGGAAAATGTAATCGCCCTGTGTCGTAATTTCGAGTACGAGGCGGCGTTCGGGCTTGTGCAGCAAATGGGGTCGGCTAGTGCTGGGGCAAAGCAGATGATTGAGGCTGCGGCCGCGCGTCTGAATCTGGATAGTTCACTGCCCGCGAAAGTTTTCGGTGGAACCGATTTGGGCTACAAGGCAAATGACTTGCTCGTGGAATACCTTTACGCAATGGAAGTTCGCCTTGAACAGGGGCATTGGGCTGAGTTCATGCGAGCGCTCTCGCCTGCGCTCACGGAGCTGATGAAAAGGAGCCTGCGGGCTTTTCTGCCAGAGGAGTCCTACGTTCTGTTCAAGGATGGCAAACCTACGCAAAGATATAACGTGAGCGCTATCGACTCCGATTCGAGACTGGCGGAGGTTCTCTATCCTTGCTATTACCGCAATGAAGGGGCCTTCATTTCAAATGACGCCTATGCACGGCTTGTGAAAGCGTATTGCGGCGATCGGGGCGTAGCGGAGAAGATTGATTCCCTGCGATACGTTGAGAGGAAATCTCGGAATTCGCTGGCCCACTCTTTGAGGGCTTCAACGCGCGGGATGATTGAAAAAGAATGCGGCATGTCGCTAAATGGGATCATGGAAACCCTTTTCGAATTGCACGGGTCTGCAAAGCCGGGTCTTTACGGAAGGATTAATGAGGCGATTGTTGTAGCGCTTTAGAAACGCAGGTGTGTCCTATGACTCATTTGTATTTGACGAGAAGTGATATCAAGTTAGGCTTTTCGCAGGGGCAGTTGGTGGTCAAGGGAAGTGCCGATGAGCCGGAACGCCGTCTCCCGTTCTGCAATGTGGAGAGCATCAACGTATTCGGCAACCCTCAGATATCGACGCAGCTTGTTCGCGAGTGTCTTTTGTCTAACGTTCCTATCGGGTATTACTCTGAAGATGGTCATTATTTTGGGAGGGCGGTTTCGCCTGATCACGTTGACCCATATCGTCAACGTCGACAGATTATGCTGACATGTGATGCTGACTTTTGTCTGGGATGGGCGAAGCTTGTCATTAAGGCGAAAATCGAGAATAGTCTGGCGTTCCTTTCGACGGTGGATGACGCATACTCTTATTCTCCCGAAGAGACGAGTGGGATGGTCCACTCTCTACGGTATCTTGCGCAGGCATCGAGTGTTGGCGAAGCGATAGGGTTCGAGGGGAATGCGGCGAAATGCTATTTTCATTGTTATTCGAAGTTGTTTTCTGACACTGATTTCTGTTTCGAGGGAAGGAACTCAAGGCCGCCAAAGGATCCAATTAACGCACTTCTTTCATATGGGTATAGCTTTTTGCATCGCAATGTGATCGGAGCGATTGAACGGCACGGCTTACATCCATACTTTGGGTTTATGCACAAGATAAAGCGAGGTCATGCTGCTCTTTCGTCGGACTTGATTGAGGATTATCGAGCCTTCATCGTTGACAGAGCGGTGTTTGGGCTGGTTCATTCGGGAGATGTTGTCCCTGACGATTTTTCCGTTCAGCCAAACGGTGCGGTCTACATGCCGCGAAGCCTTATGAAAAAAGTTACGGATTTGTTCTCTCGTGTCGTCGCTGAGAAGGTTCAATTCCATCAAGCGTATGGGGACGGCTATCAGTATGGCTTTCACGCGGCGCTCGACAAGAAGATGTTCAGTGTGATCGAGGCTATAGACGCAGGAGACGCGACTCTATATCGGCCTTTCTTGTGGGGTGGTTATGATGGGGCAACTACAGAAAGCTGAGCGTTCGTTCGGGAGGGTGCCCGGGGCTTCTCCCTCCGAGAACAAGTTCTACATTCTTGCGATGTTCGATATTTCAGATCGTAAGAAATATACAGTTTTGATAAAGCTGCTGAAACGATATAGCTGTCGAATTCAATATTCAGTATTCGAGGCATACTTGAAGACGATGGATATCAAAGAACTTCTCGAAGGGGTTGAAAAAATAATGAAGTCAGATAGATATTTCAACCCAGACGATAGCGTTCGAATTTATAAGATGTCGGGTATCTGTCAAGCGGTGATATTTGGGAAATGCGATGATGATGTCATAGGCTTGGAGGAGAATCTATTTATTTAGCGATACACTCGATAGGTATGGATAAAGATAATGTGTTTCTTCAAAACTCTAATTATCACAGGTTTGACTTGGTCTTGTCCATACAGTTGATTACCTTTATTCCCCGAGAGGGGACGGAAACGTGTGTTCGATACCGCAAAAAACGCAAGTAGCAGACGGTTGATTACCTTTATTCCCCGAGAGGGGACGGAAACTGTTCCCTATTTGGTTGTTAAGGTTCAAAGTCTTTCGACGTTGATTACCTTTATTCCCCGAGAGGGGACGGAAACCGAACGGTGTAAATGGTGGTTTCGTCGTAGCTGATGTTGATTACCTTTATTCCCCGAGAGGGGACGGAAACTAAATCACGCTGATTTGGATACCTCCCATCTTTAGTTGATTACCTTTATTCCCCGAGAGGGGACGGAAACTTAGTCTTGTTAGCCATAGTAGCCACCTTTCTGATCGGTTGATTACCTTTATTCCCCGAGAGGGGACGGAAAACCTGTCGGGCCATAGGTGCCCGCCACCTGCTCGTAGAAGGTGCTGATTGCCCTTGCTCCCCGAGAGGGGACGGAAACATCGCATCCTTCTCCTCCTTCGTGTACTCGGACTCGCGTTAATTACCCCAATTCCCCGAGAGGGGTCGTCATCGATGCTAATCAGTTGACGCTTGTGCTTCTGCGGCGGAATCGGCGCGCCTTTTGCGTATACTGTTTGTTGCTGTGTCGCTGGGCCATTCTTTCGATGGCTCGGCTCATCTTGCGGAAAGGGCGGTTACGTGACCGACAAACTTAAGATTGGCGTGCTGCTTTCAGGCAGCGGAACGAACTTGCAGGCGATTATCGATGCGGCCGCCGAGGGCTTGCCCGTTGATATCGCGCTCGTCGTGTCGTCGCGCCCCGATGCGTACGGCATCGAGCGCGCTCATGCGGCGGGAATCCCCACGCTCGTGATGAATCGCGAGAAATACGCCGACGTGCTCGCCGCCGATGCGCAGATCGTCGAGGCGCTTCGGAAAGCGGGCGCGGAATACGTGGTCATGGCGGGCTACATGCGCAAGGTGACCTCCGTCATGCTCGACGCGTTCCCCAATCGCGTGCTCAACCTGCACCCGGCGCTCCTGCCGTCGTTCAAGGGCGCGCACGCCATCGCCGACGCGTTTAACGCAGGCGTGAAGGTGACGGGCGTCACGGTGCATTTCGCGAACGCCGATTACGATAAGGGTCCTATCGTTGCGCAGCGCGCGGTCATGGTGGCCGAGGACGATACGCTCGACGCACTCGAGGCGAAGATCCACGACGTGGAACACGTGCTCTATCCCGAGGTCCTCGGGCTGATCGCCGAAGGACGCGTCGCCGTCGATCCCTCCACGAACAAGGTTCACATCAACTGATGGCAACTACGACGCCGGCCCTCTGCTCCGGCGTTGTCAAGTGCGGCGCCACCTCGCGGCGGCGTCGGGAACGCGATGCCGGCCCCAACACCGGCGTCGATGGCGCGACGCTTAAGGCCCCTTAGCGCCGGCGTCGGGAAACGGTTTGAAGAAAGGACAGCTCCATGAACAAGGCCGTGCTGCAATCCATCATCGACGACTTGAAGGTGGGTCGGACCCCGCAGCTCTCGTCGGAGGATTTCCCCTGCTTTTCCGCTGAGGCGCTCGCGGGGAACAACCACGTTGCCCCCGAATATCTCGACGTCATCGCGAAGAGTCTGACTGAGGCCGATATCCCCACGTTCGAGCGCGCCATCCGCGCCGTCGACGAGGGCGACCTGGCATGGCTTGGCTTCAAGGTGATCTACGACGCTGCCGAGGCGCAGAGAAACACCGACAACGAGGTGACCAAGAAGTACGGCGACCAAGGTTCCGCCGACGGCGAGCCGCTCGTCTTCTTCTGCAACGACGCGAAGGAAATCGTCTCCTCGCGCACGCCGAGTCCGCGCGATACGTTCCAGATGAAAGACGTCACGCGCGGCCCCTCGATGCACAACGAGCAGTTCGAGGGCCTGACCTGGCGCTCCGTTGCGCTGTTCGACCAGGTGCACGTGTGGCTTCTGGGCGCCTCCGACGTCGCGAGCGAGCTTTCCGCGCTCGCGACTCACGTCGGCTTCAAAGTGACGGTCGTCGACTACGACCCTGCCTACATCTCCGAGGAGCGCTTCCCCGACGCTGCGCGCATCGAGCTTCCGGGCGACAACTTCGACGGCCTCGACGAGTACCACGCCGTTCCTGCCGATTACGTCTGCGTGCTCACGCGTGGGCACATGTTCGATCCCGAATCATGCGTGTGGGCGGTTCGCCACAACGTGCATTACGTGGGCATGATGGGCTGCAAGGGGAAGAACACCACGGTGCACGACCTTGTGACCTCGCGCGGCGTCACCGAAGAGCAGTGGGAATCCATCAAGCGCCCCATCGGTTTGAAGTTCGGCGCGAAGACGCCCGCCGAATTGGCAATCGCTATCGTCGCCGAGCTCATCGACGTGCGCTACAAGGAGCGCTACAGTGATGAGGCCCGCGAAAGGCACGAGCAGTCGCTTGGTCGATAGCGACTCGCCCTCCTGTTTTGCGCGAGGTGTGCGCTGGGCGTGAGGCCGCGCACCCTTAAAGAAGTTCCAATCCCTTGAGAGGAGAACATACATGGCTGATCCCAAAATCAAACGCGTCCTCATGTCGGTGACCGACAAGACGGGCGTCGTCGACTTCGCGCGTGCGCTGCATGACGAGTTCGGCGCAGAAATCATCTCGACGGGCGGTACCGCGAAGGTCATCGCCGAGGCGGGCGTTCCGGTGACCCCCATCGACGAGGTGACGCATTTCCCCGAGATGATGGAAGGCCGTGTGAAGACCCTGCACCCGATGGTGCACGGCGGGCTTCTGGCGAAGCGCGACAACCCCCAGCACATGGCCGAAGCCGCCGAGCACGGCATCCAGATGATCGACATGGTCGTCGTGAACCTGTACGCCTTCGAGAAGACGGTGGAATCCGGCGCCGATTTCGGCACCTGCATCGAGAACATCGACATCGGCGGCCCGTCGATGCTGCGCAGCGCTGCGAAGAACTTCGAGAGCGTGGCCGTGGTCACCGATCCTGAAAGCTATGACGACATTCTCGTCGAGATGCGCGAGAACGATGGTGCCACGAAGCGTTCGACCCGCGCCCGCCTGGCCTTGAACGTGTTTGAGACCACGAGCTCCTACGACGGCGCCATCGCCGATTGGATGTTCGAACAGCTCGCCGAGGAGGACGACTCCCTCGAAGCAGAGGGCGAAGGCGAGTTCCCCGACTACTACGACCTGTACATGGTCAAGCAGCAGGGGCTGCGCTACGGCGAGAACCCGCATCAGGAAGCCGCCTTCTACCGTCTGCCCGACTTCGAGAGCGAGCACAGCCTCGTGAACGCCGAGCAACTCAACGGCAAGGAGCTTTCCTACAACAACATCCTCGACACCGACGCCTGCTGGTCGCTCGTGCGCGAGTTCGACGAGCCCGCCGTGGTCATCTTGAAGCACCAGAACCCGTGCGGGTCGGCCACTGCCACAAGCGTGGTTGCGGCCTTCGACAAGGCCTTTGCCTGTGATCCGAAGAGCGCCTACGGTGGAATCATCGCGGCAAACCGCGAGGTCACGAAGGATATGGTCAATCACATCAACGAGAACCATCTGTTCGTGGAGGTGCTCATCGCGCCCTCGTTCGCGCCTGACGCGCTCGAACTTCTGCAGAAGAAGAAGAACCTGCGCGTGCTTGCCACCGGCGGCGTCGACGCGCCTTCCGCGCTCGAGTTCCGCTCGGTTGACGGTGGCATCCTCGTGCAGGACGTCGACCGTGTCGCCGAGGACTCGGCCACCTTCACGGTGCCCACCGACCGCAAGCCGACCGACGAGGAGATGCACGAGCTGCTCTTCGCGTGGAAGGTGTGCAAGGGCGTGAAGAGCAACGCCATCCTCGTGTCGCGCGACCATGCGGGCATCGGCATGGGCCCCGGCCAGCCGAACCGCGTCGATTCCGCGCTCATCGCTTGCAAGCGCGCCCATGAGGCGTGCGAGCGCATGGGCGTGCCCGCGGAGGGCTTGGTGTGCGCGTCCGACGCGTTCTTCCCCTTCCGCGACAATGTGGACACGCTGTCCGAGTGGGGCGTGACCGCCATCATCCAGCCGGGCGGCTCGATCCGCGATGAGGAATGCATCCAGGCCGCCAACGAGCATGGCATCGCGATGGTCTTCACTGGGCATCGCCACTTCCGCCACTAGGGACAGGGACGAACCTCAACTGTGAAGTTCAGCATCAGAAATCTGCTGGTCGGCCTCGTGCTCATCATCGTGCTGGCGGTGGTGTTCTTGCGGGGCGACCAGCTGGCCGAGCTTGTCGAGACCATGCAGCGCGGTTCGACGATTCCGCTCGTTGCTGCCATTCTCACCCAGCTGTGCAAGTACGTCTCGCAGAGCTTTGCGTATTCGTCGTGCTTCCGCGCGGTGGGGGAGCATATGGCCCCGCGCGCCACGCTGCCGCTTGTGTTCGGCACCTTTTTCATGAACACGATTGCGCCGTCGCTCAACCTGGCGGGCACCACGCTCGTGGTCGACGACGCGCGTCGCCGCGGAATCTCGCCTGGTAAGGCGACGTCGGCGGCGCTGCTCATGCAGATTACGATCGACGGCGCCTTCTGCACCATCATGATCCTGGCGTTTTTAATCCTGCTGGTCACGGTGGGTCTTTCCCCCGTGTGGTTCCTTTTGGGCATGGTAGTGATGTTGCTCGTGGGCTGCATGATCGGCGTGCTCGTCCTGGGTCGCAAGCGCCCGGCGCTCATGCTGAAGATCCTGCGCCCCATCGAGCGGCTGGTGAATCGGGTTCGCGGCGTGTTTAAGAAGCCGCCTCTAAAACCCTGGGTCGAGAACATCGCCTCCACATTTTCCGAGGCGGCGGGCTTGATCGGACACAGCCCAAAGCCCACGCTCAAGGCCTACGGGTGCTCGCTTATCGCATCGACGTGCGAGCTGAGCTGCTTCGCGCTCGTGGGTGTGTCGTTCGGCGTGACGAGCCCCGAGGCTCTCATCTGCGGTTACGTGGTGGCGACGCTGTTCGCCATGATTTCGATTACGCCGCAGGGCGTCGGCGTCGTGGAGGCCGCGGTGGTCGTGGCGTTCACGATGTTCGGCGAGACGGCCGCAGCGGGCACGGCAATCGGCCTGGTGTATCGCGGCATCGTGTTCTGGATGCCGTTCTTGATCGGCGCCATCCTCATCCAGCGCACGAAGACCTTCCAGGGCGAGGGCAAGAAGGCCATGGAAGGCACCGAGAAGAACCGCCTGGAAGGCGCCGACAAGATGGCGAAGGAAATCGACGCAATGGTGCAGGCGGGCACGGGTGCCGTCCCTCCTGTGCCCGAGCGCGAACGGCCTCGCAAGCGCCGCAACGGCGCCGATCGCCCCTCGCGGGGGAGATAGCCAGCGCATAGCGAGACAGCTTATCAAGGAGTCTAAGGAGAGCCTTTCTGTGGATTTCAACAAGCTGCTGGGTATCACCTTTCCCGAGGCGAGCGCCACGTTCGTGCGGGCGGAGCTTCCCATCACCGACGCCATCCGCCAGCCGTATGGCTTTGTGCATGGAGGCGCTACGCTCACGCTGCTCGAAGCGGCGGCGAGTCTCGGTGCCGAGTTCCATACTGATTTATCGCGCGAGCTGCCCTTCGGGGTGAACGTGAATGTCACGCATCGCAAAAGCGGCGTCGACGGCACGTTGCACGGTGAGGCGGCGTTCGATCGCGAGGAGACGAGCTCTAAGGGCTACCGCAAGCTGTTCTGGAACGTCTGCGCGCGCGATGATGGGGGTGACGTCATATCGGAAGGCGTCATCTTGTGCGTGGTCGTGCCGCAGCGCGTGACGATCGACAACCCGCATCTATCGACCGCACCGGCTCTTTCTCGCTAGGCCAATAAGCTCGCGGGCGGTGCGCCTGCCTTGGTAAACAAGCTCGCGGGCGGTGCGCTTGCGGGCGGAACTTGCATCTTCGCCCGCGGCGCGCCGGCATCGCGGCAAAGGAGCTTTCTCTTCTCATAAAAAAGGGCTTGCCAAGCGAAGCCGTTATGGTAATATATCGTTTGCTGTCGCAAACAGCACTTCGGGATGTGGCTCAGCTTGGTAGAGCGCTGCGTTCGGGACGCAGAGGCCGCAGGTTCAAATCCTGTCATCCCGACCATCGAATGCGAAACGGTGGTCTCTTCGGAGGCCGCCGTTTTTCTTTTCTGAGGGTTGGTTTGCATATGTTAATTCTGTCCATCTACGCCGTTTTTCCCCAGTTGTGATACCCTTTCTGCTCAGCGCAAGCACTGCATTCATGTGCGATTTCGTCGCATACAGGAACGTATTTGGAGGAATGTATGAAGATCTTTGGTATGGGCACTCCGGAATTGCTCATCATCCTTGCGGTCATCCTGCTTATCTTCGGGCCGAAGAATCTCCCGAAGCTCGGCAGCGCTCTCGGCAAGACCGTGAAGAACCTGCGCGACGGCATGGGCGCTGGCAAGAAGGACAAGAAGGAAATCGAAGAGGCTGAAGACGAGGAAGAAGTCGAGGAAGTCGAAGAGGAAGAAGCGCCCGCAAAGAAGACCGTGAAGAAGACGGTCAAGAAGAAGAGCGAGTAACACTCATCCATATCGATGGATTTGCGGCGCGCGCAGCGGTAAAGGCGTGCGCCGCATTCGTATGTTTATTCCCAAGTAATCGGGATTGAACGGGGAAAACGGTGCATCAAGCGATGCGCCGCTTCGTGTTTTTGAAGGGACTGACCATGGCAGACAGCAATTACATCCTGACGCCGGAGGGCCGCCAGAAGCTTGAAGAGGAGCTTCACTACCTCGAGACCGAGAAGCGCGCCGAAGTGGGCGAGCGCATCAAGGTTGCCCGCGAGTTCGGCGACATCTCCGAGAACTCCGAGTACGACGACGCCAAGAACGAGCAGGGCATGATGGAGGCGCGCATCGCCGAAATCGGCCGCATTCTCTCCGAAGCGACTGTCGTCGAGGCGCCGAAGCGCTCCTCGAAGGTGACTATCGGCTCCACTGTCACCGTCGACATGGGCGGCCGCGAGCGTGTCTTCACCATCGTGGGCGGCGCTGAGGCCGACGTGGCAGCCGGCAAGATCTCCAACGAGTCTCCTGTTGGCGCGGCGCTTCTCGGCAACAAGAAGGGTGACGAGATCGAGACCACAGGCCCCACTGGCCGCGTCATCAAGATGACGATTCTAAAGATCGAGCACTAGGATTAGCATGGCTGAAGAAACTACCAAGCAAGTAATTGAAGACGACCCGATCGAGGTTCGCAAGGCGAAGCGCGCGGCGCTTATCGAGGCTGGGGAGAATCCCTACGGCCACGCGTTCCATTACACACATCACCTGACCGACCTCGACGAGAAGTACGCCTCGCTCGAAGACGGCGCCTCCACCGAGGACGAGGTCGATGTGGCGGGCCGTATCATGGCCAAGCGCGTCCAGGGCAAGATCGCGTTCTTCGAGTTGCGCGACGCGACGGGCGACATCCAGCTGTTCTGCCGTATCAACGCACTCGGCGAGGAAGTCTTCGCTGCAATGAAAGACCTCGACGTGGGCGACTGGATCGGCGTTCACGGCACCATGATGCGCACGAAGCGCGGCCAGCTCTCCGTTGCCGTCACGGGCTACGAGCTTCTGTCCAAGTCGCTGCGCCCGTTGCCGGAGAAGTTCCACGGCCTGGCCGACAAGGAGACGCGCTATCGCCAGCGCTATGTCGACCTTGTCATGAACCCCGAGGTCAAAAGCACGTTCGAGAAGCGCTTCAAGATAGTGGCAGCCATCCGCCGCTTTATGGAGCAGCAGGGCTTCTACGAGGTGGAGACGCCGTTTCTGCATCCTATTCTGGGCGGCGCGAACGCGAAGCCGTTCGTCACGCACTTCAACGCGCTCGACCGCGACTACTTCCTGCGCATCGCGACCGAGCTGCCCCTGAAGCGCCTGCTCGTGGGCGGTTTCGAGAAGGTCTTCGAAATCGGTCGCCAGTTCCGCAACGAGGGCATGGATCCGTACCACAACCCCGAGTTCACCACGATGGAGGCCTATCAGGCGTTCTCCGACCTCGACGGTATGATGGAGCTCACGCAAGGCTTCATCCAAGCCGCCGCCATGGAGGCTTGCGGTACGTTGCAGGTTACCTACCAGGGCACCGAGATCGACCTGTCGGGCGAATGGCGCCGTGCGACCATGATGGAGCTCGCGAGCGAGCATGCGGGCGAGGAAGTGTCCTTCGACCGCACGCGCGAAGAGCTCGTCGCCATCCTGGAGAAAAACGGCGGCCATGCGGAAGATGCATGGGGCAAGGGCAAGCTCATCAGCGAGATCTTCGAGGCTGTTGCCGAGGAGAAGCTCGTGCAGCCCACCTTCGTGTGCGACCATCCGCTCGAGATTTCCCCGCTTGCGAAGAAGAAGGCTGACAACCCCGAGCTCACCGAGCGATTCGAGCTGTTCATCTGCGGACACGAGTACGCGAACGCCTTCAACGAGCTGAACGACCCCGTTGACCAGGCCGAGCGCTTCCGCGCGCAGGTCGAGGCGAAGGATATGGGCGACGATGAGGCCATGGGCTACGACGCCGACTACATCCGCGCACTCGAGTACGGCATGCCGCCGGCGGGCGGTGTGGGCGTGGGCATCGACCGCTTGACAATGCTGCTCACCGACTCCGCCACCATCCGCGACGTGCTGCTTTTCCCGCATATGAAGGATGAGGCACCTGCGAGCGGCAAGGCGGCAGCAGCTGCCGCGGCGGCGCGCGCTGCGAAGGCGGAGGCTGCTGAGGCAGCGTCCGAGCCCGAGTCGATCGACTTCTCGAAGGTGGTCATCGAGCCGCTGTTCGAGGAACAGGTCGACTTTGACACCTTCAGCAAGTCAGACTTCCGCGCTGTTAAGGTGAAGGAATGCGTCGCCGTGCCTAAGTCCAAGAAACTGCTGCAGTTCACGCTCGACGACGGCACCGATGCCGACCGCATCATCCTGTCCGGTATCCATGCGTACTACGAGCCCGAAGAGCTCGTTGGCAAGACGCTCGTCGCGATTGTGAACCTGCCGCCGCGCAAGATGATGGGTGTCGAGTCCTGCGGCATGCTTCTTTCCGCCGTGCACGAGGAGAAGGTCGAAGGCGACGCCACCGAGGAGCGCCTGAACCTGCTCATGGTAAGTGACCGCATCCCCGCAGGTGCGAAGCTGTACTAATCGCATTTTCTGCGACAAAACGTTGGAGTGGCCTCCTTGGTGCTGCGCGAGAGCGCGGTGCCGAGGGGCCGTTTTGCGCACTGGGGCCGTCGTAGGGCTGTTGGAACTGAACACCATTCCCATACTTGCACTTCTTTCCTCCTGTCGGCACATCCATGGTGGGCTTAAACGGCGCGCCCGTTTCTTCAGACGGGCGTATTTCAATGGGAAAGAAGGGGTTGGTAATGGCATTCGAGATAACGCTTGAGAGGATGATCATCTTCTTTCTCATCTTGTGCGTCGGTTTCGCGGCGGGGAAGCTTTCCATCATCACGCGGGATTATTTGCCGCAGCTTGCGAAGCTCATCACGAAGGTTTTCCTCCCGGTGCTGCTGTTTTGGTCGACCTTCCATGGGGCGACATGGCAAATGGTTGCGGACAATGCGTTGGCCATCGTCTTCTCCGTGGTCTTCTACGCGTCGATTACCGCGGTGACTTTCCTTATCGCGAAGGTGATGCGCATCCGCCCCGATCGCGACCGGGTGTTCATGTTCTGCTTCATTTTCGGCAACACCGGATTCGTCGGCATGCCGTTGCTCTCGGCGCTCTTCCCTGACACGGGGCTTTTGTATATGGCGCTGTTCTCTATCGTCGATCAGGCGGTGTTCTGGACGTTCGGCATCTGGCTTGCGACGGCTCGCGACCGCATGATGCACTTCAACTTGAAGAGCTTCCTTACGCCGAACATCGTCGCTTTGGTGCTCGCCCTTGCCTGCATTGCGATTCAAGTACAGCTTCCCCAGGCCACCTGCGATACGCTTTCAACGGTGTCCAGCGCGACGAGCGCTTTGTGCATGATGTACCTGGGAGCGATGCTCTGTTTCAGCAAATGGAGTCAGGCGCAGCGCTGCCCGGAGCTTTACGTCGGCATTGCGGTGAAGATGATTTGCTTCCCGTCATCGGCGGGCATATCATGCAGGCAATCGGCCTGCCTCAGGAGTTCTGCATCGCGATGGTCGCCGTCATGGCGCTTCCCATCATGACCGTCGTTCCTATGATCGCGAAGCAAAACGGGCATGAAGGGGACTATGCTGCGGGGATGACCGTCGTCACGCTTGTGGCGAGCGTGGTTACGATTCCCCTTGTTCAGCTGCTTGCGTTCCTGTAAGGGGAAGGGGCGAAAGGGACGAGCAGCGTTTTCGCAGCGCGGTTATGCCGCCGTCGATGAACGCGTCGATGGTCTCCTGGATCTCGTGCCAATCGCCCTCTGAGGCAAGGTTGGACGTCGCGAGCGCATGGCACCCGCTCATTTGGAAGATGCAAAGCGCCTTGATCTGCCGAGGCGAAAGGCTCGAGCTGGCAAGTCGTTCGGAGAAGAATTCCCTGTCGATCGATCGGTCGGATCGAAGAAGCTCCGGAAGAAACCGCGGGTCGGCGGTGACGGGCGCGTACTTTCTGGCGCTGCGGATTTTCTGGCAATAGGGAATCGCGATGCATCCAGCGCGGCACGACGGGCGCGCTTCGCCGGGGCCGCCTGCGGCGCCGTTGGAATCAGGATGGGTCTGGGGCGCATGCGACCTCATGTCCGAGAGGCGGCCGTCGAGTGACTGCACGTTGGCCATGTAATCGCCGATGAGCGCTTGGAACACTTCATGCACATTGTTGAAATGCGCGTAAAAGGTGGTTCGGCTTACCTGTGCCTGCCGCGAGAGTTCCACGTCGCTTACGGAATCGAGGGTGCGCGAGCGCATGATGCGCAAAGCGCCTCCTTGATGGCAGTATCGCTTTCCGAGCGTTTCAAGGCCTCTCTCCTTGTATGCTTTTCGATGACGATCATTTTGCATGGGTTTCTAGTTTAGCAGCTTTGGCAGTTCTTCCTCGGGCGTGCTTCATCCGGGCTTCGTCTGGGGCGCCTTTGGCTTCGATTCCGTGCAGCCTGTTGTTGCGCAACTATTTCCGACGTTGCCCAACGGGTATAATTCGTTTTACTGACGGCTTGCGTACTTGTCAATCGGCTCGGCAGCTTTGCCTTAGCGCTATATGCAGAAATGTGGGGGGTGAGAAATGGTTCAAAAGGACAAAGACCAGATTTGGACAGTTGGTGACCCAATCGGCGATAACTACATTGCGTCGCATTCGGCTGCCGAACGGCGAAAAAATGGCAGCGTCTACACCCCTCTCCACATTGTGGAAATGATGATTTCGGATGCAAAATCGAATATTGATCCAGACATTGTTGTGGATTGCGGATGTGGAAGCGGTAGATTTGCTCTAGCTGCCGCTCGTGCATTCCCCAATGCCGTTATTTATGCGGTAGACAGCTCTTCTCTTGCATGCGAGATGTGCGCTGAAAACGTTCGAAGAAATCATTTGGATAAGAATATAAAGATATTGAATCTGAATTTCATGGACTTCGAATTGCCGTCGGGGCGAGGAAAGACGCTATGGATAGGTAATCCTCCCTATGTTCGTCACCACGAGATAACTAAAGAAGAGAAAAACCGTCTTAAGCAAACGGCGGAAAGGCTTGGTGTTTCTGCAAGCGCTCTGTCGGGACTACACGTGCATTTTATTGCTCACATTGCGGAATTATGGCAAAAGGGCGACTATGCCGAACTTCTAACAAGCGCCGAATGGTTGGATATCGGATACGGGTCTTTTGTTAGAAAGCTGCTTACTGAAAAACTGCCTATAGAAAAAATCCAACTCTTTGACAGGAAAATGCAGGTGTTTGCAGGTACCAACTCGACTGCGATTGCCTTTGCTTTTTCAGATTTCGACAGAGAAGCTGTTGACGTTGTAGCCCCGAACGGAGATCTCAGGCTCGTTAATTTGCGAGAGTTGCGCTCTTCCGACAGGTGGTTTCCTCTGCTCGATTCTTCAAAGATTGACCGACGAAATCGCGGACGTGAATTAGTTCCCTTAGGGTCTATGGTCTCGGTGCATCGTGGAGTTGTGACGGGAAATAATAATTTTTGGGTGAGGCCCGATAGGGATTTAGGGGATGTGCCTGAGGAGTTGACTGTCCCTATTGTCTCTCGGGCCAAAGAAATCATGGGCGACTGCGAAGCTCAAAACCACCCGGAAGCGCTAAAAAAATTGATTGTTTTGCCTGACAATTTGGAATCGTTGCCAGAGCCATTGAGAACTGCGGCTGCGAGGATACTGGAGGACGGGTTGACGAAGGGCGTCGATCGGGGATATATCGCAAGAAGCCGTAGAGCGTGGTGGTCTATAAAGCCGCCAAAGGCACCGGCCGTAATGATGACTTATATGTCCAGGTCAGGCCCGACTTTCGTTAAGAACGATAAAAGCCTCCCCATGCTCAATACCATTCATGGCCTGTATCCTAAAGTCAAGTTATCCGAACATGCTCTGAGCAATCTAACTGAATATTTGAACTTGAATGTGAACTCAGCGGATGGCAGGGTGTATTGCGGCGGGTTAGTGAAATACGAACCGAGGGAAGTCGAAGCTATCATGGTTCCCCCTCTTGAAGTGCTTGAAGGGTGATTGAAATGACTGATGATTTGCCGAAGCGCTACACATGGCTTGAATTGGTTGAGATATCTCTTACGATGACGGAGGATTTCGTCAGAGCTCGACATGAAGCGGAGAATCACCTCGCGGAGCGCTATCACGAAAGCTTCGAAAAGGCGCTCGAAGACGTTGAAGCGGTTTTTGAACGCACAGAGGCTTTGAGGTCGCTGTCGTCGGAAAGCGGCCAAGAATTGCTCGTTTCCGGATATCTCCAAACGCTCAGAAACATGTGTAGGCCGACCGTAAGTGAGGATGATTTCAAGAATTTATCCGATACCGGTACAGTGTCGGCGAGTAAATTTTCCGACATCGGGCTCAGCCAATCTGCGCTCAGCTATCTTGAGCGAAATTTGAATAGGGATATTTTCTCGTGGCTTGATGCGGATACAGCTCCTACCGATAGCGAGAGGCATGCCGCAGCTGTTGCTGTTGCGGCTTTGGCGGCTGAACAAAAGACGAAAACCCTCATGAGAGGGTCTTCGAGCAAAAGACAAGAGCAGGCTGTTCGCGAGGCGTTAATAGCGAGATGTGGGCTGAAAAGCGTTGCGAGCAAGTCGTTCGAATTGCTGTCGAATGGTCCCGGGAAAGGAGAGCTATTCGACAGGGAGACCTTGGTGGCGGGGACGAAGGCCGATGTCGTTTTGGGACTCTATGACGGCAGAATAATGTGTCTTGAGTGCAAAGTTTCGAATAGCGAAGTCAATTCGTTCAAGCGACTCAATCATGAGGCGGTGGATAAAGTAAAGAAATGGGCAGGCAGTTTCGGAAAACAATGCGTTTCCGGCGTGGTGATTCAAGGTTGTTTTAAAGCGGCAAATCTGGTTTCTGCGCAAGATGACGGTGCCTACCTATTCTGTTCGTCAAACTTAACTCCTTTGATAGATTTCATTAACGGTACGAAATCCGAGTAGTTATTTGCAGGGGCAATCCTAGGGCTGTCCATATCTTGAGCTGACATGGGAAGCTTCCGTCCGCTAAGGCGCTCCATCCGGGCACCTTTTCTTGTAGGCTTGATAGTGAAGAGCCCCCGAGTTAGCACTCACTTGACAAGAGTGCTAGTATGAATCGCAAACAAACGACCTTGTGAGAAACGAGGATACATGTCATTTGACAAGTTCACTGACAAGGCGCGCAAGGTGCTCGTGCTGGCGCAGGACGAGGCCCGTGGCCTTCACCAGCCCTATGTGGGCACCGAGCATATCCTGCTCGGGCTGATTCAGGAAAAAGAGGGCCTTGCCGCTCAGGCGCTCGAGCGTCTGAATATCAAATACGACGCGGTGGTGCAGGCCATCCGCCAGGTGGTGACCATCGACGAGAGCGCCGATGTGTCCGGGCACCTTTCCTTCACTCCGCGCGTGAAGCGCGTGCTCGAGAACTCGCTGCGCGAGGCTATGCAGATGGGGCAGTCCTACATCTCGACTGAGCACCTGCTTTTGGGCATCGTGCGCGAGGGCGAGGGAACGGCTCTCGACGTGCTCGGCCGCCTGGGCGTGAAGGGCGATGATATCCGCGGCGCCTTGAACGATCTGGTGGGGCAGAGCCCGGTCTATGCCGGCCGCAGCGCTTTCGATGCGATGGGGCCGTCCCCCGATAGCATGCTCAAGGAGTTCGGCACCGACCTTACTAAGAAGGCATCCGACGGCAAGCTCGACCCAGTCATCGGCCGTGCGGGCGAGATCGAGCGCGTCATGCAGGTGCTCTCGCGCCGCCAGAAGAACAACCCGCTGCTCATCGGCGAGCCCGGTGTCGGCAAAACCGCCGTCGTAGAAGGGCTCGCGCAGCTCATCGTCGCGAACCAGGTCCCCGACCTTCTGCGCAACAAGCGCCTGTTCACGCTTGACGTGTCTGCGCTTGTGGCGGGCAGCAAGTATCGCGGCGAGTTCGAGGACCGCCTGAAGAAGTGCATCAAAGAGGTGCAGGACGCGGGCGATATCATCCTGTTCATCGACGAGATGCACACGCTCATCGGCGCGGGCTCTGCCGAGGGCTCCATTGACGCCGCGGCCATCTTGAAGCCGCCGCTGTCGCGCGGCGAGATTCAGGTCATCGGCGCCACGACCATCGACGAGTACCGCAAGCATCTGGAGAAGGACTCCGCGCTCGAGCGCCGCTTCCAGCCCATCACCGTCGGCGAGCCCAACGAGGAGCAGGCCATCCGCATCCTGGGCGGCCTGCGCGATCGTTATGAGGCGCACCATCAGGTGCACTTCACCGACGAGGCGCTCCAGGCAGCCGTGGAGATGTCTGACCGCTACATCCAGGACCGCTTCCTTCCTGACAAGGCCATCGACGTGATCGACGAGGCCGGCGCGCGCATGCGCATCCGCAACATGACGCTGCCCAAGGAGCTGCGCGATTTGGACGATAAGCTGCGCGAGGTCCGCTCCAAGAAGGACAAGGCCATCGGCGCGCAAGATTTCGAGACCGCAGCCGAGCTTCGCGACAAGGAAAGCAAGCTCAAGACCGAGCGCGAGCAAGCCGAAAAGAAGTGGGAGGAGGATACCTCCAAGCAGGTGTCCCAGGTCACGGTGAAGGATATCGCCGATGTGGTTTCCATGACCACGGGCGTGCCGGTTTCCAACTTGACTGAGGCCGAGACCGAGAAGCTCCTTCGCATGGAAAGCGTGCTGCACGAGCGCGTCATCGGCCAGGACGAGGCCGTGACGGCGCTCTCGAAGGCCATCCGCCGCAGCCGCGCGGGCTTGAAGGACCCGAAGCGCCCAGCGGGCAGCTTCATCTTCTTAGGGCCTTCCGGCGTGGGCAAAACCGAGCTTTCTAAGGCGCTCGCCGAGTTCCTGTTCAATTCCGAGGACGCGCTTTTGAGCTTCGATATGTCCGAGTACATGGAAAAGCACAGCGTGAGCCGTCTGGTGGGCTCGCCCCCGGGCTATGTCGGCTTCGACGAGGGCGGCCAGCTTACGAAGGCTGTGCGCCAGAAGCCGTACTCGGTCGTGCTCTTCGACGAGATCGAGAAGGCGCACCCCGACGTCTTCAATATCCTGCTGCAGATTCTCGAGGAAGGGCGTCTGACCGATGCGCAGGGCCGCACCGTCGACTTCCGCAACACGGTCATCATCATGACGTCGAACGTCGGTGCGCGCGAGATTGCGCAGACGACGCCGCTCGGCTTTTCCGGCAACGACCACGCGGGGCTTTCCGACAAGGAGATTAAAAGCCGCGTGATGGCCGAGATGAAGAAGCTGTTCAGGCCAGAGTTCTTGAACCGCATCGACGAGATTATCGTGTTCAAGTCGCTCACCGACGAGCAGATTGCCCAGATTGTCGAGCTTATGGTGGCCGATTTGCGTGAGCGCATGATCGCGCAGAACATGTCGATCAACCTGACGCCCGCGGCGACGAAGCTCATCGCGAAGGAGGGCACCGACACGACGTTCGGCGCTCGCCCGCTGCGCCGTGCAATCCAGCGTCTTTTGGAGGATCCGCTTTCCGAGCAGATTCTGGAAGGCAAGTGGCAGAGCGGTTCCATCGTGGATGTGGACGTGGGCGAGTCCGGTGAGAACCTCGAATTTAAGCAGGGGTCGGGCGTCGTTCCCGCGCCGCGCAAGCGCGACAGCATCGCGCGCGATGCCGAGCTTCTGCTCACGAACTACGACTTGGGCCACGCTGGCTTGCCGAGTGCGGGCTCAGGCGGCGGCACG
>OMNT01001319.1_pt1 | contig 23604 bp, 28 predicted proteins | sample 1672551 | NCBI WGS metagenome assembly OMNT01 (sample SAMEA3136698, study PRJEB25190) | human gut metagenome | reverse complement strand
CTCTTTCCTAAAGGAAATTCCCCCCCCGACGACCTCTTCTTAATCGCAGCCGAGGAAATTCCAGACCGCCCAGCCAAGCCAGGCCCCGCAATTCACGTACACCGAGCCGCCAGCCGACCCAGACCAGAGACCACCGCGTCCAAGGTCTTCGCGAGTTCCAGATGTACTCTTACCGCCAGCGTAACATCTATCACCCCAACCTTGAGAATCGCTCTTTCCGACAGCTTTGGCGAACCATGAACAAGTTTCCATGTCCACTCCGATATCGCCAATCCACCAGTCAGTTCCGCCATTTCCAGGCATATTTCCAATCAGCTTGTATGTGCTCTTGATGGTCGCTTCATCTTTTACATGTTTGACACCTCTAGGAGCAATATATACGTCCTTGCTGTAATCTTCCTTAAATACCATGACCGAATCCGAATATACGATGTATCCACCTACAGAACATTCAATTCCCATGACACGAAATGGATGTTTGCCATCTGTATTGGAGCCCATTGAACCGTCATGCTTCCCGATTACCTTATCTGTTGTTCCACTCCACCAATGCATAGTGGACAACATAATCTGTGCATTCAGAGTATCGCTTAACGCTACTGGTGTTGTCGTGAATCCCTCTTCAATATCTAAATATACAGCCTTGTTATTTTCGTCAATATCCTCAATTCTAAGGACTTTTACATCGTCAGCGTACTGGTGAATCGTGCCAACTCCACGGTCGTTATTTACCGTATTGTCAGTGTTCTTTGAACCATACCCAACAGACACATAGCTTCCAACAACAATCTGCGAAGCCTGTGAATTTGTGAGTGGGAAGTAGGTTTCTTTCGTTTCTCTCTGAATTGAAGCTGAAAACTGCAAGTTGTAGCTTGTTGTTCCTTTAAAGATTTTCTGCTCATTCTTCGTAGCATACTTAATCACTTCGTACAGAATGACATACATATCTCTTTCTTTTCCGGCACCATAACAGCCTTTACCTTTTCTCTGATAGCTGTCAATCATGTTGTTGTAACACTGATTTCTAGCTGGTTTAGAACCGCTAAATGACCTAAGAAGTCCATCCGTTCCAAGTCCACTGACGTACTCGCTGTGAATCACATAAGAAGCGTAAGTGCCATCTTCTTTTCTAGCTGTCTTCCACGGAATCAACCCGTAATCATCATTCGGAGTATCGGATAATGTCCAGATCTGTTTACCATCTTTCTCAATAGCCGACCAGTACGGAGTCATTGCAATAACACCAACGTCAACAGATCCATCATTCTTATAACCATTTCCCCATCCCTCGATTGCTGTCGGAATCTTGCGACCGTAATCATCTGTAATGTAGTTGCATTTATACCAGTTGAAAATTCCAATGCCCTCGTAGTCATCTCTGCCCTCTACAGTATCCGTTGATGGTTCGCACACCATGTTCGCATTGGCAAGTGTCTTAACACCGTCCGAAGTTGGATTCGTTTCTGTCAAATACACTTCTGTTTGATATACTTTTCCATTTCTCATTGACCCAAAGAATGCCTCAAGAATTCTCTCGTCAATAGCGTCTGTGATAGACTTCACATTCGCCATCTCTTCATTTAGCGAAGCAATGCCGGCCTTGTTTTTGGTAATTTGTTCTCTGTCTGCAACAATTGATTCTGTAGCCTTATTTACAGCATCAAGTTTCATTGTTCCTGTGGTGTTAATATCGTCAAGAGCCTTTTTGCTCGCACTGTTGATGTCACTAACAGCTTTGTTTCCTGATGCAGTAATATCCTTGTTAAGCTGTGTTCCTTCTACGATTTTACTTCCAAGAGAAGTGTCCAGTACGTTAGCCTGCCTTACAGTTTCATCAAGTGCTGACTTACTTTTTTTTGCTGTTGTGATACTTTCATCTAGGTCGGTTTTTGCTTTACCGGAATCAGTAATCAACTTGTCCAGGTCAGTTTCAGCCCTGTTGCCAGCTTCGACAGACGCATCTACTCGCAACTTTGCATCATTCGCTTCCGTGATGGATCTATCAAGTAAGTTCTTGGATTTCGCAGTTTCTCGAGTCATTCTCTGGATCTCGCTGTCTGTATGATCGGTCACATTTTGTGTAGACGCTTCTTCCTGTTTTTTGACAGTATTCACGCTTTCTGCTGTCTTGTCGTCAATCATCTGCAAGGCTTCTTCTTTTTTATTTACAAGCTCTGTAATGTTGTCGGAAACATTCTTTGCCTGTTCCGCTGCTGCATTTTCACTGGCTTTTGCGTTCTGTTCGGATGTACTTGCCCTGTTTGCTGATTCTTTGGCAGATTTCATTGCCTGTTCTGCTACAGCTTTATCTTCCGCTACTTTCTCGGCTGTCTTCACATAATTGGCTAGTAGCTTTCCGAACTCTTCTTTTGTGCCTGTATACCCTTGTGCTACCGCTTCGGCATAAGCTGTGACCGTGCCCAAATCTGTTGTGATCATGACATCATCACCTCCAAACTTCCTTTTTCTGTCAGTCTAAAATCTAAACTATCAACGATATTGTCCGTCCTGTGTAGCTGCAAGTGTCCACTCTCGTCTATTTCCAACTTGCAGAATCCATTCTTTGTTGCCACTTGCTTCGCCTGTTCTGCACTCTCACTAGCGTTATCAGCATACTCTTTTGCATTCCTCTCCGATGTTGCTGCACGCTCTGCTGCATTGTTGACCGCCTTGACCACATCTCCAAACGGATCAGTGTCTGTATTGTCCGGTGTGACGTGATCACTCGGTTTTGGTCTTGCCTGCACTGGTATCTTGATTCTATACTCTGTGCTTCCGGAAGTACCGTCTTCGATGTATACAAAAGCGTAAATGTTATAATTAAACATTGTATCGCCGTTCTCCAACAGCTCATCCGGCACTTGTACTTCTGCCACTCCATCTGTGGTTACTCCGACTTTCGTAATAGAGTCTCCACCGGTTTCGTTAAGCGAGAAATGCACTTCGGCAGTTTCCGGAAGGTTTTCCCCTTTGATGCGGAGAATCTGTCCGTAGTCATACTGCCATGCTTTGTTAGCGTTCACAAAACGATAATCAAGTATAACTTGGATTATATTGTTTGCCATTGATTTCATCCTCTCTTTCATCAGAAATCAAATCTGTATATTGTCACTTCATCAGACCACAAGCTAAACTTATCCCCATCTCCATACGCTTTCACTTTAACAGTTGCTCCATCCATCCCGTTTGCCACAAAATCATCTAATCTATCCGACACAAAAAGCGAATTATAAGTTGTCGTAAAGACTTTTTCTGTCCCGTCTTCTTTGGTGATGCTGACTTCATAGCTTGTTGCATCCTCAATCGGATCCCACTTTACATTCAAAATCCCATAAGACCAATATCTTGATGCACTCTTGTAATACGATGCGTACTCCACTGTCGGAGTATCGAGGATGCATTTCTCAATCCAGTTTTTTGCGGCGTTGTTGATGGCCTCTTTCAAGGCATCGTCTGGCTCGAAATTGATATCTGGAATCTTCACAGATGGTGGATTCAATTTCGGTGTGCAGGCAAATACCGGCACCACATTAAAAACGCTCATTGCAATCACACAAATCATAGCCATTATCGTTCTTTTCATTTTTCTACACATTGTTTTATCCTCCTTTAATTGCTTATTGTGCTTACTTTGGTTAGTGCTTGACCGATTGTCCCTCTGTACTCATACCGATACTCATTCTGTAGTCCGCTGTCAGGATAAGCACTACGGTTTTCTGACGTCACATGCCCATATGCTGTGTACCCGGCAGAATCTACATGCTGCGCGTTGTAACATTTCATTACGTACATTTCTATCGTTTTTGTTTCTGTAACAACATTAAACGTTGCATTGGTTGCAACCTTGAACACACCATCATTTCCGGATGTTTTTTTAATGTATTTCCCTCGTAGGAAATTCAGATTTTTGTAATTGCTCGAAGCTGTAACATGATACGTCTTCACAGGATCAGCAAGGACAACTTCTCCGTTTGCTTTGCCGATTGCATCACTGTAACTGATTGTAAAATCGGGTTTCATTCCTGCAACACCCGCTGGCCAAGCCCCAAGACCCAGTGCTTTTTCTGCAGCCAGATTTGGAGTCAGATTGGAACTGAACTTTTCCCAGACATGCATATTGACAATCTTATCCGGTTCCAATTCGAAATCGTTTTTAACTGCGCTTACATCATCACTTACACTTTTAATTTCTTTCTTTAACTCTTTTTTTAGACTCTCGATAACATCCATCGGTCTAAGTTCCGGAACATTGGTTGCAATCTTACCTTTGAGATCTTCTGCATTAATGTTTGCTCCATCTGACCTTTTAATTAACAGCCGCCTAGACTCTGCGTCTCCATCCGCTTTTGAACTCGTCTGACTGTCACTGTAATTTTCAAATGACATATATACCTTCGTCATCTGTCCGCTTTCTTCTGGCTGCATAGCATAATTAGCTATTGCGATTTTATACCCTGCCGGAGCAGTTATTTTTCCGTTCTTGTTCCAGTGGAATTCAACAGATCTGAGCACTTTGCTCGATGCGATTTCTGAACCTACAGCGCTGCTAATGCTTCCCTGCTCAAGTAATGAAATGTCAACATATGGACTCTGTAGATTATCCATCATGACCGGCACATCTTTTGTCTGAGCCCTTACTGCGTTTCCCGCATTAGAATATGTGGCACCTTCATTTCCAACCCTAATGTCCTGCAGCTCCGCATCACCAGTCGTGCTGCCATTTCCCATTTTTGTGAGCTGATTGATTCTTGCACGTTCGGTCGCGATTTCTTTTTGACGTTCGGATTTTTCTTTCGCATCCGCTGCAATTCTCTCGGATCGCTCTTTTTCGTCCGCAGCCTTTCTTTCTCCTGACTCTTTTCCGCTCTGCGCAATAATCTGTTCAATTAACGACTGGTTTTCTTCCTCTTCTTCATCAGGAAATCCCATTGAATCAGAGCATTTCACTTTTTCTTTGAAGGAAATCAGTGACTTGTCCTCATTGATTGCGCGGATCTGAAGCTCATTCATTCCAACCTCAAAAAAACCAGCTCCTGGCTGAAAGCTGATCGTGTTCCCGGAAATATCACACAGCAGAGAGTTTGGTTTCTTCATCGATCTGTGATATGCATAAGCTACCGCTCCCGCCGTGACCGGAAGATTATAATCCCGGACTGTAAACTCGAAGGAAATAGCATCCGTCCCCTTTGTAACTTCGATTGGAATCTTGATTGTATTTCTAAGCACGTAGACATCTCTTTTGATCGTATTCATTTGTTTCATTCCTTTCTTGTCTGAATTATTTTATCCCGGTATCCACTTGACAATATACAGTCCTTGCACTGGTGCAACTCCACCTCCCGGATACCTCAATACATACTGCCAAGGATAGTTGTAATATCCATGCACATGGATTTCTTCGCCGGTCTGATCTCCAGTCTGACCACCTGTGACTCCTCCGTGCTCATTCTGCGACGCTCCCACAAGCTGACTGTTGCCAATATACATTTCTGTATGGCTTCCTGGTTTCAGAAGCACGTCTCCTTTGACTAATCCGGATCCGTTGGAAAGATTTATTTGTGATGTCACATCTTCGAACCCTGCATCAACGAAAACATCATACATGGATCCGGTTGCTGGTGTGTATCCTGGTCTTGTATTGAGTCCTGCATTGGAATACGCCCAACAAATAAGGGACGAACAATCGTAATCCGGTCCGTCCCTATGTGTCTGATCGTAGCCGTGGCTGTCATCGTTTGCAATATTCACTGCCCAACTCACAGCATTATCGATAATCTTACTTCCTTCTGCATACTTTTCTAAATAGTCATACCACTTTCTTGCGCAGCTCCGTCTTTCGGATTCAACCTCGACTCCGGCGCGTTCAAAGTTTTTCAGGAATGCGCTGGCTAAGTATTCCGGAGATTCCGAACTGCTTTTGAACTGATCCCATGTCATACTGTAAGCACTTGTGGAAATCCACTGGCCAGTTGATGCTGACAATGCATCAATCCAATAGAGCTGTCCGTTCGGATCCGTGATGGAATAACCATTTGCATTCGCCCAATCAGTGTAGTTTGTAGCCGGAGTCCACTGAACGAGTCCAAAACCACCGCTGTAATTTCCTTCTTTCAGACTCTGCCACAGTCCTGGATTGATATTGGACTCTTTTTCCATGTTCCCGAGAATACCGCCGATTGCATTCAGCGTCCACCCTTTGCTCGAGAAATACTTGTACACCTCAAGAGCATTCCCCTGCATTTTGGATTCTGATAGATAGTTATTGCTTATTGTCCAGCCCATTAGAATGTACCACCTTCTTTCGTGTTTCCTCCAACGATTCTTCCGTTCTTGATATCCAGATATGTGCCATCCGAAAATTCGGCTCTTCCTGTTTTTGCCAGCATTCCGCCTTCATACACTTGATCTATTGCGTTTGTCATTGAACTCTTTGAAATGGTGAGTAATGTAGTTGATCCTGTTGCATTGTCAAATGTTCCTCCTGATCTTACAACTATTGCATCTCCTGAGCTTTCCACAAATATCGGATTACTCTTGTCTTTTTTTGAAAACATAATTGAACCGGATCTTATCTCTGTTCTTCTATTCAATCCCCCAACATTCTCACACACATAACTTCCAATAGCATAGACTCCATCCTTGTCAAGACGGACGATTTCTTTTCCAGTTGCATCCATCACTCTTGCAATACCGTTTCCGTTGTCCTCGCCTCCAAGCTCCAGTGTTCCGCCCTTGATTCGGTCAGCAAGCATTGTTCCGGCAACGATAAAATCTGCATAGAATCCTTTTCCAGTGCCGAAAGTGCTCCACTTCCAGTCCCTTCCATCAGCTGTGCGTTCTCCAGCAATTTCAAAGCCAAGTGTGCCGAGGCACATTGCTCCAAATGTCGGCGAATCAGGATCTAAATCTTCAAACAGAATCGCTCTGACCTCTTGCTTTTTCGCTATAGAAGACTGTGCACGCATCTGTGCTTGCACTCCGTTAATGATTCCTTGAATCTGCTGGCCAATAACTGAACCGTCCTCACGGATAGCCTGTTCAACTCGGTTCATGACGGAAGATGCGTTGTCTAGGAAGTTGTACTGGAAGTCTCCCAACTTGACAGAAGTTACTTTATTCCGAACTGCATCCCACGTCAGTTCTATTGCTCTCGCATCTGTTACGATTTCGAGCTTTGAGTGACTACAGTGTGCCGTGTCACCCAAAGAGACTGTCTCAAGCTCTTTCACATCATCATAAAGCTCTGTGTTCTGCAACAGTTCCATGTTGACCTCAATCGTGATGCTAGGCTTGTCCACACCTGCGTCAAACTGTTCTATGCACTTATCTGTCAGAGCCTTTTCAAGCTGTTCCTGAGTGTCGCAGACGATGACTCCATTCGCTTCATCATCCTCCGATGCATCAGCTCGCATCTTGACATCATCGAATGTGATCACACCGTAGTGAACTGTTGGATACTTATCGATGATCGGAGAATCAACCCACGGCGCTTCACCTTCAATCATGTATCCGTTGTAAGCCTTCGGAACAATTCTTGTCACAACATCAGTCATGTCGATTGTCTCGGAGAATCCGTCTTTAACAATATTTTTGCCGTATACAACGTGAACGCCGCGATCAGCACCGACACGCTCGTTCACAATCACTTCGTAGTTGTTGTATAGGATTTCACCGCCCCAGCGTTTTGTAAATGCGTTGTCATCATTTCCATTGATAGCTTCAATCAGATTCTTCGTCTGGTAGTACGCTGTCGAGGTTTTCTTAATGTCTGACTTTGCTGTATACACATTGTTTGGAGCTGTCATGATATCCAGTGCCTCTTGACCGCTTTTCTCGGTCGGTCGCACATCCACCAAAAAGCAATCCTCTTTTGCATCGAGGAAGATTGGAGTAAGTTCTGCACTTACCCCGGAATCACTCTTCTCTTTGTTCTGAATGCGGAACAACTGCTCTCCGTTGAACGATGGCATCTTTACAACTGCATTGTCTGTGATGTACTTCCACCGTCCCTCATCGTCAATCGGGTGCTCAATGGTTGCTGTCCATTCTCCATTTAGGATTACATGGATTTCAGCCTCTTCTGGCATCAGTGTCATGTCTCCATTGTGCTCATAGTCTTTATTCTCTGGACTGTAAATCTGAATCATAAGTACCTCCAATACGGAATAACTTTCAAATCAAATCCGTCTGTTATAGTCACTTTATTGTCTCCCTCAACCAGCACAAGATCTTCATAATTTCCAGTAACCGCCGTGTTGTTCAGAGTTCCATCTGATCTATAAGCAAGCTGCCTGTCTGTGTCAATGGTCAGGTTCTGTCCTACATTTGCTGTCATTGTCTTTCCGTTTACGGTCAGCGTGCAGACACCCTCTCCAAGAATCTTGTAAACTGGATGCGACTCTTCTCCTGCATGATAGCCGATAGCTTCCGCTCTCTGCTCATATAATCCCTCGCAAAGGTATCTCAAGCCGTCTTTTGTCAGGAACGTCGCTTTGAAGTTTCCGATGCGTTCGCTCGTATGCTCTGCATCGTCCACGGTGACTTTCAAGATCTTGTAGCAGTATCGTGGATCACTTCCAAGTCTCAGGAACTTTCCTCTTGCCGAGAGCCATTTCTTTGCAAGTGCAAGCCGCTCATCCCACTGGTCAGCGTCACCGATAAAGTTAAAATCAACCTTGATTTCGGTCGTCTCATAACCGCCCTCAAGCAAAAACATTGTTCCATCAGTCCCCGGAATTTCAACCGAGGACTCTTTCTTCACAGCTGATGGGATTGCCGGAAGTGTCTTAGCATAGATTCCAAAACTTGAGCCAAGGACTCCATTGTATTCCACGTCCATCATGCTCCCACAGCTCCTTTCTTCCATTTCACACTGGAGGACATCTTCTTGATTACCGCGTCCGCAAGAATCTCTGCAAGCTTCTTATCGCCCAGTGCAATGTTATTTTCAATAACAAATGTCAGCTCTGACAGTGCCTCTGCAATCATCTGAGCAAGCGCAGCATTGTTTGTCTGCATCTCATCACGGATGTATGTCTTCAGCAATTCGATTGGCAGAACCGCTTCTGCCCCTGCTTCGCCACCGCCCATTGCTCTGTCTCCGTTCATTCCGAAAATAGTTGGGCTGTTCAGGATACCACCGTTTGCGTACCAGTCAACCGAGAATTTCGGAACTTTTGGTGGAACAAGCGACCATTCTCCACTCGCCTTGAAATGTGGAAGTTTAATTTTGGGAAGTTTCCACTCAAAGTTGAAGAATCCCTTGATTTTGTCGATTACTCCCTTGATGAAATCACGAATCGATGCAAACACTGCATTAACTCCGTCTCTGAACCACTCGCATTTTGTGTAAAGTGTAACGAAAATTGCAATTAACGCAACAACAGCTGCAATAACCAAAAAGATTGGATTCGCCATAAGAATTGCGTTAAATGCTGCGAAGGCTGTTTTTGCCCCACTGATGGTTGGTGTTAGCTTTGACGTTACATCAATCACAGTGGACACACCACCAGAAACCTTGCTGATTATACTGAAGACGGGCCCTAGTGCTGCAACCAACAGCGCACACTTTATAATCATTTCCTGTGTACCAGGAGACAGTGAATTCCAACTACCAATGATGTCATGAAGAATCGGAGTGACAATGTGTAAACAATCCGCAAGGACTGGTCCTAATGCATTTCCAACTTCAAATCCAGCATCTTTCAATTCGTTCAGTGTCAATTTAAACTGGTCAGCCGGATCCAGTGTAGCTTCAAATGTATCGTTGACACTTCCGAGGTTATCATTGAGCGATGCGCCTAATTCGTCAAAGTTTAGCTTTCCACTTTGGCAGAACTCTGCGAGTGCTGGACCAGCTTTCGCTCCGAACAGCTCAACCGCAGCATTGTAAGCCTCAGAAGAACTCCCTGCATTAACCATCGTATTCTGCAGCTCTGACAGCGCATCTTTCATGCTCTTACCCTCTTTTGATGCATTGACAAGGGCTTTCTTAAGTCCTGCCATAACTGCACTTGTGTCAACTCCTGATGTCTCGCACTGGCCAAGAAATGTAGCAGCGTCTGCTGCAGACATTCCGAGTTCTTTGAGTGATGCAGCGTTGCTGACCATTGACGAGGACAACGTATCCATTGAGATTCCAGTGTCCTGTCCGACCTTATTCATTGTGTCGAGCAGTGCACCAGCATCTTCAGCTGTCAGGTTGAATGCCTCGATAACTTTCTGTGTGCTATCAATGGAAGAAGATACATCTGTATCATTTAATTCTGCGAACCGAACAAACTTTGCCGACAAATCTTCCAGTTCCTGTCCTGTCAGATGAAACCTTGTGTTGACCTCTCCGACAGCCGAACCAGCTGTTGCAAAGTCTGTCGGAATGGTTTTGGCTATATTCCTTGCAGAATCCTGCATGTCTTCCAGTGCATCACCAGTAGCGCCCGTCTTCTGCACGATGATATCCATTCCTTCATCAACCTGCGCCCATGCTGCCATAATTCCTGTGCCTGCTGCCGCAACTGGAGCCGTCACATTCTTTGTGAGTGAACTTCCAATCTTTCCGGTGGTATCGCTGAAGTCCTTAACCTTCTTGGAGTAGTCTTCCAGTGTCGCAGCACCGCTTTCCAGCTTCTTATTTACATCTTCAAGTCCGCTCTTGTAGTTATTCAGAGATGCTTTTGCATTATCCAGCTGCTGCCTTGTTTTGGAGATAGCAGCTTCGTCTCGCACTTGTGCATTTTCCTGTGCTTTCAAGATTTCTGTCAGCCTATCGACTTTCTGCGTATACGCTTCTGTCTGATTCTGTAGATATTCCTGCGTCGCTCTCAGTTTATCGGCTGACGATGTACTTTTATCCCATTCAGACTTTGCAAGTTTAAAGGCTGACCTGTTCTCATTGACCGCATTGTTTACATCCGTCAGTGATTTTCTAAAGTCAACCGCTCCATCTGCTTTGAAGGTCAATCCGACAGTTTTCAAGCCGTCATTACTAGCCAATCAAAGCACCTCCCTTCCGTTTTTCTAGTTCTGTGAATACTTCCAGGCATTCATTAAAAAAGACAGGATCTGAGTTCCAAAATTCATCTTCACTCATTCCCATCTTTCTTGCACACACCATGTATTCTGCCCAGTCGATGTCTATTGCCTCGCTGACTTCTTCGCCCTCGGAGCAACAGACTTCTTCACCTGTTCTTTTTTTTTATATTCGTTGAGTCTTTTTTCAAACTCCTCGAAAATCTCACGGATGCTGTCGGCATCCATCGGAGTCAGCATCATTGCCTCTTCCTCGTCTACTTTGAGACCGTTTGACCGAAGAATCACATAGATTAGTTTGCCTGCAAGTTCGACATTCTCCTCTTCGGTCAGATCTTCCTCTGTTCTTCCGTCCAGTTTTTTGTCAATCCCATTCATTTTCACTAGATATAAAGTGTAAAAATTAACTTTTACTTCTAATTTCGATCCGTCTGTTAATTTAATCAGCTTGGATTTCATGCGATCACGCTCCTACTGCTGTTGTAAGGTCTGCATCCGTCAGAATCGGCTTAGCGAAGAACTTCTCTTCTGTAAGTCCTGCCGGTGCCGTGGACTCTGTGACCTTGCTCACGATGTTTCCTGCTGCATCAAACGGATATGCCCTGATCTTAATCGTGTCAGTCTGCTCACTTGCTTTTTCCTCAGATGTTGCAATATCATCTGAGTTTTCAACAAGCTTGCATTTTGGAAACCACTCATAACGAGATTTTCCGTTTTTCAGTTTTACAACCTTTCCATAAGCAAAGAATGGTCTTTCGCTCTTTCCACCAGCGAGGATAAGTCCGCCTGTTCCTTTTGTCTCTCCGCGCATTTTGGAGATTGTATCGTCCGGGAATGCGATCACAGATACCTCAATGTCGATGCTGGACATTGGTGAATCTGAATCATAGATTTTTCCGGATGCATACACATCACTTGTCTCAGAGTTCTCAGTTACCTTTACACTCTTAACAACTTCTGTCTTCTCAACATCAGCCTCGTAAGTGCCATCATACTCTTTGCCCTCTGTTGCATCAGCAAAACACATGTACTGTGCTCCGACTGTCTGTTTCATGGCCGGTTTTTTTGTATTAATAGGCATTAGTCAACCTCCTAACTGAAGATGCTCTCTGTCATCTTCTTGTAGTATTTTTCCTTGTTTCTTTCAAAGAGTGGCTTCAAGTGTGCCCTTGCTGCCATCTTCCTGGTTCCATGCTCAAGCATTGGACCGTAATACTTGCCCCACCCAACCTTAATTCCGCTGTCAGTTCTTTCCAATGCGAATGTACTCACGATATGCGTGTACCCCGCTTTGGTGATCTGACTTCGTGGTTTTGGGAGTCTCAGAAGATCATTCACGAACTCCTTTGCCCCCTCTTCCACTGCGTCAAGTGCTTTGTCCGGGCTTACGTTCTCGGAATACTGTTTCAACAGCTCCGCGAAGTCTTCAAGCCCTCCATCATAAAATGTAATCTCGCTGCTCATCCAATCACTCCATCAGTTGTAATTGAGAAGTAAGAATGCCATACACGGTCTTCTGTCACGTATTCGTGAGCAATGGTCGGATGGTAGCCAAGCTCATTCAAACGGTTTTTCAGTGCGATCAGTTTCGGATTGCGTGGCTTTCTAGCGTAAAAACTAATCTGCCATGTAATCTCATTCTCATAATCGTCGCCGGATGCCATTGTGTCTTCCCACATAATCTCCCAGTAATCAATTCTTGGAAAAGCCTTTTCATTTTTGAGACTACTGACTCCCTCATTCACCGGGCAGCCAGTATCGTGCAAGATCTCACTCAGTTCTTTCTGTGTCATCGATTACCTCTCTTTCATATGCCGGTGTCTTCAATGTCAGCTCCGACTCCTTAAATCCATCTTTTGTAGGTGTATGAGCAATATTATAGATTTCATGCTGTTTCCCATCGATGAGACAGATGTATTTGCTGTTGATTTTCTTGTACTGCGGTATAGCAAGCTTATAAGTAACCTCAACGCTGTCTGCTGACAGTTTGGCTCTTGTCGTGTCATACACTGCAAGCTCACGATACCAAATACGTAATCCGGTGTACTTAAGTCTCTCCTCCGGATAGTCTTCTGACTCGTCATCTGTTATCTCATACAGTTCTAAGACTCCGTCTGTATACTCAGGCATTGCCATCTGCATCCACCTCCGTCTCCATCTGCCAGGTCAAGATCATACTGGAATAATTGTCCATGAACTCACTGACTCTGTGATGGTAAGCATAATACATGTAATTTTTTAATAGCATTCGATAGGTCAAGTCTTCTGTGATACTGCAGCCGGGATTCAATCTCCCAACTGCGTGTTCACCTTCTTTTGCCAAGTTTGCAAGTTGCTTGTCCTCGTAGTATGGCGGGATCTGGAACTCTTCCCGCATTTCTTCTACAAGACTGGCGAGTTCTTTCTCGTTCATGTCCTGCCTCCTGCTCTAGCTTAGGCCTGTTTCGGCACTGTTACCTGATTTACCGGAAGAACATACTCTTCGAGCTTTGTAACATCGAAGACAACTGCAACATTGTCATCAACCGCACGGCCATTTGCATAGCATTTTGCTATGATAAGATCTGCATCCTCAATCGCTTTTGTCTGATCATACTCATCAACGCGAACTCCTGCTGTTCCCATTGTGTAGTATCCGGCGATTGTAAATGCAGCCTTTCCTTTTGGACAGTTAGCATCAACAATTTTTTCGATGTCAATGAATGACTTGTTGACATAGCCACCTGTCAGAGTCTCTCCGTACATGCATGGATCCACATACTCTGCTTCGTCTGATGGATTGCAGATAAGATATAACTTATCAACTGTACGTTTTCCATCATTGGTAAGCGTTTTTCTAATAGGTGCAAGTCCCTTCGGAGAGAATTTTGTAACCGTAGTGAGAACAGTTTTTGCTTTATTTGTTCCGGCCGACTCTACTGTTCCAATCTGACGGAAGATTCCGATTGGACCTGTCTTTCCATCTCCATCGAGGTATCCTTTCACAAGTCCGTCCTGCATGGCCTCAGACAGAATAGCCATGAAATATCTGTCAACGAATTCCATAGACAGCTCTCTGATTGATTTTGGAATAATAAGGTAAGCTGTGAGCTTGTGAAGGTCAATATTCAGAGCTGTTACCTCTGCTGAAAGTTCGCCTTTGATAGCGTCCGTAAGAGGACCCCAAACCGCTGCACCTGAATGAGATGCCACAATCCATTTCTTCACGTTTGCCGGTGCCATATTTACAAGTTTCAGGATTGGCGATGCTTTCTTAACATCATCCAGTGTACGATCAATAATCTCTGTCGGAATGATGTCGATCTGGTTTGCTGTGAACGCCTGCTTGATATCCTTAAAGTTCTCGTAGAATTTCTTCTCTTCCTGCGAAAGGTTTCTAAGTCCGAGTTTGCTCTTGTACTCAGCATCTCTGCTTGCTCTTTCAGCCTCTGCTACTACCTGCTGAATCAGATCAGCGTGTGCTGCTTCATTGATCATTTCAATTGACTGCATGATTGCTTCTGCTTTCTCCTCTGCCGGAGCGTTATCAAGAAGCTGCTTTACTTTATCTTTGACTTCCTGGCTTAAATCTTCAATTCTCATTCTTTATTTCCTCCTTCAAAAAAAATACCCCAGCCGGTACTATCTTTGTGTTTCTGTTTCGGTGTCTGCAATGTTTCAAACATTGTGCTCAGTTTGTGTGCCACTTCTTCTGCAAGTGCGTGTGCATCTACAACTAGCTCTACCTGTTGCACCGGTGCAATTTCTGTTTTGGTGACAGCATTTCTAATGATTCCGAAAGCTGATTGCTTAATTCCATCATCATCATTTTTCTCTGTCTTTGTTGCAAATCCATATTCTACAGCCTCATCCGCTGTGATCCATGACTCATTGTCCATAAGTTCTCTCACTTTGTCCTCTGAGATGGATACCCTGCTCATATAAGCATTGACTGATGCCTGGGTAATCTTGTCAAGATCTTCTGCTGCCTTCCTTAGCTCTTCAGCGTTTCCGCTTGTATATGTCCACGCATTGTGAATCATCAGCAATGAGGCTTCATTGATCACGCGCTCATCTCCTGCCATAAAAATGACCGATGCCGCAGAACACGCAAATCCATCACAGACTGTTGTAACCTTCATGTTGCTGTTCTTCAGCGTATTGTAGATTGCCAGTCCTTCAGCAACTTCGCCGCCATAACTGTTAATATGCACATTAATCTCTGATACTTCAAGACTCTGTAGTTCCTTCACAATTCCGCTGGCCGATACATCACTCTCGCTCCACGGCCATGATGTGATATCCCCAAAGATATACAGATCTGCTACATTATTTTTTGACTCCAAAAAATAATACTTCTTTGCTTCCATGTTATTTTCCTTTCTTTGGTATTACTGTTTAACGGACAGCTCCGAGATAATTGGATCACCTCCTATGAATCAGGTTTCTTGTGCCGCATTACTATTTCCCTCCCCTCCGTAATTCTTTGTCAGAGCTCGCTCTGTACTGAATTCTGTATTGAGTAACGGATATCCGACCATCCCTCTGATTTCATCGAGATGGAATCCAATTCCTCTGAGTTTATCAAGATTTACTGCACTGTCCACAACATCAACATGTTTAAAGCGTGCAAGCCATACCATGACTTTCTCGTTTTTACTGCAGTAATCATCCTCTCCGACAACATAAGCTGTCAAAGTATCATTTATCACTTCTGCTACCGGACTGACAGCGTATGTGATAAATTCATTTGTTGCATCTGATTTTTCTGTGATATTGCCATTAAATACAGCCTCTGGAATGTCGAAAGCATTTGCCACCTCGTTATTGATCTGCAAAGCCATCTTTGCCAGTTCTTCAGCTTTCACTGCTGTATTTATTTGTAGCTGTTCCACGGATGCATTCTCTTGTTCTGTTAAAACTTCAAGGGCATCTGACGTCAGTAGTTTTTTAATTTTTAAAACATACTGGTCTTTTGTCATTACCTTGTCTGTACCATCTGCCTGCTTTTCTCTGAATGATAATGCATTCGTTCCAAGCTTCAGTTTGAATCTTGGTTGGCTGGACAGCTGCATCATTGCATTAATGGAATCCATCGTCTTATCAAATTGCCCTACTACATTCTGCAAATACAGTCGTATCCTTGCATTGTCATATCTTAGATGAATCACTTCATCGGATTGAAATGTGCTGGAATTTGTAAAATTTTCACCTCCGCAGCTTAACATCACATCTTTGTAAGTCCGCTTCAGCGTCACTTCATTTGTGTGTGACCATGATGTTGCTCTGTAATATTTATCATTTAGCGGAATAATCAGAGCTTCTTGTTCTGTTAGTAGCTGCTTAACCACTTCCGTCCAGAACACTGTTCCGCATTCATGGTCATTTGGCTGTACATTTAGCCTGTATTCTTTCTTATTTTTTTCTTTGCTCTCCGTCTGGATCAGTATGTCAGACTTCGCTATTGCCTTGGCGATCATCATAATTGCTTTCTCAATGGCAAGCTTTGAAAGATTCAGCTTTTCCATGTCAACTGCAATGATTTCTGCCAAAGACTGTATCTCTTTGTTTCTATCTTGGAATAAAAAATCAAACATTTTCTCTTTCTCCTATTAAACATAGATTATCTGAACTTCCAGCTCATCCTTGCAGAACATAGCCACATCAAAAGCCATAAATCCATCATTTTTTCTTAACTTCGGTTCAATTTTGCCGAAATTCTTGTTGCCAAACTTGTCCTCGCTCACGCTTGTGTTATTCGTGTACCACCGCATGATTGCTGATGGTCCGAAGTTGACCATCCTCTGTGAGAACATGGACTGAATAAACGGGGCAATAATTCCTGTTGCTGATGTTATCTTTCTAACCAGACGAACAATACCATGGGGGTTCTTCTTGTCCTCAATCGTGAGACCTCTTTCTTCAAATGCCGTCTTAAATAATGTGTAGCGATAAGTATCCATTGCTATTTTCTTCACATCATAGTCTTGGAACTGTTTCATGCACCAGTCGGCTATTATATTTACATCAATCACCGGACCTTGGACAACTTCAAAATCCTCAAACTCTTCTTGTCCGGCATTGCGCAACGGGAATTTGATTGAATCAATGAACGGAGAGTCTGCGCAGATCCATGTGTGTTGTCTCCATATCCACTCTCCATCATCTGTCTTGGTCAGAACGCCCGCTGATGCGAAGTCTCGCACATCCGCATAGTCAATGCCGATCACTGCTGCCTGTCCTCGCGTGTCCAATGTTATCCGCGGAATCTTTCGTTCCAGTTCTTCCATTGTCTCACCTTCATAACATGCTCTCAGGACATTTTGCCATGTTGTGACAGTCTCCTCTTCCTTTCGTGCCGATCTGTCCATTCGTTTTGTGATAAATTCAGCACGCTTTGATGGAATCTTCTTCATTTCCAGATAATCATGCATGATCTGATTCGCAAGAATTGGCATGTATTCCATCGAAGGGTTGGCCTTGTGCCATGCCTCCGGATCATCGATTTCTTTCATATCATCAATCTCACACATGAACGGGAAGTACCCTAGCAGATTCTCTCCTGTCTCCAAAATCTCAGCGCACATTGCCGAAATTTCATCCAGTGGACCATCTCTGACATATCCATCTGTTGTAATGATGAACTCTCTCGAATGCTTGACTTTACCAAAAGAGGATTCAAATACATTGATCTGGTCATAGTTCTCGTAGGCATGGATTTCGTTCAGGACAAGACATCCTGTTCGCTTACCATCCTTGGTCTTTGCGTTCGAAGTGTTGTATTTCATCTCCGATCCTGTTGCCAGGTTCGTGATAAGTTCCTTTGTGACCGAAAACTTTCCCTTGAATTTTGAATTATCATGTAGCATGTCATAAGCTACCTTGAATGTGTCCTTAACCTGGCTCTCTGAGTTCGCCACAATTTCAACATGGTAATTTTTCACTCCGTAGAGCGGAGTCTGAAAGAAATTTACCAGCGGCACGATGAATCCATCTTTACCATTTCCACGTCCTTCCTTGATGAAGAACTTTGAAAATACCGGAATGTCATCCACATACATAAATGCAAAGGCATAAATGAACTTTTGGAATGGAAATAGTTCGTAGTAATTTGTTTTGCAGTACTGTAGACAGTTCCTATATGTTTTTTCGTCAAAAAAAACATCGTTTCGCTTCAATGTCGGCTTCACGATGTTTTCTATCAGTAATTTTCTCTTTTTATTTATCCATTTCGGATGCTCTTCGGCATATTTGAGATAGTCGTCAATTTCCTTACAAATAACCATCAGTCGGTTGCTCCGGTTCCGGAATTGGTTCTTTCAGTTTCAGGTCCGCAAGAATCTTTAACATGGTTGCTGTAGTCTTCTGCAGATTGACCACAGATTCATTCGCTTTTTCTACGCTGACACCATTCCCATTGATGGTTTCATACCGGATTCCTTTTTTTCTAATATCTGCAATCAGTTTCTTTTTCAATGACCAATAATATACATAATCATCAACTAAATCCTTATAGAATTCTGCGTTCATTCCACGCAACTTCAACTGCTTTACTAACGATTCTTTTATCTCCGTCTGTGTCAGTGTTTTCTTCCTCTGAGTCAATCTTTTCACCACCTTTTTCACTCAAATCATGCCATTTTTATCAATTTTCCACTTCTTTTTTCGCTCTTTTTAAGCCTTTTTTGAAGTTATCTGAAAACTTTCCTTCTTATAGTGAGTCCTGAAATTTGCCCCCCTGCCCTTTTCACGCGAGATTTCAAAATTTCTCCAGAGTCATGGCTACATCCCCGTTCTTCACTCAGGAAAAATCGCTGAGAATTTACCGGGGGGTCTATTTAAAAATTGAGGACAGCTGCGGACTCGAACCGCACATGCGACGGCTTGCACCGTCCGCTTGTCTCCTCCTAAGCTATGTCTGCCCTCAGTGTAGCTACCATCTTTCTTTGCTCGCAAGCTTCTTCTTTCTTTGGAATCTTCTTGGAGTCCTTCCATGTCGCAGATTGTGACACTTCACACATAGACTGATCAGGTTGTCATCTTCCAACCCTAGCTCCGGATGCTCTTTTAGTTCAACAATATGATGCACCTCTTCAGCTCTTCTGATCTTTCTGTCTTCTCCTTGCAGGATGCGGCCTGCTGCCACTGCATCCTTCAATCTCTTTCTGCAGTCCTGGCACTCATAGTGATCTCTCTCAAGTATCTGCATCCTCTTATGTTTCCATGCCGCTGCATTGTAAAATGCTTTTGCTTCTCTGTCTGTCATTTTCTTTCCCTCACGCACAAAAGACACCCGCTGGCATTCAGGTGTCTTTTCCAAGGAGTATTGTAGAAGTATCTGTCCGTCTTTCGACAATACCATATTAGCATGAGCAAAACTCCAGTGAACTCCACTCTTTAATTAATTTGAATCTTTTTCAGTGCTCTCCCATGTAACTCGTAGATCCAGCTCTCACTGTATTCCATGAGTTGTGCTATCTGCCACCACTCAAATCCTTTGATATACCTGTAGAACATAACATCTCTTTCGTCCTGATCATCTAACTCATTAATTCTGTATTCTATGTCCTTATAGGTCTGTACCTGCTTTACTCCCTCTTGATACAGCTTGTCCTCTCTTTCCTGAAGAGCTGCCACGTAAGAACTTAAATCGCTTTGATTGGATCCATGTGGCATCCCATCATTATTCGATGATGGATACATCTTCATGTTCCTGATCTCTTCAATCTCTGATTCGATCCTCTTGATTCTCTTTCCATGTTTTCTGTATGCCCTGAGATAGGTTTTCTTCCTGTCGTTCTCGTTTTTTACATTGTTCTCTTCCAGTCTCTTCTCCATTGGCATCATCTCCTATCTTGTACTTTCTCGCCAAGTATTCTGCTACATCTCCATGCCACAACTGCTGCCCCTGTGCTTCAATCAGCTTTCCTGCCTGGTATGCTGGCCGATGAAACTTCTCGCTTTCCTTCCGGTCAGGCGGATGCTCTGCCATGGCAGCATAATGTTCCTTTTGGTTCTGCTGGATCTCTGCTGGACTCCAGCGTGTGTCTGTACTTTGTTTCACTGTTCATCACTCCAATCAAGAGCCTGTCCGCAAAATTTGCAGTATGGCATTTCCCACGTAGTAAGATTTCTGATTGTCTTCATTTCTCCGAATAGTTTCTTACAGCATGGACACGATGCTTGTCCGTTCCATGTTTCAATCTTCTTTTGACTCTGCTTCTCTAATGCTTTAACTGCCATTTTCTTTGCTTCGATGTTTTCTTCGCTGTTGGATGTATCCAACCCCTTAATGATTCTGATTGCATTTTCAATATTCAACTTTCTTTCTCCCTGCTATGTAATCCAAAGACACATTATATGTATCTGCATATTTGATTGCTTCTCCTAACGTCAGCCCTTTCCTTCCTGTTTCAAGATCTTGCAGTCTTTCCTCCTTCATGTCTAGCTTGACCGCTGCCTCTTTTCTTGTCTGTCCTCTGATTTTTCTTAGATACTTCAGACGGTTTCCTGTTGTTCCTACCGGTCGTAATATAACCATTGTAATCAATCCCTCCTTTCACGTCCCATGCGCAAATGTCGCAATCTTCAGAACATACATTTGCCTTTATTGCTCTTTTGCACATCTCCATTCTTGTTCTTATGTCTTCCTCGTAGTCCTTTATAATTCCAAGTTTCCTTAGAATCTTATAAAACAGTGACTTTTTTCTCACGTCTCTTTTTTCCTTCCGTCGTTCTTTCCATTTCCGCAGCCACTCAAGCTGTGCTTGATCCTCTTGCTCTCGCCTTGTCATTTTCCAACCTCGCTTAATCTGCTCCATGCACATTCTCCTCTTCTAACAACTCAGGATTATCAAATATGTTGCCTACAACTTCTGCATCAACCAACTTGATCCAATATCCCAAGTCTTTTCTAAAATTATGGTTTTTGTCCCAGTCCACATAAAATCCGACGTGGCACGTTGATGTGCTATCAAAACAACTCTGATATTCTCCGAATTTTACCGGCGCATAAACTTCTCCAAAATGGTATCTAATTATATCCCCTTCCCATATTTTCTTTCCGTTCTTGTCGGTTAATCCTGTGTACTGGCAGACTGTATTCGGTTCAACATCGCAAAAATCAATTCCATTAATATCCCATTCATCACAAGCCGTCCCCTTGTATGGAATCCAGTGGATCTTGTTTTGCTTTTCTCTTCTTTGTAGGTCTTCCCTTTCTCGTACTGGAATGTCCCTTTTCCGTGTTTTGCCTGAATTTTTTTATTGAACCCTTTGTATACTCTCATTTCTTCTCACCCAGGTAATATTCCCTCACGATCTCTTTGATCTGTGCCTTTCCCGGTATGCTTATATACAACGGTGGTGTCAATCCTGCTGCCTTTGTGATCCTGTCATCCAACTGTGCTTTGTCGTTAAATGCATTCTTTAAGATCAGAGCCATGCAGTCTTTCAATGACTTCCCTTTTCTTCTGACTGCAAGAGCCATCTCTTCATCCTCTAAACATAACTGCTCGATAAAATCTGTCCAATCTCTCAATGCTCCTGTCAGACTCAGATCTTTCGCTTCCAGTTCCAGCTTTCCCATAGCCGCAAGACCTGGTGTCGTCAGCTCCTCGATTGCACCGGTGCAAAAGTCCTCTGCGTCTTCCGGATCCAATCCGTTCTCTTCTGTGATTGTCTTGATTGCTTCTAAGTCGCCCTCTTCCAACTGTGCTTTGGCCGCACGGTTGATCTCCTCGTAAGAATCAAATTCTCCAAACTTCTCAAACATCTTTATACCTCTTCTCCTTGTAAGTACGCTTCAAGCGTCCTTTTATACTCACTGTTGTTTTCGTATACGATCTCTATCTCGTGTTCTTTGCTCTCTTCCAGGAACAACTGCCACAGTTCCTTGTTCTGTATGTCTTTTCCATCCGACTTTCTCCACTCTGCCCGTCTCCACTTTTCCGGATTGTCTGCCTGAACCATATTGCGGATAAATGTATTCCCTGTGTAGAATATGATATGGCATGGCTCTGTGAATCTCTGCATTGCCCGAACCATGGCTAATAGTACGCTACGGTTATAGGTTGTTTCCTGTTCACTTCCTTGCAGGAATCGGTCTTCCGTCTTCCCGTTTTTCCTTGTAAACGCTAAAGCTGCCGCATATTTTCCATACTTCGGTTTTGACGGACCTGTGATCGTTGTCTCTATGTAGACTTTCACTGTCTTCATGTCTTCAAATCCTCCTGTTCAACCGGATCAATGTGTATCTCCGGTACTTGAACCCAGTGGCCGGATTGATTCCTTCATAGCTCTTGGCAATGTAATAGCCGTTCTTTTGTTTGATCTCTTTTGGCCATCTTGCCAGTTTTTTCTTCTTTGGTGGTTTCAGTGGCATGTTCCGCGAAGTGCTGTAACTGGATTCGCTGAGTCTTGGCTTGTCCCTCTTTCCGTCTTCCCTCTTTTCTCCCACCTTCTCGTTTTTGGTGATGTAGGATGCAAGCTGTGAGAAATCCTCTTCGTAGTATTTGCTTTTCTCCAGTTGTTCTGCATAGATTCCACCATGTGGCCAACATTCCTCCACCCAGCGGATCGTATCCCGGCATCCGGTGATGACCATATGAATGTGCCATGCTCCCTTGGTTCCTTTCTCAATGTTCCGAATCCAGCGCAATTCGATCTGTTCTTTCTTGTATCTTGTCCTTAGCTTGCTTATCAGATTCGTGAAATCCTTCTTTGCTTTCGCCATATCCGGAGGTCTTGCCTCGACTCTGTACGTCAACGTCAGGAAGTAGTCCCTCTTTCCAAAGTACTCCAACAATCTGTGTCTGGCTGTCTCTGCCTTATTCATGGCGTTCACTACTGCCATCTGCTCCGGTGTAGGCTTTCTCTTCTTTTCTCTTGGCAGTCCTCTTGCTCCATACCTGCCATCATGGTATTCCTTCACCTCCAGGATGTCTCCTTTCCGGAAGGTGTGTGTTACTCTCTTCGTTGCCATCGTATACCTCTATCTTTAATATCTTAATCGAGTATTAAAATGGGGCAGAACCCCCGTTTTTCTTGACTTCCTGCCCCACAGATGTTAAGATAATAATGTCTTTAATATCTGCGAGACAAAAGTCTTGCATTCAACACTTCCGTTACCTCCGGAAGTGTTATTTTTTTATCTGTTTTTCCAGCGTCCTTGCGATCGAATTCAGCGCGTAGAAGCTTGCTGATACAGCCAGTCCGATCAGGACGCGCTCCAGCGTGGACTCCGGTGCTTTGATCGATATGGAATATGTAATTGCTGCTCCGGAAGCATAGAAGAGTCCAACAAGCATTCCAATTCCCGTAATAAACCTTGTCCTCCAAAGGCTCATTCTAATATGATGTATTCTCCTTTGTTCTTCTTCCTGGCGTACTCGTTCGCTTCTTCCCATGTTCCAGAGCAACAGCCCAGTTCCTGTGTTTTCGTCCATCTGATAATCCATATGTGGTCTTTCTCCCTTCTTCCTCGTTTCTGGCTCATTTTTCACCCTCTGTATGGTTTTCTTCCTTCATTCCTATTTCGGTGCATCTCTTACTCATTCTCTTATCACCTATCTTGCATTATCCCTTGGTGTATGCAGC
>OMNT01001315.1_pt1 | contig 23657 bp, 19 predicted proteins | sample 1672551 | NCBI WGS metagenome assembly OMNT01 (sample SAMEA3136698, study PRJEB25190) | human gut metagenome | reverse complement strand
AAAGGAACCAACTTATAAAATTTGAGCTTCTAACTCAATCAATAAGGCAACCAAAGTTACCAATTCGGCAGTGAACCCGGCTGTCCGTATGGCCTTAACTCCCGGTTGGAGTGGTTCAAAAACAATTGCTTTGAAAAGACTCGTAAACCATATTTTGCCTTTCAAAACTATAATTATGGTATCACAAGGTAGTATTCGTTGTCAAGAAATTTTTCAATCATTTTACAAACGCGGGTATCCGCCGCCGTATTTTGCGTTCCTGCGCTGCCATGCGAACAGGAGGACGCAGAGTGCAAGCTGTATCCCAATATGAATCACCCAATAGTCAAGCAAAAATCCATCTATCATGCGATTGGGGCGAAACAGCAGCGGAACAACGCTCTCCGCCAAAGGCATAGAAACGCCGATATATGCCAGTCCAATGCCCATATTGACGGTCGGAGAGCCAAATACATACAGCGCAGCCGCAAAAAGCGTTCCCACACACGCAAGCTGAAAAATCAAAATTCCAACAATGTAATGAAAATGCGGCAATGCCAGATAGGTCCAGATATAGAGCGGAACATAGACAAGCTGCTGTATGCCCATCAACAGCAAGGACGCCGAAGAAACCGGATGCCGATATGCCTGCATACTTTCTTTTGTACCGGATTGATAGATGGGCAGGAAAAATTGAAACAGCGACCACAGCAGCAGCAACGGCAAAAACAGCTGATTGGTTTTAAAAATTTCTCTGGAGGCCGACATCTCTCCCCATGTTTGCAAACGATGTATCTGATACGGCAGCAAAAATAGATATACCAGTGCCGCAGAGATTCCCTGCCGTGCCAGTATCTGTCTCTTTGGATAGAAAATCAAAGAAAGTGTGCGTTTCATAGAACTCACTCCTTTGCAAGAAGATACAAATACCCATCTTCTAGTTGTGGAATGATTGGTTGCGCCGTGACATCTTCCGGCAGAGTATCCGTCAGCGAAAGGACTTTCAACCAGCGTGTTCCATCTGCATCTTCTATGTGACCGATTTGCTTAAACGCCCGAAAATGTTTGCTGTAATCCTGCTCAGACAGCTTCCATACATGCTGCTGCGCAAACTGCGTCAATTGTTCTACTTCTCCGGAATAAATCACCTTTCCCTTGTCCAGAACAATGGTTTGCAGGCAGGTTGACGCAATATCTTCCGCGATATGGCTGGAAATCATCATGGGGCAAGTGCCGCGCAGCTGCAGCAGCACATCTTTTAACCGCGCCCGTTCTTCGATGTCCAAACCGACTGTCGGTTCATCCAGCAAAATCAAATCCGGTTTGCCCAAGATAGCCTGTGCGATACCCAGCCGCCGCACCATACCACCGGACAATTTGCCGCACTTTTTATCCTTTTCATCGGTCAAATTGGTAAGCTCCAAGGCGCGGTCAACCTCTTGTTCCCACTGGATTCCATCATGCTTGCGCTGCTTGAGCTTAGCGAAATACAGCAGTTGCTCACGAGCAGTTAAGGAACGAAAAGCACCGAATTTCTGCGGCAGATACCCGATAGAGAGAGATTTTTTTCCGTCATCTGCGGTCATGGTACCGTCGTTGGACGAAGTCAGCTGTGTCATAATGCGAAACAGCGTCGTTTTTCCGGCACCATTCGGGCCGAGCAGGCCATATGTCGAGCAATCCAGCGAAAAGGATACCTGATCCAAAACGGTCGTTTTTCCGTATTTCTTTGTTATTCCATCAATTCGCACCATACTTTTGGTTCATCTCCTTTATAAATGCATCGTCGTTGCTCTCGTCATGGTCAGAAAATGCGTATTTTGCCAAATCCTTTACCAACTCAGGCCCACGATCTACTTCATGCGCCGCATAAATGAGGGAAATTATTTTTGATTCTACTGGAGAGTACTCAAAATTATCAGCATCTGATGGATCGCCATAGACCGCATACCACATTTCCCATGTATCTTCTGGAGTTGGTTGAAATGTAAAATTCAAACCTAGAACTGTAGAAAGGGAACATCTTCCTGTTTTCTTCAACAGTATATTAGCTGTTAAATTATTGAACAACAGTTCCATGTCATCACCGTATAAAATGTAGTCCGAAAAAATAGCAACGTGATTATTTTGCGTTGTGCGACTAATATCATACGATGTCATAATAAATTTCTTATTTGTAAAGAATGATTTGTCGATTCCATACACATCAAATGCCTTACACGTATTCTGATAAGCCTTTTGACAATATGTCAAATAGTTTTTATCAGACGCCAAAGCATTATCAAATAATATACTGTTAACGAAAAGTGAATCATCACTTTTTTCAATATATCCACCGATCAATGTGATGCTATCGCTGGTTCCACGATACATGTTTTCGTCAATCTGTTCCAGATTTGTCACATAAGTAAACGGTGCATCGACTTGCAGTTGAATATTTGCCTGTTCAATGCGATTGTAGGTGTTATATCCATATGCCACTGTTGTCGTTGCCGGACTATTTTTCAGCCAAATGGTATGTTCTCCTGCCATCGGATACCACGGCAGCCATCCGGGCAGCATCGCACCATTTCGATTGCTGTAGTAAATATCGTGATAGCCTGCGTATTCCATAGAAATAGCAAGCTGCGCAACCGGCTGTGCAGTGTGAATGGTAATATAGTCTCCGTCTACAGACCAATCCAGCGGTGTGCCATCTGCACATTGCAAATTTTTGACTGTATATCCACGATATAAAGTCAAAACAAACGCATCCATTTGTTTTTGCGCTTGCAGCTGCATCGTGCCGGAAACCTGTAGTTGCCGATTGAACGTCACTTGCAGTTGGTAGTCCGTAATCGTATACGGAAGTTGACTAAAATCAGAAATCTGTTCGATATTTACATCAGATTCTTTTACTCCATATGTATTTTGATCTAAAAGAAATCTACCATTTATATGATAGGTGCTTGCCGGCAAGCCGGTATAAACTAACAGCAGAGCACTGACTGCCAGCGATATGACGGATATTGCTCTCTTCTTTTTATGGGTATTCCAGAACAGCAATCCGAGAAACAAAAAAATCCAGAAAAACTGCGAGGCAAATCGTGTCCATTCGGTCTGCAATCCAATTTGAGTATTCTCTTCCCAAGAAGAACCCTCATAAAAAAAGCCAAACACGTGTCGAACGGCATAGAGAATCCGCTCTACGATACTGTTGGGCTTGTCTCCGTTGACAAGAATTTCTGACAGAGGACTGACCAAAACCAAAAAGATAATCAGACCGGTAATGCCTCGAATCTGGTTGTTCCAGCAAGCAAAAAAACTTGCCGCCAATAAGCACACAAGAAGAGGCAGAAAAATATTGCAGATATACATGGTGAACAGCGCCGGAAACAGGTCGGCAAAATGCTCCATCGTCCGAAATGCAAACCAATATGAAGCCAGCATCAATAGCTGTAAAACAACTGCACCGGCAATAAAATATTTGACGCAAAACCGCTGATAATATTTTCCGCCCTTATATGCTGCGATCGTTTCATCAACGTCTCGTGTATGTGAATCCGCCAAACATAAATATGCAAAGATTGTTAGTACAATGCAAATATATACCCAATAAGTACATAGCAAAAAAATCGCATGTAGAGATGACTTTGTACTGACTCCAGAATATACTGAAAAAAGGATGCATATCTGACTTATAATCAGCGAGATTATCGTAGAAAAGCAAAACAACTGAAATGGCAACTTATAGAATATTTCTTTTGTTCGAATAAATTTCATATGTAATCTCCCCAACATTTTATTTAAAAAGTCGAGTTCTACAAAAAGTAGAACTCGACTCCTAATCCTCAAATGATTTAACTAACTGTCATAGTTCCTTTACCATTACAGTAATAATTTCCAACAATTTGAAGGGTAAACTGAGACTTTTGTGTGCTAGTTCCCCATTTCCCAGTCGCATTTTGTCCTGGGTCAAGTGCGGAGCAAGACCATTTAGTTGATCTGCCAGCGCATCCAAAGCCGTTCATTGTTTCAGTAGAACTAGAATAGTTCCAAACTTTCCATGTAGCATAATTGCCTGTCAGCTTGCCGCTAGTAACAGAACTCTGTCCCTTCTTGATTGTTATCGTGGTGCTTGCTGCAAACGCACCCATGGTGATTGCACACATCATAACCAATCCCAGTATCAAAGCAGCCAATCTCTTTTTCGTCATAAAATCATCTCCTTTTCTCAATCCGGTGTATGCAATAAAATTCCCCTTCACAGTGCATCGGATTCCCCCTCCTTTCTCTTTTCATACAAATCCCACACAAAATATAGTCAAAAATCACAATAAATCTTCGTGTTTTTCGACTTATTTTGTTAAAATTATAATATCATATCTTGTAGGTGCTTGTCAACAACTATTTTTTATTTTATGCACTTGAACTATTTCCTATTTTATGTACTTGACATTTTTTATCTGATGCGATATGGTATAGATATAGATTACGGACCGCAAGGGATAACGACTGTACATGATTTTTCATGCTGTCGTTATCCCTTTTTTCGTTTTGGAGGCATTCTATGTATTTGATGATTGATAACTATGATTCGTTTGTATATAATCTAAAAGCCTATTTTGAAGAACTGGGCAGAGATATTTGTGTCAAACGCTGCGATGAGCTGACCCTTGCCGATATCGAGCACATGGAGCTGGACGGAATCATTCTCTCCCCGGGGCCAAAACGCCCGCAGGATGCCGCGCTGTGTATGCAAGTCGTCCAGAGATTTGGCGGGAAAATTCCGATTCTCGGTGTGTGTCTGGGACATCAAGTGCTTGGCATCTGCGCAGGCGCTCATGTGGAGAAAGGTGCTGTTCCCATGCACGGGCAAGTGACCAAATTATATCATCACGGCACCGGATTATTTGCCGGACTTCCCTCCTGTTTTGATGTCACGCGCTATCATTCCTTGGTTATTCGGAAAGAGACGCTTCCGGCAGACTATCAAATAGATGCCTATTCCGATGACGGCGAAATTATGGCGATTTCCCATAAAACACTGCCGATTTACGGCGTACAGTTTCATCCGGAGGCTGTCATGACGCAATATGGAAAAGATATTTTGCGAACATTTTGTCAGATTGCAGAGAGGAGACCCGCCAGATGCGCATCATAAAACAACTCACACCCTATATTCCGGCAGCGCAAATTTTTTCGCTGTTTGCCCACGAAAAGGATTGTGCCTTTCTCGATTCTTCTCTTGTGAATCAGCTCGGGCGCTATTCGATTCTTGGATTATATCCGTATTTGCAGTTAAAGAAAACAAAAGATGCATTTACGGTAAACGGCAAACCGGAAACTCGCCAGTCATTTGAAGAGTATTTAGACGCGTATTTGGAAGCACATCGGGAAGAAAATACGACGGATTTGCCGCTTGTTTCCGGTGCCATCGGATATTTTTCTTATGATTACGGCAGAGAATTGCAAAAAATCCCCTCCCATCAGCAGAAAACCGTTGCTGTGCCGGATGCTGTTCTCACGTTTTATGACGTTTTTCTCATCGAGGACTGCTGGAACAAGCAAACGTTTCTTGTTGCAAACGGCAAAACGCAGCCGGCACAACAGCTTACGGAAACAATTCTGGCTGTTATATATGAATCAAAAACCAAATGCTCCGATTCTCCTGCGGCAGAGAAGCATTGCTTGTCCGTTCATGCAGATTTTGAACAGACGGAGTATGAGCAAGCGGTGCGCCGCATGATGGATTACATGGTTGCCGGAGATATTTATGTGGCCAATATGACACAGCAATTTGAAATACACAGTACAAAATCACCTGTCGATGTGTTTTTATCCCTGCGAAAAAACAATCCTTCCCCGTTTGGCGCATATATGAATTGCGAAGATTTCCAAATCATCAGCGCATCACCGGAACGGTTTGTGCATATCCGGAACGGCATCATCGAAACCCGCCCGATTAAAGGGACGCGAAGACGCGGAACAAACGCAGCAGAAGATCAATTGCTCCGGCAAGAGCTGCAGCAATCAAAGAAAGATCGCAGCGAATTGCTTATGATTGTTGATTTGGAACGCAATGATCTCAATCGCATTTGCTTGCCGGGCAGTGTGGTTGTTCCGGAGATGTTTGCGATTGAAGCGTATGCAACGGTATTTCATCTTGTCTCCACGGTTCGCGGGCAAGTAAATCCAAACGCTTCCTTTTCCGATATATTGCGCGCAGTATTCCCCGGCGGTTCTATCACCGGTGCGCCCAAATACCGTGCAATGGAAATCATTGACGAATTGGAACGCTGTAATCGGAATATTTACACGGGAACGCTTGGCTATCTTTCCCTCGATGGAAGTTGTGACTGGAATATTATCATTCGCACCGCTTTGCATACAAACCACACCTATTATCTTGGCGTTGGCGGCGGAATCACGGCGCAATCCGATCCGGCATTCGAATATGAGGAAACACTGCAAAAAGCACGCGCTATGTTAGATGCTTTGCAATAAGGAGAATTTTTTATGGAAATTTTATTAGATGACGGGTTTTCTTTTGGACTTGGCGCATTTGAAACCATCGCGGTGGAGCACGGAACGCCTATCTTCTTGGAGCAGCATTTGCAGCGCCTGCGCACAGCGGCCGTATTTTTGCAGATTGATTTTTCAGCCGCCGGCATCACGCAGCAGACTGTCCACGACTACCTAGAAAACCAACAGGAAGATTTGTCACATTGTGCATTAAAAGTCGTTCTCACGCCGCGGAATACGCTCTTTCGGCTGCGCAAAAATCCATATACACAGCAATCCTATCAGCACGGGTTTTCTGTTGATATCAGCTCCGTTCGCAGAAACGATACCTCTCCACTTATAAAGTATAAAACGCTAAATTACGGAGACTGCATCATAGAAAAACGGGCTGCTGCGGCGGCAGGAAAACAGGAACGAATCTTTTTGAACACGAAAGGTCAAATCTGCGAAGGAACCGTCAGCAATATCTTTTTTGCACGAGAAGGAAAAATCGTGACTCCTCCGCTCTCGTGCGGAATGCTTCCCGGTATCCTGCGGGGATTTGTTTGCGAAACAACCGATGTGCAGGAACAAATTCTTTATCCGCAGGATATTGCAGCTTTTGACGAATGCTTTGTTACTAACTCTCTCATGGGCATCATGCCAGTGCATGATTTGGATGGCATCGTATTTTCCAGCCGCGCTGTAAGCACTGCGCTGCGTGAAAAATATCATGCCGCTTGTGTGCATCAGCAAACTGCGCTATACTGAAAGAAAAAGGCGGACTGATTTGCATGATGTACACCACACAATATATGTCTCCTCTGGGAAACATGCTGTTGGCAGCTGATGCCAATGGCTTAACCGGCGCTTGGTTTGAAGGGCAAACGTATTTTGCCCGCTCCCTCGATGCGCAACACCAAGAACGAGAAACGTCTGTTTTGACAGATACAAAACGCTGGCTGGATATGTATTTTCGCGGGATGAAACCGGATTTTCTGCCGCCATTGCACCCGATTGGCTCGGCGTTTCAGCAATCTGTCTGGGAGATGCTGTTGCAAATTCCATACGGACATACAACCACATACGGAAAAATTGCACGGCAACTTGCCAAAAAGCAAGGGATTTCCCGCATGTCTGCGCAGGCGGTCGGCGGTGCTGTCGGGCATAACCCGATTTCCATCCTTATCCCCTGTCATCGTGTTGTCGGCACAAACGGAAGTTTAACAGGCTATGCAGGTGGAATCGAGAAAAAAATCCAGCTGTTAACGCTGGAAAAATGCGATACACATTCGTTTACCATTCCAAAATGAAAAGAAGCTCTGACTGTCTATCATAAATCAGGCGGTCAGAGCTTTGTTTTATTTGATTCTGTTTAACAGTTTTTATACCAATCCAGCACGGCTTGCAGATTTTCTATGCACACACGATTGCCGCCATGCAGCATCATGTCCAGCATATCATCTTCTTCCGGCGTGCGGTTTTGCTTGTTCGAGAGACCTTTTCCGGCGAATTTGACCATCATTTGCATCATGAAGCGGTACATACCATGCAGTTTTTCTATATCAAAATTTCCCTGCAAGGTAAACAGCGGGATTTGCTGCGGAATCGCATTCTTTTTGCGCACAACATCGACTTGTGTTCCCGTCTGTCCCATACCGACAGCACAAACCGCACAGATGCAATACCGTTTTGCAGCGTCCGCATAGCCCTTTACCGTGCTCGCCATAATCCAGCCCAGATATACAATCTCTGTGCCAGAGGAAAGCGTTCTTTTTGCTTCTGCCAACGAATATACCGGCAGCCCTGTTTCCTGCGCCAGCAGTTTGGCGTATTGCTCTGTACTTCCCGCATTGGTCGTGTAAACAATCGCTTTCATGAATGTACCCTCCTTATGAATAGGTAACCGTTCGGTTACCTATAGTATACTGGACTACTCCATGCTTGTCAACAGGCTTTTCTCATTCTATACACCGTATTGCCTGCGAATCACTTTCCTCCAAACTTTTCAGTGTATTTCCGTCTGCATCTTTCCAACTTGTCAATCCATTCGCACTCTTGCCGGTTACAAAATTTGCAGCATAAGAAGGACTGGTAAACAATAAATCTTCTGTTAACTTTCCGTTCGCGTCTAAAATAGCCTTCTTTCTCTTTTCTTTAATAGGTTCTGAAATTGTATCACCATCCAATGGTGAAATATAACTTCCTGCAAAAACGACAAAACCTTCTGTGGTTTGCATTCCAGTTGCTTCTATTGTACCAACACCTTTGATTTTTCGTCTCAAATACAGCCGATTAGCCAGATGTGTTTGCTTTTCTTCTGTTGTCATCTTCGATTCTTCAGTCTTAGCAATCGGTTCAAATACCTTGTGTCCCAAAGTTCCCATTATTACTTTTGCATAATCAATAAATTCTTCTAATTCACATTCTTTTTCTTCCGTAATATTTCCGAGAGTCGGGTCATTCCCATTCTTTACCTCATATCGGTTAGCTTTCAACGCAAGATTGCAGAAACGATTTTCAAGATAGCTGATCTCTGTCGGTCCAAACGAATTATTTGATGTAGTAAATACAATAGCTTCTGTCCAGTAGTCTTTTTCCGTGCTTCGTTTATGTTCCTGTAAGCGATTCAAAAGGCCTTCTCCGTTTTTTCTCGCTCCGGCCTGTCCGATATAAACGACGCCTCTTCCAGTATTGTCAGAAGTACCAAACAAAAAATAAACTCCGCTTTGTTTTAAGTCTTTCCGTGTCTTGCAGTGGTCAAGTTCCGTTCGGGGAATCTTATATGCAATACCTGTCCAATTCGCTAGAGTGCATTTAATTCTTCCACTTGCCTCACCGTCCATCAAAAACAAATTTATATTTTTACCTCGCATTACAACGCCTTCTTTCTACCAAGTTTTCTGTTTTTATATTGATATCATTCATTATATTACTTCGGCAAAAATTTGCATTTAATAAGGCAACGCAAATCGCATTTGATTTGTGTTGCCTTGTGGTTAGTTACAAATGTAATGTAATCCAATCGAGCAAACCAGCTTCTTTGACACTCCTATCTGCAATTGCAGCTTCTAATCCGGCACAATCGCGGATACCATCTATTCCGCCGACTATCTGAACAATTTTACTGTGGATAGCAATTACATCTTCTGCTGTGATCCATATCATTATTAAATCCTCTGCTCTTTTTTTGCGTATAATTAGCACTATAACGATGGCTAGAATCAGAATTGATACTTCATCATAATGATACGAAATAAACTTGCCGTTACCCTTGGCTGTCGCAAGATCATGTGCATTCGCCCTTGTACATTCGACTGTTCCATTATACGTGTCTTTTCCAGCTCTGTCAAACGCAGTACAGGTCGGATCGACTATAGTTCCGTTATTTGGTGTAAAAATGAAACAATCCTTGATTGATGGCAAATTTTAAATTTGACTTCACTTTAAGTTTTCAACACATTTTTACACAAAATTCGCCTTAAATCAAACACTCAGAGGATTTTCTTGAAAATTTTCACGTAAAAATTCACACTTAATTTTTCACTCCACGTTGCAAATCATACATAAATCTGATATGATTATAGAAACAGGAGGTAATTCGTATGATTATTACGATTGCAAGACAAAGCGGTTGCAGCGGCAAGCAAGTCGGTCAGCTTTTGGCTGAGCACTATCATATTCCGCTGTATGATAAAGACGCGTTGATTGATATGGCGCAGAAAACCGGACTGTACGAAAGCATTCCGAATTTCTTCAGCGAAACACCGGTCAACAGCTTGCTGTATTCGATCGCCGCAGGTTATGGCGAATATGATGCATTACAGGTTCCGGTTCATGCGCTGCAAAATCTGATTGGCGAGCAAGATTGCGTTGTCATTGGACGCTGCAGCAATTACGCTTTCCAGAATCGACCAGACAGCGTCCGTATTTTTCTCTCTGCAGATCGCGATGTCCGTGTTCAAAACTTGGAAAATTGGAAGAAGATTTCCAAGCGGAAGGCGGAACGTCTGCTTGCGGATACCGATAACAACCGGAAGGAATTCCACAAGTATTACACCAATCAGATTTGGGGACAGGCGGAATATTACGACCTGTGCCTGAATATCAGCAGCTTGGGTGTGGAAGGCACTGCCCGTGTCATTGAAGCATATATTGCAGAAAAACATTTGGAAAAGTAACATGCGAAAAGTCCCGTTGTATGAACCGCGATAACTCATACAACGGGACTTGTATTTTATATAAAAGATTACATGCTCAAATCCAATCCGGCGATAATCTTTTTCAGCGTGTCTGCTGATTTTTTCAGGCTTGTATGCTCTTTTTCGCTCAGTTCGATTGGAATATGAGTCTCTACGCCTTCCGCGCTGAGAATTGTCGGCATGCTCAGGCAGACATCTTCTATGCCAAAATCTCCATGCATCACTGTCGAAATCGGCAGGATAGATTTCTCATCCCGAACAATGCATTCACAAATGCGGCGGACAGACATCGCAATGCCGTAATACGTCGCATGCTTCTTCGCAATAATATCATACGCACTGTTCTTGACCTTTTCTGCGATTTCCTGTTTATCCATATCCGGATGCATATGACCGCGCATCTCCAAAAAATCATCCAGCGGAACGCCGGAAATATTGGTGCTGCTCCAAGCGGCAATCTCACTGTCTCCGTGCTCTCCGATGATAAACGAGTGAATATTGCGGCTGTCAACATTCAAATGCTGACTCAATGCATACTTTAGACGTGCGGTATCCAAAACCGTACCCGAACCAATGACGCGGCGCTCCGGCAGTCCGCTGAGCTTCTGTGCGACATAGGTTAGGATGTCAACCGGATTCGAGACAATCAGCAGAATGCCTTCATAGTTCCGCTTGGCAATCTCCGGAATGATGCTCTTATAAATGGCAACATTTTTTTGAACCAGATCCAAACGGGTTTCGTTTGGCTTCTGATTTGCACCGGCTGTCACAATGATAATCGAGCAGTCGGAAATGTCATCATAATCACCGGCATAAATATCCATTTCGCCGGCAAACGGAATGCCATGTCCAATATCTTCTGCCTCGCCGACTGCCTTGTCGTGATTGGCGTCCAGCAAAACAAGTTCAGAAAACAGCTTGCTCTGCATCAAGGTAAATGCGGTTGCTGCACCAACGAATCCGCAGCCGATAACCGCCGCTTTTTTCGGATTATTCTTCATACTGTGTTGCCTCCTTCGCACAGAAAGACCTCATGTCTCACAGTCTTTCCTGTCAACATTTATAGTATACCACATTTTTCGCACGTGACTGTTGAAAAAATAGCAATGATATGTAAATTTTTATAACAGAACAAAAATATTTTTTTGTTCTGTTATAACTTGAGTCTATCGCCAAAATACAGTATAATAGAAGCATTATCATTGAGGAGTACAAGTATATGAATCACTACCACGAATCCCCGCAGGTTTTAAACGACTTTTTGTCCTATATACAGACGATCAAGGGTTCCTCTCCCAAGACGGTGAAAGAATATTATCTGGATCTCCGCATGTTCTTCCGCTATATCAAGCAAAAACGCGGCGAAGTTGATGATATTCCCTTTGATGAAATTCCAATCAAAGACATTGATATTGCATATATCAAGACCATTACCCTGTCCGATGCCTACGACTTTTTGATGTACACCGTACAGGATCGCCCCAAACACATGAATTCCGACAACAGCGAAATTGGTTTGATGGCGGCATCGCGTGCGCGAAAGGTCTCCGCCCTGCGCTCTTTTTTTAAGTATCTCACTGACAAGGCGCATTTGCTCGACCACAATCCCATTCAAAATTTGGAATATCCGTCCGTCCGCCGTTCCCTGCCAAAATATCTGAGCATGGAAGAAAGTGTAGAACTGTTGGAATCAGTAGACGGTCCATTCAAAGAGCGGGATTACTGTATTTTGATGCTGTTTCTCAACTGCGGACTTCGTGTTTCGGAGTTATGCGGTCTCAATATCTCTGACATCAAAGAAAATCAAATTCGCGTGCTCGGCAAAGGCAACAAAGAGCGTATGCTGTACTTAAATGACGCCTGCATTGATGCCATCAATGAATATTTGCCGCACAGACTGACACCAAACAACGACACCGGAAATGCCGGCGCGCTGTTCATCAGCAAAAAACGCAACCGCATTCGCAAAACATCGGTAGAAGCGCTGGTCAAGAAATACATCGCCAAGGCCGGCTTAGACCCGTCCAAATATTCTGCACATAAGCTGCGCCACACCGCTGCGACCCTGATGTATAAGAACGGAACGGATATTCGCACGCTGCAGGATGTTTTGGGTCACGACAGCATCAACACGACCATGATTTACACACATATCAACGATGCCAATATGCGCGATGCCGCGCGAAACAACCCGCTTGCATCGTTTAAGCGCAAAAAATCAGAAGAATAAGATTGGTGAAAAAAACTGCTTTAGCCATGGTTTAGACCGGCTAAAGCAGTTTTTTTGTCTTATTCCAGTGACACTGTCCGCAGCGCACACACAAACAGTTTTTACCTGCTGCGTTTCATTCGAACAAGTATCCAAGCGCCTGCGCCAATCAATGCGCCGCTCAGGAGCGTCAGCGACAGCAGACCGCGCCCGCCAGCTGTCGGCAGCCACTTGAGTTGTTCATTCGTCACAGTCAAAACACAGCTGTTCTTTTCTTGATTCGGCTGACCCAATAGCCAATCATAGGTGCTGCCCGTGTTGCTGTCTGCATAAGAAATCTGGCCATCTGCCACACGAATGGTAACGGAATCTTTTCGTTTCTTATATCCGGAAGGCGCCTGCTTTTCCTTGATGGTATACTCTCCATCCGCCAAATCGGAGATGTTTACGGTTCCATCGGCCTGAACGGCATACGTTCCATGTAAGTTGTCTCCGTTCCAGATTTCAAACACTGCTCCGGAAAGCGTCTCTCCCTGCGCATTGATCTTTTTCAAGATCAACTCCATGCGGAAACGATTTTGAATCTTTGCCACGGTCTCCTTCGTTCCTTGAACAGTCAGAGCCTCTCCGGCATTTTCATACGTCACGGTATACTGCGTGCCATTCGCCAACGTGCCTGTCGCTCTATTTTTCAATGGATTTCCCGCCTGATCCAACTCCAGAACGCAAAACTGTCCGCCAACCGGCAGCTTTGTAAACACCGGCTTCTCTACAGAAGCACCATTGTTTCGGTAAGAAAGCACGCCGTCTTTGCTTGTAATCTCCAACGTTTGCAGCTTCTTTGCCTTGCTGTAATCATAGCTGCCGCCTTTGTATTCATACAATGCAAACGAACAGGTCAGATTTGGAGTTTTACCATTTGGAATTGTCTGTCCATTGCTGAAAAGGAAGCTCTTATCCAGCGTGATAGAACCCTTTTGATTGTACATCGTATACGAGTAAATCGAGCTGAGATAGTACACATCCACACCTTGACTCGCCCATGTGTTCAGCTCCGCCGGATATGTTTCGTTTCCAACTGCTCCGACCTTTTTTGCTATGGCAATATACTTTGGCGTGGAATCCAGTACATATCCGTCCGGTGCTTTGGTTTCTTTCAAACAATAGACGGTATTGTATTCCAAGGTTTCATCCTTGCCAAACACGGCAAAGCCGGTATCATCTGTTTCCGCAGTATGCACTGCACTGGAAGACTTTGCTTTCCACTGCTGGTTTGCTGTGTCGTAAACTGCTTTCTGTACAGTAAATACAGCATGCGCCAACGTCTTGGTTGTGTTGTCTTTGTCCAGCTTTTCTACCTTGAGAACAGGGCTGTTCTGTGTAGATGCCGTGGATTCTACATGGTACTGAACAGTGGAGTTTTCAATCTTTGCAATATTGTTGTGACCGAACCAATATGCCGCGTTATTGACGGAAATCGGCGTGTCCGGAGGCGCATTCAGCTTCGCCTTGTAGGTAATCGTGTACTTTTGATTGTCCGGAATCGTCAATGTCATTTTTTCTCCGGTACTGGTTGTCTCAATTTTTGGAGAAAGATTTGTAACGACCGCACCATTTTTGTCCGTAATCTGTATGGAGCTCGGATCAAAACGCAGCGGGCTTTGCATTTCGTCTACCAAGGTAATGGTATCGGAATCTTTGATCAAATCTTCGCTCAATGCATTGACTGTAATGGTAAACGGCAGTTTGCCGTCCACAATATCCGCTTTTGATTTGGAAATCGTAGCATGACCTACAGAAGCGACTGCGCTGCCTGTAGAAATTGTCTTGCCGGACTCATTTCGAACCGTCATGGTGTTGACAAGTTTTTTCGACTGATTATCCAAAAGCACTGCTTCATCTGTCACCCTTGCAACAACCTGCACTTCCAGCGAACGCTTATCCTTATCTCCGCCCTTCTTCAGATTAGAGACCTGCATTCGTATCTGTCTTGTTTTCGCATTATAATACGAAATACACGTATATTGTGCATTGGCCCTGTCCAGATTTCCGGTCAATTCCATACGCTTCCAATCCGGATTGTTCTCTAATTCCGGAATTTCTTCTGTTCTCGGTGCGCTTGCATTGTTTCGAATGCTCGGATCAATCCAAAAATAGCGAACATAGGTCAGATCGACACCTTCCGGCAGCTGATCTTCTACCTGCACAGTTCCTTCCATGCCGCCAATATAGTTGAGCTTGATGCGCCAGTCAATATACGATCCGCCCTCTGTGATCTGATTTTTCAGGAGCTTGTCGGCGGTGTTGCCCCCGATGGAATTTTGTGTTTTCCACTGCGTGCCGTCAAAATTATACACACCGCCGGTTTCTTTGAAGTCATTGCCGGAACCGGCAACCGTCATACTGGTATCGCCTTGCGGTACAAAATCAGAAGAGGAACTGTCCTTCGTATACAGTTCATTCCAAAATGTACGTGCATCTCTATTGCCGATCGAATAAAAAGGTCCTGTCCAGAAAACGATATACATGCGTTCTCCCTCTTTGAGGGAAAGCGATTTTTGCATCGTAAAATCTGCCCGTTCATTTGTTGCGCTCCAACTATAATCCGCATTGGCCGGCACCGCCGCACCATTCAGCTCATTGCCGGACAGCTTGCGCATGGCAGAGTCGCTTGTCACATCGCTGATGCTGCCGTAATATTCCGTAAAGCTTTTGCCATTCGGGACTTTTCCGACAAAGACACCGCCGTTTACCATGCTTTCTCTGCGCATCTGATGTTTGCTGCCTTTTGAGGTGCTCGGCACATCGCGGAATACCGTGCCCTTTGGGATTTCATTGCCGCTCACTTCAATCACCCAGTAGAGGCGTCCATTTTTAGAATCCTTTGTTCCTTTATTTGTATAGTCATAATACCAACCGGATTTGGATGCTTCAAAGTTTTTTCCGCCCTCGATAACGGTAGATGTCGAGACATTTACGCCCGCAATGACCACTCTTTCGCCGTTCGGGCCGATGCCTGTGCCGCTCAAGCCAAACGAATTGCCGGACGTTACCTGTGTGACATTATCAGTTCCTTCCGGTGTCGCATAGTATGTCAGCAGGTATGCGCCCTTTTCTTTTTGCCCCAAGTCTTTTGGAGAGAGCGTGAAGCTGCTGAGTCCGTGAATATCAATCCACTTTACACTATCTGGGGTCTTTTTTTGCAGCTGGTTCGCGGCTTCTGTATCTGTGGACGGCTGCGTAGCTAGGCCTTCCTTATAATAAGCAATCTTTAGATACCCCGCGTACTTGAGGTAATAGTTTTTCAGTGCATCGTTGAAAATCGCGGAAGAAAGATCCCAATTGCCATCCTCATTGACGACAACATGATACTCAAAGCTGCCTTTCGGCACAGAGAAGTTATGTGCGGCGGAGGAATCTACTTGGAGCTGTGTATTGTAAATCAGCTCGTTATCCGGCACCGTGATTTTCTTTTCATATGCCGTGGCACTGCTCTGGAGCTTTCTATTCCATACCTTCTTGCCCAACGATTTTTCCTGACTTGAGCTTGCAAACTGGCTGTTTCCGCCGTTCGCTGTGTCGTCAGAGTATACAGCGGCAGTATTTTTAATTTTTATTTCATTGTTTGTGCTGGTGAACATCTCCGGCTTCACATGTATTTTGTACGTCAAAACGCGTTCGCCGCCCGGTTCCACGTCACCGATATACACATCCATTCTCTGTTCTGTGTCGGAGTCAGTAATGTCCGGATTGCTCTTGCCGGTATGCTTATTCGCCGGAAAATCCATGCTCTTGCTCTCGTCTGCGGTATTTCCCTTGTACAGCTTGAAGCTGTCCGAAACATATTCAATATACGGATACAAAGAAGAATCTGTCGCTGCCAGATTATCATGAATTTTCAGATTTTTCAGCGTATAGGTATTGCTGCTGTCTGCTTTGACATAAATCTGATAGGTCAGCGTACCGCCGCCGGTTCCATCTGCCTGATAAGAGCCAAGCGTCTTTTTGATTTGTGCGTTTGTTTTAGGCGTAAATGCAGCGGATGCCGTGCCGTGCGGATAGGTCTTGGAATATACACTTGCCTGATTGGTAATCGTGCCGCGGCTCTGTATGCCAATATATTCAGGCTTCAGCTTCACGCGATACGTCAGCGTCCGCGTTTCGTGTGCATCCATGCCGCCGATATTCCACACCATGACGCCCGGATTTTGTGCGTTGGCTCCCGCCGGCTGCGGAATCGGATTGTCATTCGTCACAGCAGCACCCAGATATACCGTGCTTTGTTTGCTCGTATCAGTTTCATACGGGGTATGTGCCGTTGTTTCAACGGCTGCAACCTGCGTTTCTGTGCCGGTGACGCCGACATACGAATCTACATACGACTGATTGGCTGTGAATGTATCGACAATCTTCACCTCCGGCATCGCGTCATCTGTTGTTGTCGCCGTCAGTGTATAAATCAAATACGGTTCGCCGTTTTCTTCTATATAGGACGGCTCACTCTTGAAAATTTGAAGATTGCCTAGCCGCGCACTGCTGTCCGATTCAAAGTTCAGACGAATCGTTTTATTGCCGATGGGAACTTCCTGCGTCGGCTTCTTTTTAACTTCGTCCTGATTGGCGGAGGTATAGTAGGTAAAGTTGCCGCTGACCTTGATGTGGTCTCCTTCCTCTTTTTTGAGGAACTCCTCTGTAAATGTCAGATAAATCTGCTTTGTCTCTTTATCAACAGTAATATCACCGATTTTATTGCGTTCTGCATCATAAATCGTATTTGTTGCAACCGATGTGTCCTGAAATAGATCAGGAATCTTATAGCTGAGCGTTCTGTCATGCAGCAGCAGGTCATCGGCATCGACGTTATCATACGATACAATTACTTTCAATCTGGCATCTGCCGGAATATTGCTTGTGTTCTCATCAATGGGAATCCAATCTTCTCCGCTTTGGTATGCCATGGATGCCGCTACGATGTGTGAGTCTATATTGATTCCGTTGCGGCTTGTCGGCTGGGCTGCCCGCGCAAACATATGCAGACACAGCACAGCGCAAAAGATGGTGAATAAAACCGTCCAATTTTTCTTATGCAATTTCATTTTCCACCTCTCGATTAATTATTTTTCTTGTGTACAGCGAACAGCAACACGCAAATTTCCTCGATATGTGCAGGTAAACAAGGTTAAATCCCAATCTTCGGAAACCATGCGTTCTCCGTCTGTCGGCTTTAATCGTTGGATTGCTTGCACCGTGTAACGATATTCTCGACCTGCTGTATCGGTAAAGCCGATGCGGCAGCCTTTTTTCAAGGTATACAGCTTGGCAAAATGCCGGACATAATTGTGCGCAGCAATCACCAGCTTACCATCTGTCAGAGAACCGGAATATCTGCACGGTGCAATTTTCAACCGATTGAAATCCCATGTGCTCAAAATCGGCAGTGTCAGGTTCAAATCCGGAATGGACAAATATCCCAGATATTGTTCTCCGTCAACCGTGACTGTTTCCGCCTCACCTTCTCCGTCTGCAATGGCTTGCTGTACACCAGTCAATGCAGTGTCTGTTGCTTGCTCGACTTGCTGTTCTTCCCGAATATTATGCGTTAGGAATACCAATGACACCAAGATACACAGACAACCAAGACGCACAAGCCATGCGCCGATTCGATGTTTCATATGTTTCTCATTCCTATAGCAATATTTTTTATTTGTTTCGATTGTTTTTCTTCATCTTCCAGCCAATCAGCATGAGCGCCAAACCACTGCCCGCCAGCACCGGAATCGGCCATTGCAGGATGCCGGTATCCGGCAGATTTTTCTTCGGTTTTTTGGTTGGGGTGTCGTCTTTTGGTTTGTCCTCCGGCTGTGTGGTGTGCTCCGGTTCACTCTTTGGATTTGCCGTCACATCGTATTGCCATGCTGTTTGATTTTCTGTCAATTCCGGAACAGAGACCAAAAACGGAGCACTGCAATATGTTTTTCCATTGCTTTTCGTATCCGAACCAACCACCAAGTACAAACCTGCCCGCAGCTGTGAGAACGTCACTGTGCCGTTTTTATCGGTATTTTTTTGCGCATCTGCGGAGATGGCATGGTTCTGCGTCCATGTGCGCAGATGCTGCGCTGCCTTGCGCCAATCTATCGCAGCATCCTGTGTCAGCTGATTGACCGCCGCCTTGCTGCCCGTGTATTGCAGCAGAAGGGTAAAGCTTCCATACTGCGACACATCTGCCACGCGATACACAGCAAACGGCACGTTTGTTAATGGCTGTCCGTCATAGCTGCTTTTAATGGTCAGACTTCCCGTCTGTTCTGTATGTATCGTCTCGATTGCTGTCGCCGGACAAATCAGAAGAGCGGCTGTCAACAGACCGAGCAGAAACTTCTTCGATAACTTTCCAATTGTCAGAATTCTTCTCAATACATTCACGCTCCTGTTTCGCTTTGCGTTTTTTACGCCGTTTCCGCCAAAGTAAAATCAGCCACAATAAAAACAAAAGAATTACTGCAAGCAAGACATATATTTTCCAGCCAAAGCTCGTCAGCACCTGCTGCGCAGGTGTCACTTCTTGTGCTTTCTCCGGCACGGTCGTGCGGCGTCCGCGCACAAGAAGCCGCTGGGTGTTGACGCCATATGGCGTACACGTAATCAAGGTTACATAATCGCCATCTTCCGGTGTTTGCAGCGCTTCTACATCGCTCGGATCAACCGTTTGAATCTGGTCTACCTCATAGGCAAGCGTATCATGAAGCACATGCAGATAAAACACATCACCCAGTTTGACTTTATCCAAATTGGTGAGCAGCAATGCTGACGGCAAGCCGCGATGACCGGACAGAACACAATGTGTTCCCTTTCCGCCGACCGGCAGAGATGTGCCAAGCAAATGTCCCAAGCCTTGCTGCAAAACCTTTTCCGAAGTGCCATGATAAATGGGCAGACGCACACTGATTTTGGGAATTTCTATGTAGCCCATGATGCCGTCACCGGAGATATTGAGCAGAGACCAATACAAATCATCGGTGGGCAGCTCCTCCCCGCTAAACGAATCATATATCTGTTGACTGCATGTGGCGTTATAGTCCTGCGCCGCTTTAAGATAGGCGGAATAATCCTCCTCTGTCATTTGCTGCACGGTGTCTTGATAGTCATACATCATGCTGTTCTGACGATGCTGATTCCAAATGTCGCTAAACACCGGATAGAACAGCGCGGCAATGCCAGCTCCAAATATGAGAATCGCAAAAATCATTCGAATGACTTTTTGTGCTTTCAATCCGTGTGACTCCTTCTTTGCATTCTCTTGATATGGACGGCTCTCTAAATTGCTTAGGGAGCTCTCCATATCACCAAATCACCGCAAGGAAAATCCCTCACGGCGATTTGATAGGTATGTATGGTTTAATTTTCCTTCTTTTTACGGAAGAAGAGCAGATATGCGCCTGCTGCCATCAGAACAACGCCGCCGATGGACAGCAGCACCGTGCCGGTACCGCCCGTGGTCGGGAGATTCGGGGTGGAGAAGTTCTTGATTGTTGCATCAAACTGGTGCAATACTTCATTATTAATACCAGCAATAATCAAGTTTTTGTCTGCATCGTTCACAGATGTCATATTAGATGCCGCAGCATCCAATTTGCCAGTGTGTAAATTGTTCTCATCAAGCTTAGACGTCAGTGTAGTTTTAAAACGATCCTTCGGCTTGGTATAGCCCTTTGGCGTCTCAACTTCTTCCAGATAATAGGTATTTGCATCCAAACCGCGAATCCGGAAGTTTGCCTCAAGAACTGTTACAGCACCAGACTCGCCCTCTGCTGCCGGACGATAGTATTCCGTACCATCCGTATCGGTTGCCTTGACAAACTTGATGGCATCTTTGCTTGTCTTGTCCGGATACAGGGAGAACATAGCACCCTTCAGTGCTTCCTCCGTATCATTCTTTACTTTGTTTACACTCAGATAATAATTGTACACATTCGTCTGTTTCTTGTCCGTGGTATGTTCAGAATCTGGCTTTGCTGCATTGGAATATGTCAGCGTTGCGACGTTTTCACCGCTATGTTTCTTTTCCACCACAGATTCTTTCTGCATGATGGCTTCATAGTAAACATATACTGTTTTCGACTGTGTAGCACCTTCCATGATCTTCGCATAGTCCAATTCAAACTTCAGACTCTGCTTGCCAGTGCCGTCAGTGACGGTATAGTCTTGAACAACGACCTTGTCAGAGTTTTTAATTGCACCTTGGATTTCAGTATCGGAAGTATTGTTGCCCTTCACATTTGGTTCGTTCTGATAGACCTTTACAGATCCATCCTTATACTTCAAATTGGTCAGTGTATCGTTTACCGTCAGATTCAATGCGGAGACATTGTTGTACTTCGGAATCGTGACTGCGACATAGAATCGAACGATATCGCCAACACCGGCAGCTGCGGTGTCTTTCCAAGCTGCGTCTTCGCTGCTCTTTGTTGCATTGGTCTTTTTGTCAATGGTCGGACCGTCTTCAAACTTGGCACTGACTTTATACGAACCGTCCTGCTCAGCTGTCAAAGCCTTTGTATTGGAGCCGGCGTAAACAACCAAATTCTCGCCATCCACTTTAACAAAAGCAGAAAGCGGCGTGTAAACCTTACTGTTTGTGGAAGATGTCGTGGTAAGCAGCAGATAGTAGCCTGCGTCCAACTTCAATGAAGCATTTCCATTTGTAGCAGTTGCACTAGCCGAGGTTGTCGGAAGGTTATAGGCTGTACCAGTATTACACTCGGTTGCGTAGCCTTCCAGCAGCTTGTTTACGCCTGCGGCGTCCAAGCTTGCCAGATACTGCTCGGCAGTTTGGCTTTCTGCTTTTTTGGTGTTGATGTACGATTCGAAACCTTCATTAAATTCGTAGCCATTTCCGGTCGTATTATACGATACAAGCTTATACGCAGATACAGTATCGCCATCGCCGACGTTGCTGACATTCAGCGTGATCGTTTTGTCGGTTGCCGATGTGCCTGCCGGTGGTTCATCTGCCAGCGCACAGATGGTTGTGCTGAGCAGCATGAACGCAGCAAGAAGCACCGCTCCCAGCCGTTTGAAAGTTTTCTTCATGTTTTTTCAAGTCCTTTCATGAAAAATTTGTATTAAATCAATGGGAAGCCCCATAAATTTACAAGCGCCCTGTTCTTCTATTATGTTTTTTACTTTTTCTGCTGTGTTTTTACTCTTTTTTTGCCAAAATTGATTTACATAAATATTATATCACAAACAAGAACCATTATTACTTTCTGTTTACCGTATGCTCTTTCGGTTTTCCGAAAAATCGAAATTGAAACTACTTCTTAACCTGCGGCGGTTGTTCGTGCTAGAATATAACATGAGGCGCAAAGCTGATAGACAAATCCACTGAACTGCATAAAAATACCCTGCCAGTCTTCACCAGCAGGGGCGCTTGCGTTGTTTACTTGTAGAGATCTTCCAGTGTTATCAGCTGCACTTCACCACGCTCCTGTGCCTGAAGAAGTCCATCCGTGAATCCGCCTTTCGAGAAAATATAATAATGATAGTTGTTGCCTTTTCCAAATACCGATGCGTAATCCCGCATCAAATCGAGTTCATCCACACCAATTTTTTCATTTCTGTACTTGCACGAACCGATGATATAGTCCTTACCCTCGACAGGTGTTCCGACAATATCAATCTGTATCTGCTTTTTCTTCTTTGGGTCTGTCCCCCACCACTGACCGATTTCGCTCAGTTCAATGGGGAGATTGTCTGAATAATAAAGCAGATAATCCTGACACATCTTCTCAAAAATCAGACCCATGTAATCCGGAAGGTACTGTTTTACAGCATGCGGATAGGTCTTTACGATTCTGCCCGAGTCAATGGCACTCATATTGACCGGAACAAACCGATACCAGAACCAGAAGAAATTATCAGCCAGTAAATAGATGGTTTTCTTGCCCGTTTTTTCTGTAATCGGCGTTTCCTTTTTGGCAATGCCAAGGTTGATCAGTGTTTTCAGATACTTCGATACGACTGAGTTCTCCTCGCCGACTTTCATCTTGATATCGTTCATTCGGGAAGCACCTTCTGCAATCGCTTTGATGATTGCATTATAAATGGCCGGCTCCCGAAGTTCCTGTTTCAGCAGATTTCCTGGCTCCTCATACAGATAGCTGGAACGGTCAAAGAAATTATCCAACAAGGCTTCATCCACACTGTCTCTCACATCCAACTTGTTGATATAGTGAGGAACCCCTCCCGTAATTCCATAAATCAGAGAGTTATCCTCTGCAGACAGATTCGGATGAAATACAGCCGTTTCCTTATAGTCCAACGGTTCAATTTTGAACTGGCCTGTTCGTCTGCCATACAGTGGACTTTCTTTTCCAAGTACCTGACTCTCCATAAAACTCATAGATGAACCGCAAAGAATCAGGTACATCTTGGACTCTGTCCATTTGTGGTCGATGATGTGCTGCAGCATCGCCGAAATAGCTGGCTTTGCTTTCGCAAGATACGGATATTCGTCAATAACAAAGACAATCCTCTTTTCCTTTGAAAGTGCTGTCAGCTCATCCAAAGCTGCATCGTAGGACCTGAATTCCGGTGCAGACTCCATATCCGGCCGCTCAAAACTCATAATCGACTTTGAGAGAGCTTCCAGATTTTCCTTTCCTGTCGTGTTCAATGCAGAAAAGAAAATGGTAGGCTTATCTTTGCAGAACTCGTTGATCAGTGCCGTTTTACCAACACGCCGTCTGCCGTAGATGACAATGCACTCAAACTTATCACCT
>OMNT01001311.1_pt1 | contig 23736 bp, 25 predicted proteins | sample 1672551 | NCBI WGS metagenome assembly OMNT01 (sample SAMEA3136698, study PRJEB25190) | human gut metagenome | reverse complement strand
TTCGGCAGTATTTGGAGGTACTCTTATGATTAAGACTGCACGGCAGCTCAAAGACTTGATACGCCGTGATCAGCTTCTACGCCTGTATCCGGGCAAGGAGAGCGTGATTGAAAACCTGCTGCGCTATCTGGTCAAGCAGCAGCGGATATTTTATAACACTGACCGGGATTGCTACGGAGATGTCCCTGACTGCCGCGAGGACAGAGAACTGACAGCGGCACTATGGGTGCTGCTGGACTTTATCGAAAAGGTGGAGTATCACAGCCCCGACAATATGCCGGCAAAGCTGGTATTCTTCGCTGATGGAGAGGTATATGAGGTCGTCTATGTAGGCCCGGGTAAGGAAGCGTTGCTGCAGCACGCACTGGTCGCGGAAGATGATTCCGGGCGACGGCTCGTTATCATTGAGGAAGAAGACCAAATGCAGCACCTGCACATCCCTCATATCGCCGCCTACTGCATGGTGGATGAGCAGGGCTACGTACAGTACTTCAGGAAGGAGGAACCTTGTGGACAGAGCCACCCTCTCGCAGCGGATAGAGAGCATTTTGAATGAGATCACCCGCCTGTCCAACACGCTCTACGCTATGGACAACACGAATATCCAGCGGCATTCAGATAGCTATGAAATGCTGTCCACAGAGGCCGCACTGCGGGGTGAGGTCATTGCCTGCCGGCTGCGGCACCTGATCTATGAGACGACCACCATCCGAAAAGCCGAGTATCTGACATCAGCTGGTGTCATGCAGGGCATCTCTGTTATAGAGAAAGATGGCATACTGGAAATCACGCTCCCCTGCCTACTGCCTAAGAAGAGCAAGAAGCATAGCTGCGAGTATCTGACAGACCCCATCTACTACACGCTTAGTAAGTATGCGCAGACACACACGCTGCCCAAGTTCCGGCACTGTGTTGTCTGCTTTTCTCATATCTACAGCCGCGAGCTGTCCCCCAACCGGGTGCGTGACTATGACAATCTGGAGCTCAAGCAGCTTTTGGATGCGATTGCCACCTTCGTTATGGAGGATGATACGGGTCTGCTATGCGATGCCTATAACACGACGGATATCGGCGACAGTGACTGTACCCGCGTGTCGGTGATGGATAAGGAGCGTTTTCAGGGCTGGCTTTCGGACCGCGAGAATCGGCTCAGATCTATATCCGATTTATAGTGTTTCGACCGTATCAAAAACAGTACACATGACAATGGTACGGCAAAGCCTGTGTTTCTGGGCATTTTCACATGACCGGTGCGGGCGAAAAATACCGTGGTCATGGCAGTCTGGGTACTGCACACCAGAAGGAGGTGGTCAGTATGAGTACCCTACCACAGAAAGCTCCCGGTAGCCTATCACAAGCCTATCAGCTATTGGTGCTGGTCGCCCTTTCCGGTGAGCTGCCGGCCAGCCAACTGAGCAGACTCGCCGGTGGCACCAGCTACAAAGAGAACGTGGTCAAGTTGCTGAAGCGTCAGCGGCTTTTGCTGTCCTACTATAAGAACGGACTGCGTGGATACCGGCTCACCGCCGCGGCGAAAAAGCTGCTGCTGGAGCACAACCCGGAGAGGTTTTCTTTCTACCTGTCCGGATCCTGCGCCACCAACCACATCAGGAGTGAACCGGAGCAGCGGCTTCGACTCCACCGTGTCTCGCAGACATTGATCACCATGCGTAACGCCAACGCTAATATCTTCCGCGATAAAAAACCCGGCGTATTCCGCCCCGGCGAAACAGAGATTGGTAGCATCTGCGCACCTGTCTTCTACACCTCCCGTGAGATCAAGGAGATGGGGAGAACCTTTGTTAAAATCCGTGGTGCCCGGTCCGTGGGCGTTTTACTGACACCGCAGCATATCCACGTGGTTTACAACATGGGCAATGCGCTGATGAAATGGAGCTATAAAGCTGAGATGCGGACAAAGGCACTCATGCAGACGGTGCTGTGCCGTGAACGAATGCCGCACCAGTATCACCCGGATGCGGTGCGGGGTCTCCTGCTGGGTGATAGCATGGAACTGGCCTATGAGCTGCTGACTGATCAGGGTGGCAAAAACTATTTCGTTCTGGATGGCAGCTATGAGCAGTTCTGCTTCTTGACTAACGACCATCATGGAGAGCTGCTGCTGCGTCTCCTCTGTGATAAAGAACTAGACAATGACCTGCGCGAGCTGCTGCTCCTCGATCTGGAGCCCCGGCAGCTGAGTGAAACAGTGGAGAATGACGCCATGACGCCGGATGGTGCGCCGGTGCTGTTCGCCTATGACTGTGACCTGCCGCGGATCAGGCGGTTCGATACGGCACTGCGGCTTCAGGACCGCTATGGCATCCTGATCTGCTTCGACCATCAGGCCGAAGTGCTGCGCCGCTACTGCGGTGACAGGGCCGTTGTGCAGGCCATTGACTTTGCTGCGTTCGAGAGGAGGTTTTTTCCGTAGAAAAAAAGAAACTGCGAAATCTGCTATTCGCACTCCCGCTATTTCTATCAGGGCTGCTGTTTGGCGGCGGCTATCTATCGCAATTCGTCCGGAACTATCAACAGTGGAAGGACGCGGGCGGAACGCCAGGCGACGGAAGCTCCCCGGCCGCGCCGGTGCTGTCCTTCTCCGCCTGCTGCGAAGCACTGTTCAGTAAGAGCGGGCTCATCGGCGTAGGGCTTTGCCTGTTGCTGCTGGGCCTGCTGATCGTCATGGTGATGCGCATGGGCTATTCCGATGTTGGGGAGTATGACGCGGAGCGCAACCTGACCTACTCCAACAAAGGCACCTACGGAACGGCTGGTTTCATGGAGAAAGCGGAGATGAAGGGCGTCCTTGATCTGGTGTCCGATATCCGCAAACACAGCGGCGTCATACTGGGCAAGCTGGACAATCAGGTGGTGTGTATTCCCGAGAAATCCCGACTTAACGGCAATATCGCCGTGTTCGGCGCCAGCGGCTCCATGAAAACGCGAGCCTACTGCATCAATCGCATTTTGCAAAGCGCGTCCGAGACCCACAACGGCCACAAGGAGTCCTTGATCATCACCGACCCGAAATCGGAGCTTTACGAAAAGACCAGCGAATATCTGCGCAGCAAGGGCTACGTGGTAAAGGTGTTCAACCTGATCCAGCCGGAGAACTCTGATTCATGGAACTGCCTGGCGGAGATTGAGGGTGATGAGCTGATGGCGCAGATCTTCTGCGACATTATCATCAGGAATACCGGCAGCGAAAAGGGCGACCATTTCTGGAACGCCGCGGAGATGAACCTGCTGAAAGCGCTGGTACTGTATGTGGCGCTGGGTTATCCACCGGAGAGCCGGAACATCGGTGAGGTCTATAAGCTGCTGGTGCTGAACGCGGAGAAGGAGCTGGACAACCGTTTTTCCATGCTGCCTGCCAGCCATCCTGCCAGAGCACCCTATGCGCTGTTCAGCCAATCCTCAGATACGGTGCGCAGCGGCGTTATCATTGGGCTGGGCAGCCGTTTGCAGGTGTTTCAGAATCGGCCCATCTGCCAGATCACCAGCCATGATGAAATTGACATGGAGCTGCCGGGCAAGCAGCCCTGTGCCTATTTCTGCATCACATCCGATCAGGAGAGTACCTTTGATTTTCTCACGTCCCTGTTTCTGTCCTTCGCGTTTATCAAGCTGATCCGTTACGCGGATAAAAACTGTGCCGACCGCAGGCTGCCAGTCCCCGTTCATGTGCTGGGCGAAGAGTTGACAGCCTGCGGCGTTATTCCAGACTTGAGCCGGAAGATCAGTGTGATCCGCTCGCGGGGCGTCAGCATGAGCTGCGTGTTTCAGAATCTGGCGGGCTTGCAGAACCGGTATCCCTACAACCAATGGCAGGAGATATTGGGCTGCTGCGACTATCAGCTTGCACTGGGCTGCACCGATGAGCTGACTGCCAAATTCCTCAGTGACCGCACCGGGGAGGTCAGCGTCCATGTCTCCAGCAAGGCCAAGCAGTTGGGTACATGGCGTATCAGCAACTACACGCCGGAGTTCCGCGAAACCAGCGGCGTGGGCAAGCGCAAGCTACTGACTATGGATGAGGTGCTGCGCCTGCCGGTAAACCGCGCGCTGGTCATCGCACGCGGCAACAAGGTGCTGCAGGTAGATAAGTACGACTATACCAATCACTACGAGGCAAAGAAACTGCGGGACTGCAAGGCCTCCGCCCATATCCCGGAATGGCGTAAAAGCCCTGTGTTTTCGCCCGCACCGAAACAAACAGAGCAGCCTATTAAGTCAAAGAAGGTGCCGAACAGGCGCAGTGAGTTTGTAAAAACCGATAAGGATTCCATCATGTCAACCAAAATGTGAGCTAAGGAGGAAAGTAATATGCCGAGAAAGAAAACAGAAGAACTTGCCGTGATGCCGGAAGCACCGGCACTTCCCGTCGTCCCCGAGGAAGCGGCAGAACAGCCGGTGACAGAAGAGTGTTTGCCGGAAACCGCAGCCGATCCTGTTGTGGAGGATACTGTACCTACAGAGAGTGTTCTCGCTGAGCCTGCGGAAGTGGTGACTGTGCCGGAGGATCCCCAGCCCTCTGAAAAGCCGAAGCGCACTGTCCGCAAACGAACCGCTGCAAAAAAGACGGTAGAGGTGGAGAAGCAGGCTACGCCGCCTACTGAGGATGCTGCCGCCTCTGCTGAACCTGCCCCTGCCGCTGTCCAACAGAGAGATATTTTGACTTTGGATGCCCGGGGCGAAGCGGAAACGCAGGCGCAGATGGAGGACATTATCTGGCACGAGATCCACAATGCCTACCGCACCCGGCGCATGCTCTCCGGTATGCTGAGCGGCATTGAAAGAACGGAGGCGGGGAAAACCATTGCCATTGTGGACTACAAGGGATTCCGCATTGTGATCCCCTTGAAGGAGATGGTGCTGGACTTCCCGGCAGATATGTACGGTGCTGACTATAATGAGATGATCCTTCGACACCAGAAGATCCTCAATAAGATGCTGGGCGCAGAGGTGGATCTTATGGTCAAGGGCATCGACGCCAAAAGCCGAACCGTTGTTGCCAGCCGAAAGGATGCCATGCTGAAGAAGCAGCAGATCTACTATTTCGGTAAGGACAGTGACGGACAGTATCGTATCTATGACGGACGCGTGGTAGAAGCCCGTGTGATCGCCGTGGCGGAGCAGGTCGTCCGGGTCGAAGTGTTTGGCGTGGAGACATCAATTCTGGCTCGCGACCTTTCGTGGGACTGGATCGGCGATGCTCATGACCGCTATGCTGTGGGCGACAAGACTCTGGTACGCGTGCTGGAGATTGACCGCACAGAGCCGGAGCACATCAGAATTAAAGCCGACATCAAAAGCGTATCCGGCAACAGCAAGAATGACAATCTCCAGAAATGCCGTATTCAGGGCAAATATGCCGGGAAGGTCACCCATATCCATAAGGGCGTTGTGTATATCCGCCTCAGCAACGGGGCCAATGCCATAGCACATTCCTGCTATGATCGGCGCAGACCCGGACGAAAGGATGATGTCAGCTTTGCCGTTACCCACCTGGATGAAGAACATGGCGTTGCGCTGGGGATCATCACCCGAATTATCAAGCAGCATGTCTAATCTGACACGGTATCGGCAGGGTATGGCAATGGATTGGCACTGTTTTGCGATTTCGCCGTAAATCACCATGTGCTATACTTGGTACAGTCAAAATTGTAAAGACCGCCGGGTGGTAACTCGGCGGTCTTTCGCATACAGGAAGAGGGTGTTTTATATGTGGTAGGCAGAGCAGCGTTTCGCGCCCGAGCGGCAAATGCAATCACCGCAAAACCCAAACAACAGTACATAGTGTTGAAAAAGGCGAGGCTCCAGTCGTAAATATCTTCAAAGCACATTAAACAGTGCTGCGATATTTACGTAAAGGAGAGAACGCCCATGAGGAGAAAAAGAATGCGTTTAGTTTCACTTATTTTGAGTGCCGTGTGTCTGTTAGGCTGCGCAGTCCAGCCGGCACCGGTCTCGGATTCGTCTGAGTCCAACACCAAGGTCTCTGCCTATGCAGCAAGTCAGGCCGAGCAGAACGAAGAGGAGCGCACGGTGGCCGAATCTCTGCTGCCGCAAACAGAAGATGGAGGCGATACATCCGAGAGCAGCGTCGCTCCTGAGCGGGCGGGTGCGGAGAATACGGATAAAGCCGCGAAAAAACAGCCTGTACCCGCTGAAACGGCACCGCCCGCTGCACCGAAAGAGCCGGCAATACCCGCGCCTGCACCGGAGGATAAACCTACTCCCACACCCACACCGGCACCTACACAGAAACCGGCAGAGAAACAGGGGGAGCAACCTGCGCCTAAGCCCGAACCTGCCCCTACGCCTAAGCCTGCCGCCAGCGGGAACATCTACTCTATTGCGGAGGCTATCCGGGCGGGTAACGAGTATGCAAGAGCGCAGTGCGGCGTGACCATTGACACCGGTCTGACTGCGGAGAACACCAGCTACTTCCCCGGCACGGCAGACAGCGTGGCGTGGCTGGCGGCCAACGGCGGGCAGGAGGCACTAAACCGCGCGGTACGGGGCAATGTGGACGCCACCTTCCAGTATTTGGCAGCCATGGACAGTGCGGATGCCGTCAGAGCCTATGCACGGTTCAACTGCACCGTGCGCTATAGCGCAGCATCGGACGAGTACATCGTGGTGGTGCTGTACGGATAAAATCGAATACCCAACAGAAGGCCGACAGCGTGAGCTGCCGGCTTTTGCGTCGGGAGAAAGGACATTATGAAGAAAACCATTCCCAAGCTGCTAACGCTGGTGTGCCTGCTGGCGGTGCTCATGGGGCTGTCCGCTGTGACAGCTCACGCTGAAACCATCTCCGGCACCATCTCGGGCGGCAGAAATTATCACTACTATGAGGACAAATCCAATGTGCCCCAGTGGGGTCCATTCATCAGCACGAAGCTGAAATACTTTACAAGGAGTGATACCGGCAAGACGGTGCCTGCCTACTGCATGGAGCCTGCCGCAGCCTCCTCGGGGTCTGCCTTGGGCTACTCATCCGTGTCCTGGAGTGCTCTGAGCTGGAATCAACGTTATGCGGTGACCTTGGCACTGGCCTACGGCCACGGCGGCAGCTATACATTTGATATGAATCCCGATTATGCGCAGTTGGCGACCCAAGCCATTATCTGGGAATTTGTCTGCGGCTACCGCAGCCCCACCTACCCCTACACGCTGCACGACACCACCTGCAATCGGATGTTCCGCTATGTGGACGCAGGCGTGGGACAAGCCTACGACACCATCATTGACCGCATGATGCAGCACGGCAAGCTCCCCAGCTTTGCGGTGCGGTACCGAAACCAGTTGAGCGAAAGCAATGCCATCGAGCTGGACTGGGACGGCAGCCGGTACACAGGAACGGTCACCGACACCAACGGCGTGCTGTCGCAGTATTCCTTTGGCTGCAACATCGGCGGCGTGACCATCCGCCAGGAAGGCAACACATTGACAGTGACCGCCACCAAGGAGGCCGCCGAAAAGCTGGACGGCTATGTCAGCAGCGAAAAAGGCTATTCCCTGGATGTGGACGGCACAGAGGCCGTGCTGCTGGAGCCAAGCAACGGCAGCGACTTCCAGTCGTGTGCCGCGCTGACCACCCTGCCCGACCCCGTGTGGGCGTATATCCATTTCAAAGCCAACAAGGTGGGCAGCATTTCTGTTCGCAAGGTAGATGCCGCAGGCGAGGCTCTCGCCGGGGCGGAATTGCTGCTGGAAACCTCTGCGGACGGACAGTCATGGACGGAAGTCGGCAGTGTCACCACCGGTGCAGATGGACTTGCCCAGTGGGAAAATCTCAAGACCGGCGTACAGTATCGCATTACCGAGGCGAAAGCGCCCGTCGGATATACCCTGCTGCCTGAGCCGGTGGAGGTGGGCACGCTGACGGCGGATGCAGCGGACATCACCATCACCCTCTGCAACAATGCAGGATTTGAGCTGCCATTCACAGGCGGCACGGGATTCACAACATATTTCCTGCTTGCGGCACTCATGCTCTGCATGGGTGTTTATTTTTGCAAAAAATCTAATATCAGGAAGGAGAACAACTGAACATGAAAAAGAACCATCGCATAGTATCGCTGCTGCTGGCGGCACTTATGGCCATCGGCCTCATGACCACGGCATTTGCCGCAGAGCCTACCATCAACACCGGCAAGAGAGCGTCCCTGAACATCTACAAGTACGATATCACCACGGCCAGCGCGGACGGCGCGTGGGACGCAGAATCCTATGTCAGCACCGGCCTGCATGACGATGCCGTCATCGACAAGCTGGCAAAATATGCCGTGCAGGGCGTGGAATTCACCTATTTGAGAGTGGCGGACATCGCCATGAACAATGAGCTGGTGAATGGTCGGCGCCGGGTAGGTGTGCTGTACGGCTTTGACGGCGCGGACGCGGTGCTGCCCGCCATCGGCGTGACCGCCGCGGATGCCCACAAGAGCGAAAACGGAAAAAACTACTACACCAGCGATGTGCTGAATGGCAAGCTGGCCGCTGCGCTGGCTGCCAATGCCACCACGGTGAAAAATGCGCTGGAAGCTGCGGTCAAGAACGGCACGGCCATGACCGAGACGGACGCTGCCGGTCACACCTCTGCGGAAAACCTTGGGCAGGGCCTGTACCTCGTTGTCGAAACCAGAGTACCGGAGAATGTCACCTCTACCTGCAACCCTTTCTTCGTGTCCTTGCCCATGACCACCGTGGACTGCGCAGGCTGGAACTATGATGTGACTGTCTATCCCAAGAACCAGACCGGCAACCCTACACTGGACAAGACCGTGCAGGAAGCTAAGAACTCTACCGGCAAGAACAACGGCAGCCTGACAGACATTGGGGACGGTTACGCCCACACCGCCACCGCCTCAGTGGGTGATGTGGTCGTCTATCAGATCATCAGCACCCTGCCCACTATTACCTCCAAGGCGACCAGCCTGAGTGAGTATACTTACGTCGATACCATGTCCAAGGGCATCCGTTACAATAAACAGGATGTAGTCATCGAGTTCTTCAAGGACGCTGGCTGCACCGATAAGATCACCACTTGGGCGGAGAATTCCGGCAAATTCACCGTGACCTACGATGATACCGCCAACACCATGACCATCCGCATGACCGAGGCGGGTCTGAGCGAGATCAACAAGTCTGAGAGCGTTTACACCGACAGCGTGAAGCGGGGCTATTCCGACTGCACCATGCGCATCACCTACGCCGCCACACTGACCGCCGACGCCCAGATGGGCGACAAGGACAACCCCAACGATGTCGTGCTGACTTGGAAGCGCACCAACGCCACTTATTTTGACACGCTGGAGGACTGCTGCCATGTCTACACCTACGGCATCGACGTTCTCAAGCAGTTCAGCGACAACGGCGGCAACCTGCGGAACGTGAAGTTCCGGCTGCATAACGATACAGACGACTGCTATATCATCGCAGACCTGAAGGATGGCATCTACTACGCCAAGGGTATCACCAGCAAAAAGTCTGACGCCACGACCTTTATCCCCAACAGCAGCGGCCACATCGTGGTCAAAGGGCTGGAGGACGATGCTTACAGCCTGACCGAAATTGCTACCGACAAGGGCTATGTGCTGCTGAAGGACGCGGTCAAGATCGTTATCAAGACCGCTGAGAGCGGCCAGTGCGAGAAGTGCGGCGCAAAGCTGCTGACCGCCTCTGCTACCGTCAACGGCAAGGACGTTACCATGACCGACGGCAACGCCATTGTGCCTCTGACCGTGGTCAATAACCCCGGCTTCAATCTGCCCAAGACAGGCGGCTACGGCACGTGGATGTTCACCATCGGCGGCGTGGCGCTGCTGGGCGCGGCGGCGTTTATCGTGATCCGCAGCCGCAAGCATAAGAACGAGCAGTGAAACGCTGGCTACTGACGGCGGCTTGCGGCGTTGCGGCGCTGGGCCTGATGCTTTACCCATTGGTGGGAGAACTTCTGAGTGAAAAGTATCATTCGGATGTGAAAACCGTCTACACCGCAGCCATAGAAGGCACCGACAAAACCGAACTGACTGCACAGCGGGAAGCCGCAGAGCAGTACAACGCCATGCTGTCCGACACGGCGACCATTACAGAGGGAGGGGCTTCCGCCCCTCCCTTGGCGTATGAAGAACAACTCACGGTGGGCGGCGTCATGGCCTATGTGGACATTCCCAAAATCAAAGTGTATCTGCCGGTGCAGCACGGTACGGAGGCAGACACGCTTGAAAAGTCGGTCGGCCATGTGGTCGGCACGTCTCTGCCGGTAGGCGGTAGCAGTACCCACGCGGTACTGTCGGCGCACAGTGGGCTGGCGAGTTCCAAGCTATTTTCGGACATCGACCAGCTTACAGGGGGCGATGTGTTCTACATCCATGTGCTGGGTGACACTTTGGCCTATAAAGTAGACAGCATCAACACAGTCTTGCCCGCAGACACGAGCCTGCTGCAAATTGAGGATGGCAAGGACTTGGTTACACTGGTGACGTGTACGCCGTTTGCCATCAACACCCACCGACTTTTAGTTCGTGGGCACCGCGTTCCTTATACCCCCGAACAGGAAGCATCTGCCGCCGCAGAAAAACCAGCCGCGTCCTCGTGGACGCGGCACTACCTTACCGGTCTGGGCATCGGTCTTGGCACGGTAGCTTACTTCCTGATGAGGAGGAAACGCCATGCGTAAGACATACCTCTTGCTGGCGGTACTGTTGTTGGCCGTGGCGGGCATCTGCGTCATGCTGTGGCCGGCGTTCACAGGACATAGGCTGCAAGCCGACACAGACGCCGCCGTGCAGAGCTTCCTCAAAGAACGAAAGCCGGAGCAGCAATATCCCGAACTGCTGGCGGCTCTACAAGAGTATAACCGCCAGCTTTACGCAGAAAAGCAGTGCAACCTCACCGACCTTGAAGCCTGTGAGGAACCCGCCGCCGACTTGACTGTCTACGGCATCGAGGACGAGGTAATAGGCGTCTTGGAAATTCCCACCATGGAACTGACCATGCCGGTCTACTTGGGCGCATCGGATGAACATCTTGCCCTCGGCGCGGTGGTGCTGGGCAGCACGTCAGCGCCCATTGGCGGCGGTAACACCAACTGCGTCATTGCAGGCCACCGAGGCTGGCGCGGCGCGGATTACTTCCGCCACATCGATCGCCTGCAGGTGGGCGATACCGTGCAGCTGACGAATCTATGGGAAACGCTGACTTACACAGTGGCCGACATTCGGATCATCCAGCCGCACGAGGTGGACAAGATCAAAATCCAGCAAGGACGCGATCTGCTGACGCTGCTGACCTGCCACCCCTACGCCAGCGGCGGGCGGGAGAGGTATGTGGTGTACTGCGAAAAACTGCCCACCATGAGCCAATCACGGTGAGCAGTTCTATTTTGAGAGGATTCAGACAAGCGTGTCATCCAGCAGGAAGTCAATGACGCCAATATTGAGAATGCCGCCCTCATCATACCAACGCTTACGGATGTCATGACGGACAATGATCTTCGGGAAGGAATCACCGGTCAGCGCGAAAGGCTTATTCTCGGTGATCGCCTTTTCCGCTGTTCCCAATGCGTAGGCAGACTGGATATAGGTCTTCTTGCCGCCGGAGGTTGCAATGAAGTCGATTTCCCGCGCGACCGGCACGACCTTTCCTTTGGTATTTTTCTCGTTGCCGTAGACAATGCCGATGTCAACGGCGCATTCACGGATCATCAACTCATTGAAAATGATGTTCTCCATGATGTGCGTCATTTCCTGCTGGCGGAAGCCGATACGGGCATTTCTCAGTCCAATGTCCTCACAGTAGTATTTGTTGGGATAGTCAAAATAGCTCTTGCCCTTCACATCCCAGCGCTTGCATTCGGTAAAGAGGAAGGAATCCGATAAGTGATCCATATAGGCTTTCACGGTGTTCAAGGCAACGACATTTTCACCGCTACGCTTCTGCACTGTGTTGATGGCGGCAGCAACCTTCGTTGGGTTGGTCAGAGAGCCAATAGACGAACACAGCAGATCAAGAATCGCGGACAGCACATCCTCACGCTTGATCTTCTTCCGCTCTACAATGTCCTTCAGATAGACCTCAGAAAACAGCGATTTCAGATAAGCCATTTTCGCGGCATCCGTGGGACGGGACAGGATCAGCGGCATACCGCCGTAGAAAGCAAAATCGTCAAAAGCGTCCTGCTTATCGCCGCCAACAGCCGAGTAGTATTCGGCAAAGGAAAGCGGATGCACACGGATCTCATCGCTCCGTCCCCGGAACTCAGTCAGTATATCGGAGGACAGCATTTTGGAGTTGCTGCCGGTCACATAAATGTCCAAGTTGGACAAGGACTTCAAATCGTTGAGCGCGTCGTAGAAGGTAACTTTCTTGCCATCTGGATTGTAGGGATTCGGAACCTCGTCGGACATCTGAATCTCGTCTACAAAAAGATAATATTGGTCTGCACTGTGTTCTACGATCTCACGGACATGAGCCGAAAGCTCCAGCGGATTGCGATAGCGAATATCACGGGTCAAGTCCAACTCAAAGGACAGAATATGATCTTCGGTAACACCCTCACCGAGAAGGTAGCTCTTGAACAGATTGCGAAGCAGATAGGACTTGCCGCATCTGCGGATGCCGGTAATCACCTTCACCTGACCATCCCACATAAAGGAGATGATTTTCTTCAAATAGCGATCTCGTTTTATTTCCATAACCCAACCTCCATTGAAAACTTGCTGGTATTATCATGCTACATTTCAATGGATAGTATACGACACCGTGAGATAAAAATCAATAGCTCTGCTGAAATGTTTCCAGATAAACCCGGTAACATTTCAGCGGGCGGCGATTCAAACCACCGCTCCTGTGAGGTAAAGAAGCCTGAAAGTTGACAAGAACTGCGACGCGGCTGACCTGCCACCCCCACGCCGGCGGCGGGCGGCAGCGGTTTGTGGTCTACTGTGAACGAACTGAAAATTAAGGAGAAATGCACAATGAAAAAAGCAATTTGTATCATTTTAGCTGCGGCAGCTGCCGTGGCAATTATCGTCTCCAGACGCCTCCGACCCCGTGGCCGCAGAGAAATTTGAAAATTTTTTCAAAAAGTGGCGCACTTTTGATTTCGTTTTACGGATAATGATAGTAGAGGGAATTTTATGGACAAGCGTTTTTACCGATTTTTACAGGCAACCTGCTGTAACTGGCGCAACAGCTTCTTCGTTGATTGCCACCGTTGTGACGGATGCTCCGGGTTTCTCCTGTCTGTAAATCACAATGCCGTGCCGTCAATCATCCCTGTGGCGGTATTCGAGGAACTGTCCGGTGAGACTGTGGATAAATATGATTGCATCGGCATTATGACGCTGGAGGGATTCCAACGCTTCTACACCAGCTGGCTTGTCTGGAACGTAGAAGACCCGAAACGGTGCAGTCTATCCCAATTGTGGGAGAGCTGCCAACAATGAACGCACACAAGCCGAAAGAAGGAGGTGAACATTCTGAAAAGAGTCAATATCCATTGCCCCAACTGCGGAGCTAAGGCTACCTTGCATCCTGCCAGCTTTGTATATGGCAACAGTCGTAGTGCAGGAAGCTATCTGTATGTTTGTGACCGCTATCCCGCCTGCAACAGCTATGTGGCTGCCCATCGCACCACACGGCAGCCCATGGGCTCTCTGGCTGACGGGGAGCTTCGGCATAAGCGTATCCAGGCACACCGGGCATTTGACCGCCTGTGGCGTTCCGGCTTGATGACCAAGAAAGAGGCGTATCAATGGATGCAGACAGAGTTCGGTCTGCACGAGGAACAGGCACATATCGCACAATTCGGCGCGTACATGTGTGATCGGTTGATCTGTGCCTGCGAGAAGTTTTGTATCCACAGCGCAGAGGTCGCATAGAGAGCACGCCTAAAGCCACAGAGAAAGAGAGGTGAATCTGACGATGAAGAATAAGGATATTGCCCTTACTGATGCCCAGCGCAGTATGGTAGAGGCGAATATGGACGTGGTACGCTGGGCCATCCGTACCAGCATTCAGGTCAATGAGCAGCGCTATGGTTTCGGCTATGACGATTTGTTTCAAGAGGGCTGCATTTGGCTTTGCAAGGCCGCAGTGACGTATGACCCGGACGGCGGCGCCAGCTTTCCCACCTATGCTCAGAGGGTCGTTGAGAACGGTCTGCGTACCTATTGCCGGCTGCAGCACAGCAAGGAGCGGCGCAGCTTTCCTGTATCGGAGATCTTTGACACGGAGGCTGACGGTCACCGTGCCATGGCCTCCGGCATCCGCAGTCTTCAGGAGCAGCTGGCTGAGGTAGATGCGTTATCGCTTCTGGAAAGCGCGAAGCAGCAATACAACGGTGTTGTACGGCTGGGTATAGAGGCGATGCAGCTGAAATTTATCGGCCTGAACAATACGGACATTGCTGCCTATTATGGGATCAAGGCCAACTATTTGGGCGCGGCCGTACATAGAGCCGCTGAGCGGCTGAGGAACAATGCGGAGTTTTTGAATAGCCTTGAATATGAGCCGTTGAAGAAAAGCTCCAAGGCTTCGTGAAAAATGTGAGGTGAAATTCATGCAGAAATACTATACGGCCGTCGGCCGATTCGAGCGCAAAGGCCGCATGGGCGATATGACCTGCCCTATGGTCATCATCAACAACCGGGAATATGCATTGGACATCCAGGAGATGATCCTTTGGGCTGCGCTGAACTGGCAGATCATGGACGCCGGCTCCCTTGAGGATGCTTATTCCGCCAAGCTGAAAGCCAGCGGCATCAGACTCCAGCGCAGTATCTCCGACTGTATGCGCCGACTGATGCAGCGCGGACTAGTGGTGGAGGGCTGCGGCGAAACCGATGAGGATGCACTGTATGCTCTGTTGTCAGGGCTTTACGTGGTGCCGATCTCAGACAGTCTGCTGCTGCGTCTGATCTCGTTTATCAAGCTGACGATTTTCGGCCATGTCCCTTTTGCGGTTACCAGGAAGCTGTTTCGCAAGGACCGGCGCAGCGCAAACGAACGGCGGGTTTATCGTCTGTCCCGTCAGGCACTCTTATCCACGGCAGAACTGATCAAGTGTGTGGAGTATGACATCCATACGATCCACTCTGATTCGCAGCTGATGGACGCCCTGTATGCAGACGATACCACCACCAGCGACAATATCGCGGATATGGTCAGGCCCTTCGTCTGCTGCCGCCCCGTGCTGCAGGCTGTGGCAAACCTCTATCTGCGCCGTCAGATCATCTTTGAGAGGCTGTCATGATGGACAAGCTCAGGACAGCACCGCTGCCTCTGAGAAGAAAGCTGCTCCTCACCGCGTTGGCAGGGGCGGCTTTCTTCCTTGTAGGGCTGGCAGCCATTTTCTTTTCCCTCGATACCGTTACAGCTCTGCTCAGCGGCATCCTCGCCATAGGACTTGCTTTTAAAACGGCAGAACTCTACCGCCTAATTATCACCGGGCACTACACGGACATTGATGGCATCTGCATTGCCATCACACAGACGCCGCTCCGCAAGTACCGCAATGTCCGGATCATAGACAGTCAGGAGCGTGAAAGGACACTTGTACTGCCTAGGCAGGACAAGATAGAGGTTGGCCGCCGATATCGTTTCTATTTCAAATCCTCTGCACATAAATCTCCTGCACAGGTACAGACTGGCAGCAGCTTCATAGACGAATCTCTCCCGACCGATGGCTTTCTTGGGCTTGAGGCGGCGTCGGATTATAGCAATGTTGACACAGTGCGTTGATTATAGTATAATTCAAATCAAGAAAAGCATACTATGATTAGAAGGAGGCTGTGATATGACGCTTTTAGATAGACTCACAACGAATTTCGGCTGTAACGAGCCGATCTTACTTGATGAGATTGACTGCAGGGGCTATTCACGCCCGTGGCTCTTCAAAGAACTGAACGAATTGTGTAGAACTGGTAGGCTGGTGCGTTTTGACCGCGGTATTTATTATATTCCCACTGAGACAGCATTTGGCACCAGTCTGCTCGACCCCCGCAAAGTAATCGAGAAAAAATATGTAAAGGATAGTTCTGGCTGTTACGGCTACTATTCCGGTGCAGCTTTCTTAAACCAACTGGGGCTGTCAACGCAAATGCCCAATACCATTGAAGTCTGTACCAACAACGAAAAGACACGTTCCCGTGAGTTAGCTATCGGGAAGCAGCGTGTTATTCTACGCAGAGCCAGAAGTAAGGTCACGGCAAAAAATGCTGCTGTGTTGAGCTTCCTGGAGCTTATGAATGAAATGCCGGCACCTTATTTCTCCGAAGGGAGGAAGAAACTGACCATAGAGTTTATCACAAAAAACGGCATTACGAGACGCGACATCACAGAATACGCACCTGCGTTTCCTGATAAGGCTATGCGCACTCTGGTGGAAAGTGAGATCATCTATCATGTTACACAGTAATAGAGAATTGTTCGAGCAAGCTATACTACGAACGGCAGATGCGACAGGGATTGCGGCCAGCATCATTGAAAAAGACTACTATGTCACGGAGTTTTTAAGGAGGATGACTTCCTATCAGCCAGACATGGTGTTCAAGGGCGGAACTTCACTCTCAAAATGCTATAAGCTGATCCAGCGCTTTTCTGAGGACATTGATTTGAATGTTGAAGACCGTCCCAGTGAAGGGCAGCGTAAAGCACTCAAGCGAAATATTTTGGCGGTAGTTGATGACTTGGGATTATCCCTGAGCAATGCTGAAGAAATTCGCAGCCGGCGCGACTATAATCGCTATGTGATCAATTACCCTGCATTGCAAGGGGCAACGTATTTGAAGCAGCAGCTTATCGTTGAAACCGTTGTTTCCATGCGCGCATTCCCGAATCATCCCATGGACGCATCCAGTTTCATTTATGATTTCCTGAAAGATACCGGCAGAGAAGATATTATCCGCGAATACAATCTGCAACCTTTTTCAATCAATGTGCAGGCAGCGGAGCGTACCCTGCTGGATAAGCTGTTTGCACTTGCAGACTACTACCTCAATGGATCGATCACAGAGCATTCGCGGCACATTTATGACATATATAAGTTGAGTATGATCGTCACGATTGATGATACTCTGCGACAATTAGCCAGTGAGGTCATTCTGGAACGCCGCTCGCACAAGGTCTGCCTGTCTGCACAAGAGGGGGTGGATATGAATAATCTCCTTCGGCAGATCGTTGACTCCGATGCATATAGGAGTGACTATGAGCAGATTACATCCGCACTCCTTTTTGAAGACGTGTCATATTCCACCGCAATTACTGCGCTGCAGCACATCATTGATTCTCGTGTGTTTCAATAAATATCTATATATAGAATTGCGACTCTTGACAATCGCAATATATAGTGCTACAATGCACTTGTAGTTGTTCTTTGTGCATCGCCTATTCAGGGTTTCCGAATACCTTTCGGATCGCACACGTTTGTTAAGATTGTAATTTAGTGCCGACATGACAGCTTTGGCTTATTGCTGATGCTGTATGCCGGCACTTTTTATTATAGATATTTAAGCCGTAAGGCAGAAAGGAGTGTAATAGCAAACATATCCGTCGTTGGCCGTATTGTATCGGATGATATTGAACTGAAGATCAGCGCCAATAATCGGCCCTATCTACGGTTCGACCTTGCGGAGCGTACCGGTAAGGGGGCTTACGCAAGAACGCAGTATTATCAGGTCGTTGCCTTTGGGACTATTGCCTCACAGTTCGCCAAAAGAGGCTTGTGCCGCGGCGCGCTGATCAGTGTGGAAGGCACACTGGAGCTGGAGGACTATCTGAAACGGGATGGTTGGACGCGGGATAAGCGTCTGAAGGTCATCGCGCTGCGATGGCGGTATCTCCAGCCCTATGACACGAAAGTGCCTGAACAGGTACCGGAGATCGACGGAGAACGAGAACCCTTGCCCGGATAGGATGCCGGGCATAAGAGGAGCTGTCATGTATCAAAAGGATGCGTGGCAGCTCCTCTTTTTTGTTTTCATCACGAAAAGGAAAGGATGTGCAAAGCATGAATAAGAAGAAGTCCATCTGGTCTGGCGTATCTGTCCTTATCGCAGCCGTTCTGGCCATCGTTGCGTTTGTACGCAGCGACACACAGATCTGGCTTCTGACAGCCGCATTTACCATTTGGGCGATTTGGGTCACGGCCGCATTCGTGTTCCCTTATATACAGGAACAGGAAAACGAAAAGCGGCGCGCCGCCCGCAGAGCAGCCTATGACGCACAGCGCCAGAGTCTTCGCGCACTGTCTGTGGAAGAGGAGGACGGCTTCGGCCCACTGCTGCTCCGCCATGTTAACCACCGGATCTCCGCATATTTGAAAGCAGTGTATCCGGATGCCACATGGGAGTGGCGCAGCCCAGAGCCGGAGAAGCTGATCCTTCACGGCGGTACAGGCCGTATTGCCATCTCTGGTATTCTCGACTATGATCAGGCGGAGGTGACCTTTGACCAAAAGGCCAACTTCTCCTGCTCACTGCTGAAGGTCACACCTGTGGTACAGAGTGCGGCAGAGAACGGCACCTCCGAGAAGCTGCCTGCTCCGCCCCGTGAGATCGATCCGCAGGTCTGGTTCGAGCAGCAGGGACGCAAGGTTCTGGATGATCTAATCTACGACCTCAATTCCCGTGGCTATAGCAGCCTTGTCATCAAGGACAACGGTGACATCTGCATCCGTCAGGGTGACGTAGAGAAAGCGCAGACCTCATTCAAAAGCCTGCCGGAGAAGCATTACTGGCCCCGGCTCCTGAAGGTGTTCGAGCGTGAGGGCATCGCCGCCAGCATGACGGATGATGCCATCGCGCTGAACTGGTAAGGAGGGTGCTGCCATGAAAACAGGCTTAACCCTGGAGCAGCTTGCCGCGGAGATCACCCGGCAGCAGAGCGCCAAAGAGGATTATGTGGTCAATACCGGCAATCTTCGGCTGGAAAGCTATGGCCCCGAGCTGACACTTCGCGTGCTGGACAGTGACGGTGCAGACCGTATCGAACCGCTGGAGATCGGCGATATCGCCCACCGGCAGATTGGTACGCACCTGAGCATCCCTGCCAAGTACTATGAGCGAATGCGCAGCGAAGACCCCGGACTACTGGCACACAATGTCAACACATGGCTGGAGCGGACACCTGCCCAGCGCATGATCCGTGTGCTGGACGGTAAGGCACGCGCCTACCTCAGCAATCGTTATCTGCGTATGGACAACTACAGTATCGCCTCAGCGGTGCTGCCCATCCTGGCGGAGATCCCCGATGTGCGCATCGAGAGCTGCCAGATCACCGACTCCCGCATGTATATCAAGGCGGTCAATCCCCGTTTACAGGAGGATGTGACGCCGGGTGACACAGTGCAGGCCGGTGTGGTCATCAGCAACAGCGAGGTGGGCTTAGGCTCTGTCAACATCCAGCCTCTGATCTACCGATTGGTATGCAGCAACGGTATGGTGGTCAACGACGCCGCCACAAAGCGCAACCATATTGGCCGGGCAACGGATGCGGAGGAGAACTTCCAGCTCTATTCCGAAAAGACGCTGGCTGCAGACGATCACGCTTTTCTGCTGAAGGTGCAGGACACTGTCCGTGCCGCCGCAGAGGAAGCGCGGTTCGCTCAGGTGGTGGGCATGATGCGGGAGGCTGCGGCCATCCCCATGAACACCGCAGATGTACCCGGCGTTGTGAAGCTGGCCAGCAGACAGTTCGGCCTTACGGACTCGGAGGGTGAGGGCATCCTGCAACATCTGATCGAAGGCCATGACCTGAGCCTGTACGGTCTTTCCAATGCGGTAACACGGTACAGTCAAGACGTAAGCAGCTATGACCGCGCCTCGGATCTGGAGATCATCGGCTACAACATTCTGGCAATGCCCAGAAGTGTGTGGTCGCGGCTGAATCAGGTATCCGCGGCGTAATGTGAAAAACAAAAAAGATAAAATGGAGGATCAAAAAATGAGTTATCCTGAAACTACTACGATGGCAACTGCCAGTGCATTCAATCTTCCCACCATGGCCGGCCTTGATTTCGGCAACGATGATCTTGCCGACGATATGGAGGGCTTGACGCTCTCATTCCCCAAGGTCAAGATCCCGTCCGGCGGCGCACTGCAATTCGAGCTGCCTACCGGCGACCCGGAGAATCCGGAGTATACCCGGTTTCTGCAGGGCGTTATCCTGTATCACCATGCCAGTGGCGCGTATTGGCCCGAGGGCTGCGAATACGATGATAACACCGCCCCTCTGTGCTCCACCGTGGACGGAAAGCAGGGCTACGGTACACCCGGCGGCGCCTGCGCTGCCTGTGAGCTGAACCGTTACGGGACGGCAACAGACGGAAGGGGGAAGGCCTGCAAGAATATGCGTATTCTGTATCTTCTGCAGGACGGTGACTATATCCCGCTGCAGCTCTCTCTGCCGCCTACCAGCCTGCGACCGTTCAATGATTTCATGAATGCCGCATTTGTGGCCCGGCGCCGTCCGGCATGGAGCAGCGTGGTGCAGATCGGCTTGAAGCGCGTGGACAACGGCAACAACACCTACAGCGTGGCGACCTTCCGTAAAGTGGAAGATCTCCAGCCTGAACAGGTGGGCGAGTTCCGCGCCTTTGTAGAGTCGTTCCGCCAGCAGGCGAAGGAGATGCTGAAGACCCGTGCGGAGCTGTCTGCCGCCCGTGAGGGTGAGGAGGACCAGTATGCCACCGCAAACACCGAGTATGCTGTTGCCGACAGCGGCCAGCATTTCTGCATTTCCGGTGCGGATGTGATCGATGGCGAGCGTGAGGAGCTTCCCCACTAAATGAACCTATCAGACCTTATAAGGATCTGAAACATGTGAAGAGCCGCAGTCTGTGTAAAACACAGGCTGCGGCTCCCGGCATATAGGAGGAACTGTAATGAATGAAAATACCCCCATGACCCCGGCGCAGCAGTTATTTGCAGAGGAGCATCACAATCTGGTCTATGCTTTTCTCAATGAGAAGAAGCTGCCGGAGGATGAGTATTACGATGTGGTGGTCTTTGGCTACTTGCAGGCAGTCATGGACTATACCACGCAGGGTGAGTCCAGCCGTTTCAGCTTCGCCACCATTGCATGGCGCAAGATGGAGAGCCGCCTGGCAGACCACTTCCGCCATCAGGCATCTACCAAGCGTGCAGCACCGACGGTCAGCCTCAATGCTGTTATGGACGATGCCGACCTGTCTCTGTCCGATATGCTCTCCGCAACGGATGAGAGCTTTCTGGAGATGGAGACCGGCCTGCTGTTCCACGATCTGGGCCGGCATATGCCCCGCCGTGATATGAACGTACTGCGACTCAAGGCAGATGGCTACGGTACGCGGGAGATCGCACAGAGGGAGAATACCACCGTGCACATGGTGCGGAGTATTCTCAAGTGTGCCTATTAGATCATTCGCAAGCTGTTTTTCGATTCGGATAATGATCGAGCTTTTCACGACCACACAGGTCGAAGGAAGGAGAAAGAAAATGAATAAGAAGCAGGTCATTCTTACCGGCCGGTTGGCCGCACCGCTCTGCGAGGGCAGCCGTGCATGGATACGCCATCATAGCGGTCTGGTCTGCACCTCACGGGTCGTCCGTATCCAATCTCTCACTGACAGAAAGGCCGTTTTTGAGACCATGAACTCCATGTATCATGTGTCCTTGGAAACGTACCCTTTTGTGATGGAGCGGCCGGAAGCGATGTGCGCATAGTATGACGAATGGTATAGGAGGGCGGCAAACGCCGTCCTCCTATATCCCCATCTCCCAGTATAATGGGTATAATGGGATCGAAGGAAGCTAACATACCGATTTATGCGACAGTAAAGTCCGGTGCAAATCTATGCATCTTCCCCCGATACCAAACATGTTAATCGAAGCAGCACAATAAGAATAAATGCGGAGAAGCACCGCTGAATTGTTTGACGACAGTTCAGCGGTGCTTTTGTTTTTGTAGGAGGAATTTTAATTATGGGATTACTCGATAAATTGGAGCAAGTTGAGATCAAGGCGGATTCCCGCCTGCCGGAGGATGACCTGATGTTCTGCGAAACCCAGCAACAGGCGTATGATGAATCCTGCCGTGCGCTCCGTGAAATACGCCAACAGTGGAAAAAAGCGATTCAGGCGCAAAGAGACCTGCTCGGCATTGGGCAGGATGGGTCGCTGCCCTACTTTGGGAGCAATTACCGGTTCGGGATAACGGATCTGAACCGAGAACTGGAGAAGTTCCACAGTAGGTTCATCTCTGAGCTCACACAGCATTTCAATGAGAAATATAGCGTAACGATCTCAACGGATGCCATCAAAGAGCATCTGATCCCCGCAGAGCCGGACCCGTATAGGTGCGATATGGATACGAGCAAGGAGTATCATCGCAATCTGCGGGCTCTTTCGCTGCACTATGAAGATGTGGTTGACCAGATGTTCATACAACTGGATGGACTCAGTTTTGTAGAACGCGCTTATCAGGAGCTACGCATTAAATGCTATAAAGCGGCGCATAGCTACAACGACAAGCCCAGCTACGACAGTAAAGGGGATACGCTTCGCTTTGGCGGATACTTTTGCACCTGTGATGAAAATTGGGGTCGTGAAGACTGGAGCCTTGCAGACCGCATGAAGGATGTCCTTGCCGGCGTGGCGCACTTTGAAACCAATACCTTTGGGTGCAAGCCTGCGGGATTCTCCGAGCTACTCGGTTATTCCGATGTGTCCACCTCAGTGTTTCAGTTCCCAGACTGCCAGAAGCTCATACAACTGCGCATGTTCAAAAATGGGCGCGTGGATCTGAAGTTTAAGACGGCGTCTATTGCAAAGGAGTTTGCCGAAACGTATCTTGACTATTCATGCTGAGGTGTCGTCATGAAGTATACACCCTCGACAGAATCGATCCCCCAGAGCAGTCGCAGAGCAGTTAACGAAAAGCTCCTGTACCTGATCGACAACAACTGCTGCGAAGCGTATGGTATCACGAAGCAGGATGTTTTTCAGGGTTATACAGGGGATGGGGGCCTGCACGGGCTTTCCCGGAAGAACTATCGGAGCTACCATACATACAGTGAGGCAAAAAAGGAACTGGAAAACGGCCAGTTCTTTACACCGCCCGCCTTGTGTCAGTTCGTGGCGGATTGCCTTCGACTGGAAGAGGACGATCTGGTAGCGGACCTCACCTGTGGGATGGGGAACTTCTTCAACGTAATGCCGGTGGAAGCCAATGTCTATGGCTGTGAATTGGACACCAAGGCATTCAAGGTGGCGTCATATCTTTATCCGGAGGCCAATCTGGTTAATAAGGATATTCGCAATTATATGCCGCAGGTACGCTTTGATTATGTGGTAGGCAACCCGCCCTTCAACCTGCAATGGATGGCTGAGAATGGAAAGGAGTATCTATCGCAGATCTACTATTGCTTGAAGGCTGCCCAATTCTTGAAGCCACTGGGAATCCTGGCTTTGATCGTACCCAACTCATTTCTGGCCGACTCGTTTTCGGACAGCTCAATGATTCGGAAGATGGAGGCACAATTCCGGTTTCTTGGTCAGATCCTGTTGCCGGATGATACCTTTGCGCAGATGGGTGTTTCGCACTTCCCAATAAAGCTGCAGTTCTGGCAGAAGAAGGGCGTGGATTCCGAAACACCGGCTCGCTATCACACAGGAATGGATAGCGATCTTTCCGGCGGCATCTATGCTGGTGCAGCACAAGCGATCCACATGTCGCTGCTGC
>OMNT01001310.1_pt1 | contig 23738 bp, 19 predicted proteins | sample 1672551 | NCBI WGS metagenome assembly OMNT01 (sample SAMEA3136698, study PRJEB25190) | human gut metagenome | reverse complement strand
ACGGGAGAGCGTCTGCCTGACGGTCGAGTGGACGGCGCGGCTGGACGACGGCTGCGTCACCGGCGCGGAAGGAAACCGCGTATTTCTCACCGCGGTGAGCGAGAGCGGCCAGACCGCAGCGAGCGGCAGCGCGGCGGTTTTCGCCTACGGCTTTTCCGTTTTCCGCGGTGTGCGCTTTGCCGATGCGCGCGTGGCGGATCATCCGCTGCCGTCCGCCTGCTTCCGGCTCTATTATGACGCCGCGGCGCGCGAGCCGGTGGCGTTCCGGGAGAACGGGGGCGTGTATCTCGCGTGCGCGCTCGGCTGCGGCCACACGCGCCATACCTACATCCTGCGCACCGCGGAGGACGGGTACGTCCGCATGGCGGGACTTCCCGCCGGAACGTATTATTTGCAGGAGTCGCGCCCGCCGTCCGGGTACGGCTGCGCCGCCGACATGCTGCGCGTGACGCTCACGGAGGACGGAGCGCTGGAAACCGACGCGTCCGAAGCGTCCGGCAGCACGGTCCTTCTGCTTGAAACGGCGCAGGAATCGCTGCCGGAGAACAAAACGCTGACCTTTTACCGCCGCGGCTGCGGCGTGATGGCCATGCTGTTCACCACCGTTCTGTGCGGAAAGCGGCGATATTGGTGAATCATTTTTTCTCCTTGGGCTTGAAGAGCACGGCGGCGAGATACCCGAAGAATATCGCCGCGGCGATGCCGCCCGCGGAGGCCGTCAGCCCGCCGGTGAACGCGCCGAGAACGCCGACCTCCGAAACGGCCTTTTCAACGCCCTTGGCAAGCGTGCTGCCGAAGCCCGTCAGCGGAACGGTCGCGCCGGCTCCTGCCCATTTGACGAGCGGCGAGTAAAGCCCGACAGCTTCGAGTATAAGTCCGGCGACAACGTAGACGGTCAGTATGCGCGCCGGGGTGAGCTTTGTTTTGTCGATAAGGATCTGACCTATTGCGCACAGCACGCCGCCGACGGCAAAAACCTTGATATAATCAATTAGCATATCCTTCACCTCGGACAGGAAGATCTTTTTCGATGGCAAGCGCGTGGCATATGCCGGGGATGCTTGCACCCTGCTGGGTGCTCGTCGGCGACATGAGCGCACCCGTCGGCGCAAACAGAACGCGGCTCCACTTGCCCTCGGAAAATCCGCGCATGATAAGCGAGCAGAACACCGCTGCCGAGCATCCGCAGCCCGAGCCGCCCGCGTGCACGTCCTGTGCCTCGCGGTCAAATAGAATCAGCCCGCAGTCCTCGTGGTTGCGCAGAACGATTCCGTTTTCGCGCAGCAGTTCGTATAATAATTTTGTGCCAACCGCCCCGAGGTCGCCTGTGTAAATGCGGTCGTAGTCCTCGGGCTTTGTCGCCGTATCGTTAAAAAAATCCAGCAAAGTCTGCGCCGCAGCGGGGGCCATCGCCGCGCCCATGTTCGTCATGTCGGTCACACCAAGGTCGGTGATGCGCCCCACGGTCGCGTGCCGCATTTGAATGTCGCCGCTCATACCGAGCACCGCGCTGCCCGAGGCTGTCACCGTCCACTGCGCAGTCGGCGCGCGCTGGCTGCCGTATTCCAGCGGCGTGCGGAATTGCCGCTCCGCGGTGCAGAAGTGGGAAGAGGTCACTGCGCAGGCGTAGTTCGCCGCGCCGCATTCCACCATGATGGAGGCCATGATGAGCGTTTGCGCCATCGTGGAGCACGCCCCGTATTGCCCAAGGAACGGAATGTCCATTCCGCGCAGACCAAACGTGCTCGAAATACACTGGTTCAGCAGATCTCCCGCAAATACCATGTTAATGTCCTGCTTTTGAAGCCCCGCCTTGCGTATCGCAAGGTTCGCGGCTTCCGTTTGCAGCATGCTTTCCGCTTTTTCCCAGCTTTCCTGATTCAAATAAGAATCGAGAAACGTCTGGTCAAAGTCGCGCGCCAGCGGGCCCGCGGCTTCTTTTTTTCCGCACACCGCCGCGTGGCCCAAAATCGCCGGGCGGCGCTCAAATAGAAGCGTGTAACGTCCGAGTCTTTTCATAAGCCCTCCTTAAAACAGCCCGATAATATACAGCACGATCCCGTACAAAACCGAAGCCGAAATGCCGAACACCAGTACCGGCCCCGCCACCGTGAACAGCTTCGCGCCGAGGCCTGTCACAAAGCCCTCGCTTTTAAATTCCAGCGCAGGGGAGACCATCGAGTTCGCAAACCCCGTAATCGGAACCAACGTGCCTGCCCCGGCGTATTTCGCTATGTTGTCGTATACGCCGCAGGCTGTCAGCGCGGCGGAAATGAAAATGAGCGAGATGGAAACGCACGTCCGCGCGTCTTTTAAATCGAGCCCCAGCAGCATGAACGTGTTCGCAAGTGCCTGCCCCAGCGTGCAGATGGCCCCGCCGGATAAAAACGCAAACAGGCAGTTTTTCAGTACAGGGGAGTGCGGCGAAGCCTTCTGCACCATCGCGTCATATTGCTGCGGTGTTTTCTTTTTCATACGACCACCCTTTCTGTTTAACCGGGTTTATTGTGCGTATCGAGGTAAAAGATATTCCACATTTTTAAGATTTTAGTTGATTATCTCAAACAGAGCGTGTATAATCAGTTGCAGGTGATATTATTATGTCTAAACTCAGCATCCTGAAGCAGAAAAATAAGCGCGATGTGGATATGACGCAGGGCAGCATCTTCCGCCACCTCATCACATTCGCGTTTCCGCTTCTCATCGGCAACATTTTCCAGCAGCTCTACAACACGGTCGATACGTGGGTTGTCGGAAACTATGTCAGCAACGAGGCTTTCTCGGCGGTCGGCACGGTCGGTCCCGTTATCAACATGCTCATCGGCATATTCTTAGGGCTTTCCAGCGGCGCCGGCGTCGTCATTTCACAGTATTATGGCGCAAAGCGGTATGATAAGGTGCGCGATACCGTCCACACCTCCATCGTCATGACGCTCATTTTGGCTGTGCTCTTTACGATCATCGGCATCGCTATGATCCCCTTCGTGCTCAATTTCATGAAGACCCCGGCAGAGGTCATGCCGGAGTCCTCTGCGTACCTCACCATCTACTTCGCGGGCGTCATCGGCCTTATGCTCTACAACATGGGCGCGGGCATTCTGCGTGCCGTGGGTGATTCCAAGCGTCCGTTCTATTTCCTCGTCGTCTCCGCCGTGCTCAACATCATTCTCGATCTCGTCTTCGTGCTGTCGCTCGGCATGGGCGTTGAGGGTGTTGCGTATGCGACCATCATCTCGCAGGGCGTCTCCGCCATGCTTACGATGATTACGCTGTTCCGCACGGATTCCTGCATCAAGGTCGAGCTCAAATACTTGAAGCTCGATAAAGAAATGCTCGCGAAGATTGTGCGCGTCGGCATCCCGGCCGCCATCCAAATGGCGATCACCGCGTTCTCGAACGTATTTGTACAGTCTTATGTGAACTACTTCGGCGCAGACTGTATGTCCGGCTGGACGGCGTACAGTAAGATTGACCAGCTTCTCTTCCTGCCGATGCAGTCTCTCGCGCTCGCGTCTACCACATTCGTCGGCCAGAACCTCGGCATCGATCAGGTCGCCCGCGCCAAGAAGGGCGCGCGCACGGCGTTCATCATGTCCGTCGTTGCAACCGTCATTCTGACAATCCCGTTGCTCATCTTCGCGCCGCAGCTCGTCTCGTTCTTCAACGGCAAAGCAGAGGTTGTCGCATACGGTTCCATGCTGCTGCGTTATTGCTCGCCGTTCTACGTGTTCTGCTGCGTCAACCAGGTCTACTCCGGCGTGCTGCGCGGTGCAGGCAATTCCCGCGCACCGATGATTATCATGTTGAGCTCGTTCGTCGTCTTCCGCCAGATTTACCTCTTTATCATGGCGAACTTCATCTCCAACACCATCATTCCCATCGCCTTAGGCTACCCTGCCGGTTGGCTCGTGTGCAGCACCCTTACACTGCTCTATTATCGCCACGCCGACCTCTCCAAGAGCCGTCTCGTCGAAGACGCAGAGAAAAAAGCAGAAGCTTCAGGAAAAAGCCGCATAAAAGCTGTATGAAATACAGTTGTACAAAATACAACAAAATTGCCCCTCGAACATCGCATGCACGTGCCGGTGTCCGAGAGGCTTTTTTCATTTCCGCAAAATCGTACTACCTTTCCACCTATTCTCCTCGACAAAACCAAAATTTTTTCAAAAATCCATCTTTAGATGGATTACATTTCGCGCAAAATATGATATATTGTGGTTATAAACCATAAAAGGGGAGTAGAGCACATGAATGAAGTCGTCATCAAGCCATCGCTGCGCGAGCAATTCTTACAGGGTTGGGCTCAGTGCCGCGTCATTTTCTTCAGCGCGCCGTGCGGCTTCGGCAAGTCTACAGCCGCCACCGCCTTGCTCGGCAATCACAAAACCTGCGTGTTTTCGGCAGAAGACCCGGAATTCCTGCGAGAGCCCGTGCCGAAAAATGTAGATGCGATTGTGATCGATTCCCTACCCGCGCTCAAAGACCCGGAAGACCAGCAAACGCTCTGCGCATGGATCCGCGAAAATCCGGAGCTGCACTTCGTCATTTTAAGCCGCGGCGTGCTGCCCGGCTGGCTCATGCCGTTCCGCTTTACGGGGCTTTTGCAGCTCATCGAGGCCAGAGATTTGCTGTTTGACCGCGATACCGTGCGTGTTTTTCTGGAAAAGAATGGCTGCACACCAACGGAAGCAGAGATCAACGTCATCATCCACGATTCTCTCGGCTACCCGCTGGCCCTAACGGCGCTTTCGCGCCTGATGCAAAACGGTCAGCCCTATACGCCGGAGATCGTCGGCATTGTGCAGCAGGAAATCTATCACTATTTTGAGGATAACATCTTCAACCGCTTTTCCATGCCGCTGCGCCGTATGCTGCTCGACATCGCCCCGTTCGATACATTCGACGCCGAGCTTGCCCAGATGATTTCCGGCGACAGCCACATCAACGAGCTTATTTCCATCGTTCGGCACGATACCACCATGCTTTTAAATGCCGATGCACAGAAATACCGCTTCTGGAGCTTTTTCCAACAGTTTCTCATGTGGGAACTCCGCCAAGTCTATACGCCGCAGGAGCAGGCCGCAGTGTACAGCCGCGCCGGGCTTTACTATGAGCTGCACGAAGATTACGAGCATGCGCTCGAGTGCTATTCGCGCTGCAAGGACCACCGCCGCGTCTCGGAAATGCTCATTCGCAACGCAGAGCAGCACCCCGGTGTGGGACATTACTATGAGATGGAAAAGTATTACTATGCTATCCCGAAAGAGGAGATTCTCCGCTCGCCATCGCTCATGTGCGGCATGAGCATGCTCACGTCCCTCTGCATGGATTACGAAGCCTCCGAAATGTGGTATTCCGCCCTGCAGGAGTATGCAGCCCCGCTCAAAAAGGCCGACACCGCCTACAAAGAGGTGCGCGGCAAGCTTGCATATCTTGATATCGCCCTCCCGCAGCGCAGCAGCAAAGGCATCGCAGAGAACATCGGCAGCTATTTCAAAATTCTAACGGATAAAAGCTTGCAAACACCCACGTTTTCTGTCACCAGCATGCTGCCAAGTCTTATGAACGGCGGCAAAGATTTCTGTTCGTGGTCCAAGCACGATGAACTGCTCTACAAAACCATCCGCAAGCCGATGGAGGCCATTCTCGGCAAAGACGGCATCGGTTTTGCCGATTGCGCCCTTTGTGAAAGCAAATTTGAAAAAGGGGAGGATAACCTTCCGTGGCTCATGACGCTTGTAGCCCAGTTGCCTGAGATCGAGCGTCACGGTACGCCGGATATGACGTTCGCCATCATCGGTCTCATGGCGCGCGCCCAAACGAAGCAAGGCAACGCCATCATGGCGCTTTCTTCTTTAGACAGTCTGCGAACAGAGTTTGAGGAGGACAACAAGCGTTTTCTGCCGAATATTGATGCCATGCGCTGCCGTATATGGTTGCGCACCGGTGAAATGGAAAAGGCAGAGCAGTGGTACCGTACATCTGCTCCGCAGATCACGCCGCGCATCCGTACCATGTGGCGCTACCAGTATATAACGCGTGCTATGGTTGAGATCGCGCTCGGAGAAGAAAATGCGGCGCTGCTCACATTGGCCTCACTCATCCCGTTCTGTGAGCGTTGCGGCCGCGTGATGGACCGCATGTATATCCGCATCCTAACGGCCGTTTGCTACCAGCGGCAAAATAACGCCCGGTGGCAGGAGGAGTGGATGCAGGCGCTTGATGCCGCCCATGAGTACCGCTTCGTTATGCCTATTGCGCAGTTTGGCGCCGCCGTAATGCCCATGCTGACGTTTACCGGCTACAAAAAGGACGAGTCCTTCTTTTCACTCCTTTTACAGGAAACGCGCCGTCAGGCTGTTTTGTACCCGAATTTCTTGCGTCCCATGCCGCGGCTCTCAGAACCGCTTTCGCCCGCAGAAACGCAGGTGCTCCGGCTCCTGTGCGGCAACCGCAGCAACCAGGAGATCGCCGACATCCTCGGTGTCAAGGTCGCCACCGTCAAAACGCATGTCATCCACATCCTCCAAAAGCTCGGCGTCAAACGCCGCGGCGACGCCAAAGAAATCGCCCAAAAACTCCATATCATCGAGTTTTGACGAAAACCCTTGACACCTGCATTAAAAACTATATACTGAAAGCATAATAGGTACCAGAAAGAGGGAAGAGTTCATGCACCCAATAGCTTTTTTTGATAAAAAAGTCGTGCAGAAATTGGAGCAAACGAGTTCCAAAGTGCGCGCCGTGGTCTTGCTTATTTGCTTCACCATAGGTATCGCGCTCATGGGCATCATGCGCACGCAGATGCAAGCTCCGCACAATGCAGGGGATATCCCAAAAACCGTGCCGCTCATCGCCCTGTTCATGATCCCCCCTCGGCTTTGTGGTCTGGAACATCTTCATAAGCTTCCTGCCGCGGGAAAAGATCGGCGGTGACCGCTTTTCGCGCGGCGGTCTCTCCGCTCCGCGACCCGTCCCCAAAGCCAAGCTCTCCTTCGCCGTTTTCCTCCTGTGCATCTTCTTGTTCATCGTAACGCTCATACAGCTGATTGCGAGGTGACCCCATGGCTTTCAAAAAGCATTTCAAAGTCCTATTACCGGCAGCGATGCTTCTTGCGCAGATTTTAGGCAGCGTGTTTACATCTCTGTTGAGTTTTGCGACTACATCGTTGGCATCTGTAACGCGGAGCACGGTCGTCGGGGCGATCACACTGTTTCTCACGATGCAGATCGCGGCTTGTACAGCGCCACTCATCAACCGAAAATTTGAAAAAGGCGGTTATATACAAAAAATATGGAATACGGCAGAGGTGATGCTTGTGCAGATCGTCATTGCGGCGTATTTCATACCGAGATTTTATACGCTTTGTACCGGTCCCGATTATCCGAACTGGCTCGAAGATACCTTCGTGCTATTTTTCCACGTTGCCGCCAGTACGTCGTATGCGCTCGGCATGGTCATTCAGATCATCATTTACGCCGTTCTGTATCGCAGGCAGAAACGTCAAGTAACTGTTACCGTAGGACAGCTCCCGCAAGAGCCGTCCGTCGGTGCAGAGCTGGTAAAACCTCCGGTCATTTGTGAAACGAAACCGCCAGAAACAAAAAGACGCTTCCATGCTTTGCCCTCACTTGCGATTTTTGTCGCACCGTTCATAAGCTGCATTTACGGTATGCTCGTGTATACATGGATCGTGCCGGATCATATAATCTTTGATCGACGTGTCGGCGAAAAAATCGCTGCTTGGGATTATTTTCAGTTTGCCCTTGCGTTAATTCTCACATTCTTTACGGTTACATGCGTACCACCGCTTATCAATCGATGGTTAGAAAAAGGAGATTACATACAGAAGATTATAAATTTGCTTCCGGCATTGGCGATACAAGGCGTTGCCGCAGCATATCTGGTACCGCATTTTTGCAGCATTTATTCCGAAATGATGTATTATGGTTCCGGTTTTCTCTACAATAGTTTGTACCTCGAAGCGACGGCATTATTTTCCCCTATGCTTCTCACTGCCATGAACACCCTCGGCATGCTAATCCAAATTATAATCTACGCCATCCTAAACCACCGCAAAACCCGCCGCGCCGCGCTCACTCAACCGCAGCCGACACCGCCCATCGAACCATAAAAACCAAAAACTCCCGACCGCCGCAAATGATGAACTGCAGCAGTCGGGAGCTCTTTTTATTCAAATATTTAATTTCAGCTTACTTTTCCAAAAATCCCTTCAGCGCCGCATAGTCCACATTCTCCGGCTTCACTTCGTCAAAGAACTTCAGCAGCTTTTCGGCCAGCACGCGTACGCCGCCGACGGAATTGCTTTCGATATTCAGCGGTAGAATGGGGTCGTGTACGCTCATGCGCAGCAGGAACCAGCCATCGCCGTCGTTTTCCGGGAACGAAATGCGGATGCCTTCGCGGTTGTCCGGCGCAATGTTCCAGTTGTGCGCTTTCGCGTAGCTTTCAAGCGCCGCAATGGTGTCCTCGCCATAGGGGCGGAAATCCTCCGCTGTAATGGGGAAGCGCAACTCTTTTTCTTCCTTGGCTTCCTTCAGATCGGCGATGAGACTATCGAGCGATTTGCCCTCGCGGCGCAGCTGTGCCGCCTTAATGATGATCTTCGTCACCAGATAGGCACCGTCGTCAAGGAAGTAGTTCTCGCGCAGCGCCGCATGGCCGCTCGTCTCAATCGCCAGCGGGCAGTTCACGCCCTCGTTATTCAGGCGTACCGCTTCGTTGATGACATTCTTGTAACCGCGCTTAAAGCGGTGATGCTTGCCGCCGAGCGTCTGCTCAATGTAGGTCTTGAGTCCGTCGGACGTAATGGAGTCCGTCACAATGGTGCCGCCCGGGTTGCCTTCCAGCGCAATGGCGGAAGCAATCGCCACAAGACGGTTGCGGTTGATCTCTTCGCCGCGGCTGTCCACAGCGCCGCCGCGGTCAACGTCCGTGTCAAAAATTACGCCAAGGTCCGCACCGGCCTTCACGGTCGCCGCGCAAACGCTCGCCATGGCCTCCTCGTTCTCCGGGTTTGGAATGTGGTTCGGGAAGCGGCCGTCCGGCTCCAAAAACTGGCTGCCCGTAATGTCCGCACCAAGCGGCTTCAGCACGTCGTTTGCGTAAAAACCGCCCGCGCCGTTGCCGGCATCCACAACGATTTTAAAGCCCGCAAGCGGGTGCGCATAATCTTCCGCGTTCACGCCCTTGCGGATCATCTCGCGCAGATTATCTGCATATTTCGACATATAGTCCACCGGCACCAGCGTGCCGTTGTCGGTCTCCGTCGGTGCAGCGCCGTTCTGTGCATATTCCAAAATCTCGGAAATATCCGGGCTGTCAAGGCCGCCCGCAGGCGTGAAGAACTTCAGTCCGTTGCGGAAGAACGGGTGGTGGCTCGCCGTAATCTGCACCGAGCAGTCGCACGGCAGCTCCAAAACCGCCATGAACATCGACGGGGTAGAGGCAAGGCCGCAGTCGTAAACCGAAGCACCGTACGTCGTAAACGCGCGGAACAGCGCCGCCGCAATGCGGTCTGCGGAAATGCGGGAGTCATGGCCGACGGCAATTTTCAGCCCCTCGGCGCACTTATCCAGGTGCTTTTCGCACCAAACGAGAAAACCGGCCGCAATGCGCTCCACGACCTCATCGGTCAGGTTAATCGGCGCGCCGCCGCCTTCGCTTGCAACACCGCGAATGTCAGTGCCGCTTTTTAAAGTTTTATAGGCAAACATGGAAAAGACCTCCTGTTTCATTTTGCATTTTATCCAAGCTTATTATAATACAACTCCGGTAAAATGAAAAGAGCTTTTTGATTTTTGACAAATACGTTTTAGTATGGCTAAAAACCGCTTACAAACTGCAAGTTGTAAACCGAAAAATTGCAAATTTCATGTAAAATCAAAAACTTTTTCAAAAAAGTGTTGACAAAATGAAATTTTGGTGGTATAAACTTAGCATAATAATTCAAGGGCACAGATGAAGAGAAGTACCCGGCAGACCGCTTTGCACAGTGAGCGGGGGAGAGTGTGAACCCCGCGTAAGCACACCGGCGAATAACACTTCGGAGCCTCAAGCCGAAAAGATGCGCATATCTCAGTAGGTGCGACGTGTGGCGGCGCGTTAAGCCGTGCCTGTCTTGTTAGAGACAGTAAAGGTGATCTTCTTTATAAGATAATTTAGGTGGCACCGCGGATACAACAGCTATTCGTCCTAAGAAATTGGGACAAACGGCTGTTTTTTTATTTGCGTTTGGACTGAAATTATTTTATTTGGAGGGAACCGATATGTGTTCGATTATGGGTTACACAGCAAAAGACATTCGTTTGGAAGATTTACGAAAGGGCTTTGATAAAACCGTTTCCCGCGGGCCGGATATGTCCCGCACACTGGAAACGCCCGCAGGCTGGCTCTTTTTCCACCGCCTCGCCATCATGGGCCTCACAGAAGAAGGCATGCAACCGTTTGAGCTGGACGGTTCCGCCGTCGTCTGCAACGGCGAACTCTACGGCTTCCGTTCCGTTAAAGAGGAGCTCCGGAGAAAAGGCTACACCTTCAAAAGTGATTCTGACTGCGAAATTTTACTCCCTCTCTACAAAGAAGAGGGCACCGAGATGTTCAAAAAGCTCGACGCCGAGTTCGCCCTGATTATTTACGATGCCGAGACCGATCGCTTCATCGCTGCGCGTGACCCCATCGGCATCCGCCCGCTCTACTACGGGTACAGCGAAAGCGGCCACATTATGTTTGCCAGCGAGCCGAAAAACCTCGTCGGCCTGTGCCATCGCGTTATGCCGTTCCCGCCGGGCCACTACTATAAGGACGGCAAATTCACCTGCTACTGTGACATCGCCGAAGTCGAAGAAGTTTGCCACGACGACCTCGAGACTGTCTGTAAAAACATCCATGATAAGCTCGTTGCCGGCATCGAAAAGCGGCTCGATGCCGATGCTCCGCTCGGCTTTCTTCTCAGCGGTGGGCTTGATAGCTCCCTCGTCTGCTCCGTCGCGGCAAAGCTTTTAAAGAAGCCCATTCGCACGTTCGCCATCGGCATGAGTGAAGATGCCATCGATTTAAAATACGCCCGCGAAGTTGCCGATTACATTCACAGCGACCACACCGAGGTCATCATCACAAAGGACGATGTTGTCGAAAACCTCGAAACCGTCATTGCGCTGCTTGGCACGTATGACATCACCACCATCCGCGCCAGCATGGGCATGTACCTCGTCTGCAAAGCCATTCACGAGCAGACCGATGTCCGCGTGCTGCTCACCGGTGAAATTTCCGATGAGCTCTTCGGCTACAAATATACAGATTTCGCCCCCAGCGCCGCTGCGTTCCAAACGGAAGCCCAAAAGCGCGTGCGGGAGCTTCATATGTACGACGTGCTCCGTGCCGACCGCTGCATCTCCGCCAACTCGCTCGAAGCCCGCGTTCCGTTCGGCGACCTCGATTTTGTCAAATACGTCATGTCCGTCGATCCCGAGATGAAGCTCAACAAGTACAAAAAAGGCAAATACCTCCTGCGCCACGCGTTCGAGGGCGATTACCTCCCGCTGCCGATTTTATACCGCGAAAAAGCCGCGTTCTCCGATGCCGTCGGTCACTCTATGGTCGATTGCCTCAAGGCCTACGCCGAAACAAAGTATACCGATGACGAAATGAAGCTCCGCGCCGCAAAATATCCGTTCGCAACGCCGTTTACGAAAGAATCCCTTCTCTACCGTGAAATTTTTGAAAAATACTATCCCGGTCAGGCGGAAATGGTCAAGGACTTCTGGATGCCGAACAAAGCGTGGGAGGGCTGCGACGTCAACGATCCCAGCGCCCGCGTGCTCGCAAACTACGGTGCCTCCGGCGAATGATTGGAAAGATTCATAAACTTTCTCAATGTTTAACAAATTCACTGAAAATTTAACCTGAATGCAACACACCTTTTTTCCGTTTAGCCCTTGTGTATTCTCTGCTGTTGTGATAGAATAAAGCCATCATAGGATATTATGGTTTTCCACATAGAACCCTATCGGCAAACCATAATGAGACTAAATCTCATATCGAAGGAGAGATGACTGATGTCCAAGATGATCGAACTTCACGACATCGATGTTCCGGGCTTCCTGTCTGTACTGGATAGCTGCGAGGGCAATGTATATCTGATGACGCGCGACGGTGATAAGCTGAACCTGAAAAGCAAGCTGTGTCAGCTCATCGGCCTTACGTCTCTGATCGAAGGCGGAAAGATCGCAGAAGCCTTTGTGGTCTGCGATAATGAAGCGGATGAATCCAAGCTGTTCCGCTTTAACCTTTACAAGGACGAAACGCAAGGTAAGTAAAGAGTAGGATTTGCAAAGTAAGCTGCTGCAAGTAAAAACTGCGGCAGCTTTTTTGTATCACGTAAAACAAATTATGTAAACAAAAAGGAGAGACTCATGCCACAAAAAAGAACCGGCGCAGTCCGTCGCCGCCAACCCCGGAACAAAAAAACGCTTTCCGCCGTCATCAGCGCCGTCCTTGTGCTCGCGGCGGTGCTTGCCTATTATTTCCCGGAGCTTGAAACGTACCTCACCGGTGCCCCGAACACAGACTCAAGCGCCCCCGCACAGCCCACTCAAAGCACCGGCAACGGCACAGCCGACTGCGCCGTCTACTTTTTAGATGTCGGACAGGGGGATAGCATTTTAATTCAAATCGGCACCGATTACAACATGCTCATTGACGCCGGCACCCGCGAAGCGGGAGAGACTATCGAAAGCGACCTTCAGGCGCTCGGCGTCACATCGCTTGATGCCGTTGTCGCCACGCATCCGCACGCAGACCACATCGGCTCCATGAAGCAGATTATCGAGGATTACACTATCGGCACGTTCTACATGCCCCTTTTGCCCGACGACCAAACGCCCACCACCGCTACATACGAAAATATGCTCGATGCCCTGCTCGACAAAAACGTCCAAACCGAGCAGATCTGCACCGATACAAAAATCTCCGCGCCCGAAAACGCCAATTTTGCCGTCCTATCCCCGGAAAAGGACGAGATATTCGATAACCTCAACAACTATTCCGCTGTTCTGCGCTTCACCTACGGCAATATCTCCTTTATGCTCACCGGCGACGCCGAAACCGAGGTTGAAGAGAATATCTTAGCACGCGAAACGGACATCACTTCAAACATTTTAAAGTGCGGTCACCACGGCTCGTCCACATCGTCCTCCATGGATTTTCTCCGCGCCGTGAACCCCGCCGTCGCCGTCATTTCCTGCGGGCAGGATAATAAATACGGTCACCCGCACCACGAAACGCTCGAAAGCCTTTCTGAACGCAACTGCAAGATCCTGCGCACCGATACAGACGGCACCGTCGCCGTTACAACGGACGGCAATACGTATTCCGTCTATACGTGGTCGGCGGAAAATGGACTTTCTCCGGCAGCGTAAGTTCGCGTAAAAAATTTTGACGAAAACATAAATCTATGCTATACTGATAAAAATAAATTCCGACCCATGACGGAAATAAAGGATGGTTTTTATGCTGACAGAAAGCAAAAAGGCGTTTATCGAGTTCATGATGTCCGCAGACGTGCTGCGTTTCGGCTCCTTCGTCACGAAGAGCGGCCGCAATACGCCGTACTTCGTCAATACCGGCAACTATAAGACCGGCGAGCAGATTGCAAAGCTCGGCAAGTTCTACGCATCGCTCATCAAGGAGACCGTCGGCGAAGATTTCTCCGCCATGTTCGGCCCGGCGTACAAGGGTATTCCGCTTGCCACAGCCGCCGCCGCGTCCCTCTATAACGAGTATGGCATCTCGAAGCCCTACTTCTTCAACCGCAAGGAAGAGAAAGACCACGGCGAAGGCGGCAGCCTCGTCGGCTACAAGCCGAAGGACGGCGATAAAATTATTATCATCGAAGACGTCATCACCGCCGGTACCGCCGTGCGCGAGACCATGCCGATCCTCTATGGCTGCGGCAATGTGAAAGTCAACGATATGTTCATCTCCGTCAACCGCTGCGAGGTAGGCAAGGTTCCCGGCAAAACCGCCATCATGGAGGTCAACGAGGAGTTCGGCATCAAGGTCCACGCTATCGTCACCGTCGAGGACATCCATGAGTACTTAAAGCAGTCCGAAAAATACAACAATATCCTCCCCGCCATGGAAGATTACATGGCAAAATATTGCATCCTGTAAACATTTGCCTTTTAAACTGAATTTTATAAAAGCAGCCGTTAATGAAAACACAAATGTCTCATTTGCGGCTGCTTTTCTATACCATATTATCAAATTGCGTATGGGCTATGTCTCTTACAAAAAAATGAAATTATTTTGGTAATTAAAAGGGTTGAAAAGAGTTTTGTAGTATGGTAAAATTATTTAACGATAAAAGTCGAATCTGGGGAGATATGTAAACTTTGAAAGGGGAACAAACCCACATGAAGGTTGTAATTTTAGCAGGCGGATTTGGCACACGCATCAGCGAGGAGAGTCAATATAAGCCGAAGCCGATGATTGAAATAGGTGAAAAACCGATTTTGTGGCATATCATGAAAGAATATTCTTTCTACGGATTTAATGAATTTATTATTTGTGCGGGGTATAAGCAGCACATTATTAAAGAATGGTTTGCTGACTATTTCCTGCATAACAGCGACATTACATTTGATTTTACAACCGGAACAAATGAAATGGCCGTACATAATCAGCACTGTGAGCCATGGAAGGTTACGGTCGTGGATACGGGCTTAAACACTATGACAGGCGGACGCATCAAACGTGTGCAAAAATATATCGGAAACGAAACGTTTATGATGACGTACGGTGATGGCGTGTGTGACGTGAATATAGCCGATCTCGTAAAATTCCATAAGGAACATGGGAAAATCGCTACGCTGACGGCAGTCACATTGGAGCAAGCCAAAGGGGTATTGGATATTGCCGAAGATAGCACAGTGAAGTCTTTCAGAGAAAAAAGTGCTTTGGATGGCGCACCAATCAACGCGGGGTATATGGTTTTGGAGCCGGAAATTTTTAATTACATTTCCGGTGATGATACCGTGTTCGAACGAGAGCCATTAGAAGCTGTGGCGGCGCAGGGTGAATTAATGAGTTACATGCACAAAGGCTATTGGCAGTGTATGGATACGCAGCGTGAAAAAGAACTCTTGGAACGCCTTTGGAGTAAAGGCGTAGCACCTTGGAAAAAATGGACGGATTGATATTTGGAGGGATTTATGAATCTTACGTTTTTTAACGGTAAGCGTGTTTTTATAACCGGACACACTGGATTCAAGGGCTCATGGCTATGTAGAATGCTGGTGCGCGCAGGAGCTGTTGTGACCGGGTATAGTTTAGAGCCGCCTACACAGCCAAATCTGTTTTCTTTGGCTGATGTAGAGGACAAAATGACCAGCATTATTGGCGATATTCGCGATTATGAGTCTTTAAAAGCAGCGTTCGATCATGCCCAGCCGGAGATTGTACTTCACTTAGCTGCACAGCCGATTGTGCGAGACAGCTATAAAAATCCGCGCTATACATATGAAACGAATGTTATGGGTACTGTGAATTTGTTAGAATGCATCCGAACTTCGTCTTGTGTACGCAGCGTTTTAAATGTAACCACGGACAAGGTGTATCACAATAATGAGTGGTGCTGGGGCTATCGTGAAGATGAGCCTCTTGATGGTTTTGACCCGTATTCAAACAGTAAGAGCTGTTCGGAACTTGTAACGCATAGCTATATCAACAGTTTTTTTGCGAATAACGGCGTTTGCGTTTCAACCGCTCGTGCCGGTAATGTTATCGGCGGCGGTGATTTCGCAAACGATCGTATCATTCCGGACTGTGTACGCTCTGTTTCAGCCGGTAATGCCATAGGTGTGCGCAACCCCTATTCAACACGCCCGTATCAGCATGTGTTGGAGCCTTTATCGGTTTACCTCAAAATAGTAGAAGAACAATATAAAGACGCCGCATATGCAGGTTTCTATAATGTAGGGCCAGATGAATGTGATTGTGTCACGACCGGCGAGCTTGTAAATTTGTTCTGCGAAAAATGGGGAGAAGGCGCACATTGGGTCAATCAGGCAGAGAAAAATGCACCACATGAGGCGAATTTCTTAAAACTCGACTGTTCTAAAATTAAAAAGACCTTTGGATGGAAGCCGAGATGGCATATCGATGAAGCCATCCGCGAAACGGTAGCTTGGACAAAAGTGTATTTAGCCGGTGGGGATATCCCGGTAGAAATGGATCGTCAAATCGATTCGTTCTGATTTTATCGAGTTGACTCAATTAAAGCCACAGGTGTTTAAATAAATAGGTTACGGAGGAGCTATAATGTCAAACTGGAAAAATGAGCAGGAAGCACGAAACGAAATCAAGGAATTGGTAACGGAATATTATCACGCCTTTAAAGAGAAAAAAGAGCCCTATCAAGAAGGCCAGCGTATCAGCTATGCCGGTCGTGTTTTTGACGAAAAGGAAATGTGTGCATTAACAGATGCAACGCTCGATTTCTGGCTGACAACAGGCAGATTCTCCGAGCAGTTCGAAAAAGAGTTTGCACAGTGGATTGGCGTAAAGCATGCTCATCTTGTAAATAGCGGTTCTTCTGCAAATTTGATTGCTTTTTCTGTTCTTACAGCGCCGGAACTCGGTAATCGCCAGATCAAAAGAGGAGATGAGGTCATCACCGTTGCATGTGGTTTCCCGACTACAATCACCCCGATTCTGCAGTATGGCGCTGTGCCGGTGTTTGTAGATGTAACGGTTCCGCAGTATAATATCGATGTAACCAAACTGGAAGCGGCACTGTCTGAAAAAGCGAAGGCGGTCATGATTGCTCATACATTGGGAAATCCTTTTGATTTGGCAGGTGTTAAGGCGTTCTGTCAGAAGCACAACCTCTGGTTGGTAGAGGATAACTGCGATGCTTTGGGTACAACCTATACCATCGATGGAGAGACCCGTTATACCGGCGCCTGGGGCGATATCGGCACCAGCAGCTTCTATCCGCCGCACCACATGACCATGGGCGAGGGTGGTTGCGTGTATACAAACGATTCTCTGCTCAACCGTTTGATTCTTTCTTATCGCGATTGGGGCCGCGACTGCATTTGCCCGTCCGGTCATGATAACTTCTGCGGTCATCGTTTTGATGGTCAGTTTGGTCAGCTTCCTAAGGGCTATGACCACAAATATGTGTACAGCCACTTTGGATATAACCTGAAGGTGACGGATATGCAGGCTGCTATCGGCTGCGAGCAGCTCAAAAAATTCCCCTCCTTTATCGAAGCACGCAGACATAACTGGGAACGTCTCCATGCGGCACTGGAACCTTATCAGGATAAGTTGATCCTGCCCGAGCCGGCTGCAAACAGCAAACCCTCCTGGTTCGGTTTCTTGATCAGTGTTAAGCCGGAAAGCGGTTTGAATCGAAATGATGTGACGCGTTATATCGAAGATCATCAGGTTCAGACCCGTCTCCTGTTCAGCGGCAATATCATTAAACACCCGTGTTTCGATCAGCTTCGCGATACAAATGCCTACCGCGTCGCCGGCAGCTTAGAAGCAACGGAATTTATCCTGAATAATACCTTCTGGGTCGGTGTCTACCCGGGTATGACAGACGAAATGATCGATTATATGGCAAAGGTAATTGCTGAGGCGATTAGTTGAATAGTACAGTGTGAATAGGGTGTGTCCATTTACAAATTATTGTGTTGATTACTGGATTAGTAGATGGATTATAAATTTGGAAAGGGCACTGGTAAAAGAGTATGGCAAATAAAAAGCGCTTATTACTCGACTGCACTTTGCGAGATGGCGGGTATTTGAATGATTGGAAATTTGGAAAAGAAAATGTTGCAAGTATTTTTGAGAGATTAGTTTCTTCGGGCGTTGATGTAATAGAAATAGGATTTCTGGATGATCGGCGGGAATACGATTCAGAAAGAACGATCATGCCGAATACTCAATGTGTTGAGAAGATATTTAGGAATATGGATCGCGGAACGGCGATGGTCGTTGGTATGATCGACTATGGCACATGTGCAATTGAACAGCTGCAGCCTTGCAGCGAAAGCTATCTAGATGGAATTCGGGTCATCTTTAAAAAGGAAAAAATGTATTCGGCTATGGAGTTTTGTAAACAGGTCAAGGCACTGGGATATCAGGTGTTCTCACAGCTGGTTTCAATTACTAGCTACTCGGATGAGGAACTGAGAGAAGTGATTGGACTGGTGAATGAATGCCATCCCTTTGCGGTCTCCATGGTGGATACTTATGGGCTGTGCGATGCACCGAAACTGGCACATATTGTTGAGATAATCGATCAGCAACTTGCGCCGGATATTTGTCTGGGCTATCATGCGCATAATAATTTCCAACTAGGATATGCCAATGCGGTTTCCGTGCTGAACAGCAGCATCGATAGAGATGTTCTGGTAGATGGTACGCTCTATGGTATGGGGAAGAGCGCGGGAAATGCACCGTTGGAGCTGCTGGCGATGTACATGAACCTCAACTACGGAAAGAATTACGATCTTGGGCAGATTCAAGAGGCAATTTCTACCTGTGTTTTGGATATGTACCATAAAAAACCTTGGGGATATACGTTGTTTTATTATATCGCAGCGTCCAACGGTTGCCATCCAGACTACGTGTCGTATCTGATGAATAAAAGGACTCTGTCGGTAACTGCGGTTAATGAGATTTTGCAAAAAATCCCAGAAGAAAAAAAACTTGGGAAAGATAAGCGAATGATAGAGGAGCTTTATCTCGAGTATCAAAAGCAAGCGTGTGAGGATTCAGAAACGCTTGCAGATCTCCAGCGTTTGCTGGAAGGAAAGCTGGTACTGATGATTGGACCTGGGAAAACATGCAAAACTGAAATCGATAAAATTCTGAATTTTGCGGAAAAAGAGCACCCATTTGTGATTTCGATTAATTACATTACAGAGAAACTTCGCCCAGATGCGGTGTTTCTAACAAATTCCAGACGCTATCTGCAGATGTCCAATAAATTGCGCAACCCTGAGAATAAAAATTTACCACTGATTGTTACATCGAATATCCGGCTTGTAGATGAAAAGAATGTACGGACTGTAAATTATGCGCAGCTGATTGACGAAACTGCGGAGTTCCCGGATAACTCGATGATGATGATGATCCGGTTGCTGCTCAATGTCGGCGTGAAGAAGATCGCCTTGGCGGGCTTCGACGGTTATACGGCAGACAATGTGAACTTTTTCGATGTGAACATGGAGTATAGCTTTGTGAAGGCAAAGGCGGATTCGCTGAATGAAAGCGGAAGAGCGTTCTTTGAGAATATCAAGGATCAGATCAATATTTTGTTTATAACAACGTCTCATTATGGAGGATAACATGAAAGTTGCGCAATATGTTGCTGAGTTTTTAGTAAACCATGGGGTGGAGCATAACTTTATGGTCACAGGCGGCGGGGCCATGCACCTGAATGATGCCCTTGGTCATCACAAAAGTATCCAGACCATCTATAATCACAATGAGCAGGGCTGCGCCATTGCGGCGGAAGCCTATGCACGTGTTACCGGAAAGATCGCCAGTGTGTGCGTGACCAGCGGACCGGGAGGAACGAATGCTATTACAGGCGTCATGGGCGGCTGGCTGGACTCGATTCCTATGTTTGTGGTATCTGGGCAGGTAAAACGCGAGACTACCATGTGGTCAGTCCCGGAGTTGCATCTGCGTCAATACGGCGATCAGGAGTTTGATATCATCCATTCTGTGGCGAATATGACGAAATACGCGGTGATGGTTACAGAGGCCAACGATATTGCCTACCATCTGGAGAAAGCATGGTATCTGGCAAATCATGGCCGAAAGGGTCCCGTATGGCTGGATATTCCGCTGGATGTACAGGGCTCTCAGGTTGATGAAACCCACCTGCGGCACTTTGATCCGCAGGTGGATAAGGCGGAAGCAGAGATACCGCAGATTCCGGCAGATGTGCCGCAAGCTATTTTAGATAAGATTAAAAAAGCGAAGGCACCGCTTATTTTTGCGGGTACCGGTGTTCGACTCTCTTATTCTGTGGAGCTACTGCTACGGCTGGTTGAGAAATTGAAGATACCAGTTGCGGTTGCCTGGAATAGCGGAGATTTGGTTGCATATGACAATCCCTATTATGCTGGTTCCCCTAGTAGAGAGGGAACGCGCGGTAGCAGCTTTATTGTGCAGAGCTGCGATCTGCTTATCACCCTTGGCAGCAGGATGAACATCCGTACTATCACGTATAACAAAAATGATTTCGGAAAAAATGCTTACAAAATTATGGTAGATATCGATGAAGAAGAGCTAAAAAAGCCAACCTTCGTCCCAGACATGCCTATTCATGGTGACGTACATCAGTTGCTGGAGATGTTGTTGAAGGAGGACTATACTCCCAATGCGGAGCATGAAAAATGGGTGAAGTGGTGTCAGATGATGGTGAATAAGTATCCTGCCTGTCTGCCGGAATATCATACGCAGATTGGGCCACTGAATCCCTATGTCTTTGTAGACGCGATGTTTGCGCAGATGAATGAGCGAGATGTTCTAACGCTGGGCAATGGAAGCGCCTGTGTTATGACCTTCCAGGGAGCAAAGATCAAGCAGGGACAGAGAATGTTTACCAATTCCGGCTGTGCGGCCATGGGCTATGGTATGCCAGCAGCTCTTGGCGCTGCAGTTGCAAGACAGGGAAAGGGCCGCGTCCTGTGCATTGATGGTGATGGTAGCCTGATGATGAACCTGCAGGAGCTGGAGACCATTGCGTTTAATCAGCTGGATGTGAAGCTGTTTGTTCTCAACAACGATGGCTATCACTCTATCCGCCAAACCCAGAGAAATCTGTTCCACAATCAGCTGGTGGGTTTGGACCGCACAAGCGGCGTGGGATTCCCGGATTTTGAGAAGCTGGCAGCGGCCTTTGGACTTGCGTATTTTGAGATTAAATCGGAAGCGGAGCTGAACCAAAAACTGGAACAGACGCTCCAGGCGGAGGGACCGGTTCTCTGCAATGTGGTGGTGGATCCAAACCAGAATTTTGTTCCGAAGCTATCTTCAAAGGTGCTGCCGGATGGTAGAATTGTATCCCCGTCTATGGATGATATGTTTCCGTTCCTGTCTCGGGATGAATATGCAGCGAATCACTACCATGGATAAAAGAGACATGCGCTATCGACTGATTATTTTTGATTTTGACGGAACTTTGGTGGATACCATTACCGATGTGGGAATTTGTTTTAATCAGGCGCTGAAAAACTGCGGGTTGCCACAGCATCCGCTGGAGCGCTTTGGTAGCTTCGCCGGTGGGAACTTGGAAACGGTAGTATCCAAGATGTTGCCTGCTGATCAGGTAACGCAGGAGAACATAGATCGGGTGAAAACATGCTACAGATCGTTGTATTTGGCATCTAGCAAGCCCAATAGTAAGCCCTATGAGGGAATGATGGAACTGCTTCAAGACCTGAAGAAGAATGGCTGTAAGCTTGCGGTGAACTCCAATAAGGGACAGGTTCTCCTAGACGATATGACTGAAAAGATTTTTCCTGCGAGGTTCTTTGACAGTGTTGTTGGATATCTGGAGTCCCGTCCTTCTAAGCCAGATCCTGCGGGTGTAAAGCTGATTGCAGAGCAAACAGGTTGCAGTTTGGAGCATGCAGTTTATGTGGGTGACGGCGAAAGCGATGTTCAAACTGCGCAAAATGCGGGGATTCCCTGTGTATTTGTGACTTGGGGACAGGGAAGCGCTCCAGATGAAGGAAGCGCCGAATGGCTCCAGCAAGCCAAAAATGTGGAGCAACTCCGTCAGCTGCTGCTCTGAACCTAGAATGGGAGAAATCAATGTCAATGAAAAAAGTTATCATTACAGGCCCAACAGGAGCTGTGGGTGTTTCTCTGATAGAAGAATTAATTGCACATGATATTTACGTAACAGCGGTTTGCCGAGAGAATTCACAAAATATAACAGCAATTCCCCAAAGTCCGTTTGTTAAAGTATTAGAATGTAATTTGGATCAGTTACAGTCTCTTGAAAGAAAATTGCCTGCTGATTATGATGTGTTCTATCACTTTGGTTGGGACGGATCCTTTGGTGCTGCTCGAATGGATCTTTCAACGCAAACCAAAAATATTCAATATAGTCTTGATGCAGTTGAACTAGCTAAGAAACTTGGGTGTAAGGTATTTATTGGCGCCGGAAGTCAAAGTGAATTCGGACATGTAAATGGGGTTTTGCATCCCGATACACCCTGTAACCCGGATAACGGCTACGGAATTGCAAAATTGGCAGCAGGTCAAATGACAAGGCTCAAATGCAAAGAATATGGAATTCGTCATAATTGGGTTCGAATTCTCTCCATGTATGGTCCCCACGATAAGGCACACACCATGGTAATGAGCACCATTCTCAAAATGCTGGACGGTCAGCGTGTACAATTTACCAAAGGCGATCAGATTTGGGACTACATTTATAATAAAGATGCTGCCCGTGCTTTTCGAATGATTGCGGAGCAGGGGAAGGACGGCGCAGTTTACTGCTTTGGTAGCGGAAAGACCAGGCGTCTGCGGGAGTACATCGAGGCAATCCGCGATGCGGTGGATCCGCAGATTGAATTGGGCATTGGAGAACTGCCTTATTATCCCAATCAGGTGATGCATCTGGAAGCGGATATTTCAAGCTTAACGGCGGATACTGGATTCATTCCAGAATATTCCTTTGAAGATGGAATACAAGAGACTGTGGCATGGGCGCAGAAAAACTTCAGGAAAGCATACGATGCAAAATCAAATTAAATGGAGATATGAGTCATCATGAAAAAAATTTCTGTCATGATTCCTTGCTATAACGAGGAAGAAAACGCCAGACCAATTTATGAGGCTGTTCGTGATGAGCTGCTTCGTAGCTGCCCAAACTATGACTATGAGATCCTCTTTATTGACAACAAGAGTCAAGACAGAACGCGGGAGATTATCCGGGAAATCTGCAAAGAGGATCCCCGCGTCAAGGCCATTTTTAATGCAAAGAACTTTGGGCAGTTTAACAGCCCCTATTATGGCATCCTGCAAACTACAGGAGACTGCACCATTACCATGTGCGCCGATTTTCAGGACCCGGTGGAGATGATCCCACAGTTTGTGTCAGAATGGGAAAAGGGCTATAAGATCGTAATAGGGCGTAAAACCGAAAGCAAAGAAAATCCATTTGTGTATTTTTTGCGAGGTTGCTATTATAAACTTATCAAAAAGATGAGCAGCTGTGAGCAAATAGAGCAGTTCACGGGCTTTGGACTTTATGATTCCAGCTTTGTGCAAACAATGCGGGATTTGAAGGATCCTACTCCGTTTATTCGAGGAATTGTGGCGGAGCTTGGCCCTGAACGAAAAGAAATTGAATATACACAGCCGCAACGTCGTGCCGGCAAAACGCATAATAACTGGTATAGTCTTTATGACGCTGCTATGCTAAGCTTTACGAGCTATACAAAAGTTGGGCTGCGTTTAGCAACATTTATCGGATTTATTTCGGCAGGAATTAGTTTCCTTATTGGGCTAATATATTTGATAGCTAAAATTTGTTTTTGGAATAGTTTTACAATGGGTTATGCGCCTATGATGATAGCTGTTTTCTTTATGGGTGGAATCCAGTTGGGGTTCCTTGGCTTCATGGGAGAGTACATTATGGCAATGAATACACGCATTATGAATCGAC
>OMNT01001289.1_pt1 | contig 23919 bp, 22 predicted proteins | sample 1672551 | NCBI WGS metagenome assembly OMNT01 (sample SAMEA3136698, study PRJEB25190) | human gut metagenome | reverse complement strand
ATGCTCATGGCGGGCTGATCCAGGCCCAGCACGCGGGCCTCCACGGCCCCGGCGGCCAGGAGCTGGGCGGTGGCGATCACGTCGTCGGAGACCGGCTTGCCGCCGTTGGCCCGGAGCAGACAGGGGGCGAAGGTGGTCCGGGGGCTGTCGATGCCCTCCTGATAGAGGGCCAGGTTGACGTCATAAGCAGACTGGATGAATGCGATTTCTTCCACGGGGACAGTCTGAGCATACTCGGCCAGCTGCGCCAGGGTGTAGGTGTGGATGAGGGGCGTGGGCTCCTCGCCGGGTTTGGCGGCGTGGTCCTCGGCTTTCTCGAAGACGGTTGCCCCGTTGTGGATGATGGAGACGATGTTTGTGTGGCTGCCCCGGATGGTGACGGTGCAGGTGTCCGTCTCGGTGGTGACCGTGGCCTCCAGGAAGATGGTCGAGTCGATGCCGGAGAGAGTCACTTTGATCTTCCCCTGGTCCACCAGGGCCTGGGCGGCGGCGTTGTCGGCCTCGGTGACGTCGGCCAGGGATTCCAGGCCCTTCTCCCAGTTCCCGGCCACCACGCCCAGGGCGGCAGAGAAGACGTTGCCGACGGCGTGGGAGTTGGGGATGCCGCAGGTAAAGGCGTTTTTATACAGGCCGGAGTTCATGGCCACGGCCACGGACTGGATGGGGCCGTGGGTCAGGCTCCGGGCGCGGGCGGCGGCGAAGGCGATGGCCCCCGGTTCCGTCACCCCCAGGGCGGGGATCATGTCGTCGTGGATGAGTTTGGTCAGTGGGTGCATGGGCAGTGCCCTCCTTGGTTGGTTTTGGGATCAGTTGTCTTTCAGAATGGTCCAGAGCTGCTGGAACAGCTCGTCCCGGCGGCGGCGCTTGGCCTCGCCCTGGCCATCAGCGTAGTCATAGAAACCGCCCCCGGACTTGACCCCCAGGCGGCCCTGGTCGGCCAGGTCATTGAGGACCGGGCTGCGCTGGCTGGCGTCCAGATCGGCGAAGAGATAGTTGCTCACGGCCCGGAAAATATCCACGCCGCCCAGGTCCACCGTTTCCAGCGGGCCGAGCACGGCATAGCGGAAGCCGGGGCCGTATTTCATGGCTGCGTCGATCTCCTCCGGCCCGGCGGCCCCTTCGGCCATGATGTGCAGGGCTTCCCGCAGGACGGCGTATTGCAGGCGGTTGCCAATGATGCCCAAAATATCTTTCTGGACGATGACGGGCTTTTTCCCCAGTGACAGGGCCAGGGCGTGGACAGCCTGCGCCACGGCGTCGCCGGACTTCTCGCCCTTGGTGATCTCCACCAGCGGCATCAGGTCCGGGGGATTCCAGAAGTGCATCCCGCAGAAGCGCTCCGGGTGTTCCACCGCCTGGGCGATGTCGCTCACCCGCAGACCGGAGGTGTTGGTGGTGAGCAGGGTATCCGGGGAGACATGCTGGCAGATGGTGCGGTAAAACGCCTGCTTGATCTCCAGGTCCTCTGCGATGTTTTCCACGACGAAATCGGCGCTGTCATAGACGGCGAAGTCCGTGGTGTAGGTGATGCGCTGGGCAATGGCAGCGGGGGACTCGTCCAGCAGGCCCTTTTCCTGCAAAACGGCCAGGTCCCCGGCAATGCGCTCCTGGGCACGGTCCAGGGACGAGGTGCGGCGGTTCCAGAGGGTGACGGCGTACCCGGCCTGGGCAAAGATGCGGGCCAGGGTCACGCCCATGGTCCCGGCCCCGGCCACCACAGGGCGGCGGATGGCGGTTGTCGGCATAGTAGATGACCTCCTTGTGCGGTGTTTCGTTCTGGGTGTATCACGTATCCTAACCCGTAGTATAGCCCCAACCAGAGGGGTTGGCAAGCCCTGCGACACTTTGTTTAAATGGCAACAAAACAGGAAGGTTTCTCTTGCTTTTTCTAGTATGTCAGCCTATAATAAGGGCTGTGTTGACGGGTGTGTATCTGCGCAAAAAAGAGAGGGCAGTGCCATGGGGAAGACCATTGATTTCCAACAACAGAAAGACCTGCGCGTTTGGCGAACGGTGATGGAGGAGCTGCGTGTCATTCAGAACCTGGAGCCCTGGACCTTCTTGGGGCCGGAAGATACGTTTTTGTATCTGCCAAAGGCGGAAAACCGATGGATCTTTTTCCGCTGGGTGCCCGCTGCACCCAACGAAGTGGTCTTGACGGTCTATCCTAGCCTGCCGGCCTACCGCAAGTCCCTGGAGACGCCCCAGACCTACCGGGAAAGCACCCGAAACTTCATCGAGTCCTCTTATTTTGAGATCTACCAGACCAAGGCGGAGGACATCCCCGCCGCCTTGCGCTCAGTCTACCGGGAGCTGGGGGTGGACTATGGGGACGGCCTTTGGCCTTTTGTCACCTATAAACGCTGGGGCTATGACGAGGCCCTGCCCCAGGGCCGCCACCTGCTGCTTTTGGAAAACGCCCTGGGCAACCTGTTCATGCAGCTGCGGGCGGTGGAGGCCAAGCCCGGCAGCGTGGACTTTACCAAGGGGGAGATGTGCGTGCGCTTCTACTCCCCGGACCAGGGCATGTGGGTCAACGCCGCCATGCCCTACGCCCTGCCCCCCAAGGACCCGCCGTTCCTCCAGCTCAACCAGGACAGCACCCATGTGACCCAGCCCCTGCTGGACCTGCCCCGGAGCCAGACCCTGGAGCAGGTGGACTTTGACTTCGGCTGGCTGGATGACTCCGACCGGAAAAAAATGGAGGAGCCCCGCTATTTTCCCATGATCACCGTCTTTACTGACCACAAGACGGGCAACCCTCTCCTGACCTACCGCTGCCACCCGGATGAGCTCATCGAGTGCGCCTTTCACCAGTGGGAGGCCCTCATCCAGCAGCACGGCCGCCCGGAGACCCTCTATGTCGCCAGGGACGAGACCTTCGGCCTCTTCAACGACTTTGCGCAGCACATCGGGGTCACCTGCCGCCAGGTCGAGCATCTTCCTACCACCGAGGAGTATTTCCGGCGGCATGGGTTGGTCTGAACATCCTACGCAAACAACAAGCGCCGCGAAACGAGAAGAGCTTTTGTTTCGCGGCGCGTTTTTTGTGGTGAGAGCGCCTCAGGCATCCTTGTCCTTCAGCATCTCCTGGATGGTGTGCCAGCCCAGGGTAGCGCATTTGACGCGGGCGGGCATGTGGGAGACGTCTTCGAGGATGGCGGCTTCGTCCAAGGACTCTTTTTCCGCCTCGGTGGCTTCCCCGCGGATCATGCGCAGGAAGCGGTCGGCCAGCTCCAGGGCCTCCTGCTTGGTCTTGCCCAGGACCAGGTCGATCATCATGTCGGCCGAGGCCTGGGAGATGGCGCAGCCGTCGCCCTGGAAGGAGGCGTCTTCGATCACGTCGCCGTTCATCTTCAGGTTCAGGAAAATATCATCCCCACAGCTGGGGTTTACGCCTTCGAGCATCAGGTCCACAACCTTCAGGGGGTGCTTGTGGTAGGGGTTGCGGTTGTGCTCGGTGAGGATCTCGTTGTAAAAGGTCTTATTCTGCATAACCCATCTGGCTCCTTACTTCGCGTAACGTTTTGAGGAAGGCCTCGACCTCGGCCTCGGTGTTGTAGAAGGCGAGGCTGGCGCGGGTGGTGGCGTTCACGCCCAGGTGCTGTAAGAGCGGCTGGGCGCAGTGGTGGCCTGCCCGGACGGCGATGCTGGCATCGGCCAAAATGGCGGAGACATCGTGGGGATGCACATCGTCTACGGTAAAGGAAAAGATGCCGTGGTGCTGCTCCGGGGTGTCCGCACCCAGAAGATGGACGTGGGGGATCCTTTTTATGCCCTCCAGCATGAGGGTGGAGAGGTACTCTTCCCGCTGCCGGATGCGGTCGAAGCCGATCTGTTCAATATAGTGAATGGCGTCTTCCAGCCCTACGGCCCCGCCGGCGTTGACGGTCCCGGCCTCGAACTTATGGGGGACCTCGGCGTACACCGCGCCCTCGCGGCTGACGGACTGGATCATCTCGCCGCCGAAGAGGAAGGGGGGCATGGCGTCGAGCCACTTTTTTTTGCCCCAGAGCACGCCGATGCCCATGGGGGCCAGCATCTTGTGGCCGGAGAAGGCCAAAAAGTCCACGCCCAGGTCCTGCACATCGACCTTGATGTGGGGGACGCTCTGGGAGCCGTCGGCGATGACCACGATGTCGCCCTTGCTGTGGCAGAGGGCGGCGGCCGCCTTCACGTCGTACTCCCGGCCGAAGACGTTGGACATCTGGGTCATGGTGACGAGCCTGGTCCTGTCGGTGATCGCTTCCTCCAGGGCTTCCAGGGGGATCTCGCCCGTGGCATCACATTCCAGAAACTTCAAGGTCGCGCCGTGCCGCTTGGCGGCCTGGAGCCAGGGGAGAAAGTTGCTGTGGTGCTCCACGATGGTGACGATCACTTCGTCGCCGGGCTGGAGCAGCAGCTCGGCCAGGCAGTTGGCGGCCAGGTTCAGGCTCTCGCTGGCGTTGCGGGTGAAGACGATCTCACTGGGACTTTCCGCGTGGATGAACTTGGAAACGGTCTCGCGGGCGGCCTCATAGCGCTCCGTGGCCCGCTCGGACAGGTCGTAGATGCCCCGGAAGGGGTTGGCGTTGTCGTGGCCGTAAAACTCACTCACGGCGTTCAAAACAGCGTCCGGCTTCTGGGTGGTGGCGGAGTTGTCCAGGTAGATCACGGGGTCGTTGCGGAAGAGGGGAAAGTCCTGGCGAATTTGCAGGATCTCCTGTGCTTCAATGCCTTTATTCATCGTCGTTCCCTCCTTCCAATTCTTGCTCCACCAGCTGGCGGGTGGCCTCGTCGGGGATGCGCTCGCAGACCCGGTGGATGCGGGCCTTGGCCATGAGTTCATACGCGGTCTCTTCCGGGATGCCGCGGGCGGCCATGTAGGCCAGGGTCTCCTCGCTGAGCTTGCCGATGGTGGCACCGTGGTTGCCCTGCACGTCCTCCTCGGCGCAGAGGATGAGGGGGATGGTCTGGTTGATGGCGGTGTCATCCAGGAGCAGCACGTCCTCTTTTTCGTTGCCGACGGAACCGGCGGAGCCGTGCTTAAAATCAATGGTGCCGCGGAAGAGCTTGAAGGCCGCTTCCTTCAGCACACCGGAGGCGTCGATGCGGCTGGTGGTCTTCTTCCCCCGGTGGATGGCGTTGTAGTTCATATCCAGCTTGCTGCCGGCTTCCAGAAGATAGCCGATGTCGGTCTCCAACGCGCTGTCGTGGCCGGCCAGGTCGATCTGGCAGCCCTGGTAGGTGGCGTGGCCGCCCAGGACCAGGTGCGTGACCTCAATCTTGGCCCCGCTTTCGCACCGGCCGCCCACGTCGTTGAGGCAGGTCACGCCCTTGGGCAGGCGCTGGACCTGCACCAGGCGGACCAGAGCGCCCTCTTCGGCGTAGATTTTGGTCTGGATCGCGGCCAGGCCCTGGCCTTCGCCCTCGCCGGCGTAGTCCATGAGGACCGTGACCTGACTCTCGGCCTCGGCGTGGATGGTGAAGGCATTGATTTTTTTGTCCTCCGGGCCGTAAGTCAGCCGGACCCGGACGGGCTGGCTGGCAGCGGTCCCGGCGGAAACATTGAAGTGATGCACCGGCACGCCGGCGGCCTGGACCAGGGTGTCCATGTCGGGCCCCATGCCGCCGCCGATGGCGGGCAGGTCGTCCTGGGCGGGCTGGGTGACGCCGTCGGGCGTCTCTATGGTCAGGGTGCCCTCTCCCTCGGCCAAGACCTGCTCCAGGGAAGTCTGGTTCATCCCCAGGTGGTGCCAGGTGAGGGCGGGCAGCCGATTGATGGTTAGGTTCAAGGTCTGTTCCATGATGTTCCTCCTTCTCCTTGGCTCACCCGATGCTGCCCTTCATCTCCAGGCGGATCAGGTTGTTCATCTCCACCGCGTATTCCAGGGGCAGCTCCTTCGAGACATTGTCGGCAAAGCCGCTGACGATCATGGCGCGGGCGTCCTCCTCGCTCATGCCGCGGGACATGAGGTAGAACACGGCCTCGTCGCTGATGCGGCCGATCTGGGCCTCGTGGCCCACGTCGGCGTCCTGGGTGCGGATGTCCAGGGCGGGGATGGTGTCCGAGCGGGAGATGTCGTCCAGCATCAGGGACTGGCAGGAGACAGAGCTCTTGCTGCCCTTGGCCTGGGGACGGACCTCAACGGAGCTGCGGAAGGTGCTCACGCCGCCGTCCTTGGAGATGGACTTGGTGTTGACGAAAGAAGTGGTCTCCGGGGCGTTGTGGACGACCTTCGTGCCGGTGTCCAGATTCTGGCCCTTGCCGGCGAAGGTGATGCCGGTGAACTCGGCGCGGGCACCCTTGCCGTTTAAGATACTCATGGGGTACAGATAGGACACATGGGAGCCGAAGGAGCCGGAGACCCACTCGATGGTGCCGCCCTCCTCCACCTTGGCCCGCTTGGTGTTCAGGTTGTACATGTTCTTGGACCAGTTCTCGATGGTGGAGTAGCGCAGTTTGGCGTTTTTGCCCACGTACAGCTCGACGCAGCCTGCGTGCAGGTTAGCCACGTTGTACTTGGGGGCGGAACATCCCTCGATGAAGTGCAGCTCCGCGCCCTCCTCCACGATGATGAGCGTATGCTCAAACTGACCGGCACCGGGGGCGTTCAGCCGGAAGTAGGACTGCAACGGAATGGTCACGGACACCCCTGGCGGCACATACACGAAGGAACCGCCGGACCACACAGCCCCGTGCAGAGCAGCGAACTTATGGTCGCGGGGCGGCACCAGCTTCATGAAGTGCTTGCGGACCATGTCGGCATACTCGCCGTGCAGGGCGCTCTCCATATCGGTGTACACCACGCCCAGGGCAGAGACCTCTTCCCGGACGTTGTGGTAGACCAGCTCGGAGTCATACTGAGCACCTACACCGGCCAGAGATTCCCGCTCGGCCTTGGGGATGCCCAGGGCGTCAAACGTATCCTTGATCTCCTTGGGGACCTCGGACCACTTGGCGCTCATCTTGGTGTTGGGGCGGACGTAGGTGACGATGTTGTTCATGTCCAGCCCGTCGATGGAGGGGCCCCAGTCGGGGACGGACAGCTCGTTGTAAATTTTTAAGGACTCCAGACGGAAATTCTGCATCCAGGCCGGGTCGTTCTTTTCTTTCGAGATCTGAGAGACGATGGCCTCGGTCAGGCCCTCGTCCACCCGGTAGACGTCCTTTTCCTCGTTGCGGATGTCATAGACACTGCGGCTGACATCCTCGACGTAGGTTTTTTCCTGTTTCTTATCCCGCATCGTGCTCCCTCCTTCAGGCGTTCAGAAAGCGCTCGAAGCCGTTCTCGTTGATCTCTTCCACCAGGGAGCCGTCTCCGGCGGCGACGAGCTTGCCGTCCACTAAGACGTGGGTGGCGTCGACCTGCAAAGCCTCCAGGATCTTGGTGCTGTGGGTGATGATGAGCAGAGCGCCCTGCTTGTCCTTCTGGTACTCCTCCACGCCGCGGGAGACGGTGCGCACGGCGTCCACGTCCAGGCCGGAGTCGGTCTCGTCCAGGATCGCCAGGGCGGGGCGGAGCATGAGCAGCTGTAAGATCTCCGCCTTCTTCTTCTCGCCGCCGGAGAAGCCGACGTTGAGGTCACGGTCGGCGTAGGAATGGTCCATCTGCAAAATGTCCATGGCGGCGTTGAGCTCCTTTCGGAACTCGCTCAGGCGCAGGCGCTTGCCGCGCCGCTGCTCCAGGGCGCTGCGGATGAAGCTGGCCAGGGTGATGCCGGGGACCTCCACGGGGTTCTGGAAGGAGAGGAAGATGCCCTCCTTGGCCCGCTTGTCGGCGGCCTCGTCGGTGATGTCTTTCCCCTGGAAGAGGATCTCACCGCCGGTGACGTGATACTTGGGGTTGCCCATGAGCGTGTAGCCCAGGGTGGACTTGCCGGCTCCGTTGGGGCCCATGAGGACGTGGGTCTCGCCGGCGTTTATATTCAGATCAATGCCGTGGAGAATCTCTTTCTGCTCTACATCCACGGTTAAATGTTTGACTTGCAGCAACTGTTTTGACATAGTGCTCCTCCGTTCTTCGTCGGTGATCAAATAATTCATAGTTTTCTTGTGGGTTTTGATTATAACCGCTTTTCCCCAGAAATGCAATAGGTTTTTGCGAATTTCCTACAAAAGTTTAGGGTTTTATATTTTTTCAAAAAAATCCTTGCTTTTTTGGGCGGGGTGTTGTATACTAAGCGCAATTTCGATGACGAGTTTATCTGGTCAAAGACAGTGACCGCGCCCCTGCCCGGGGCGCCAAGGCTACACGGACGGCCGGGTCAAATGCCGAAGACCCGTCGAAGAGACGGGACCGTGAGAAAATACAGGCTCCTCTGGGGCGGTTCTCCGGTTGGCAACTTTTGTTGCCTTATTGATTGAGTTAGAAGCTCAACTTTTCTAAGTTGGAATCATCCACCTGGTAAAGCGGTCAATAAGAGTAGTTAAAGTGATCTTTGCTCGATAGACTCTGAACGCTGATAGTTTGCGTACTGGCTCCCGGAAACGGGGGCGCTCTCTGCCAAGCCCACGGCAGGGGAGCGAGCATTACGTTGGATTTCGCAGGTGATATGTTTCCCACATATCACCTGCGTTTTTGTATATCCAAATGTCCCGATCAACCCAACATGAATTTAGGAGGAAAAGAGATTGAAAAAGACCCTGTCCCTGCTGCTGCTTTTGTCCCTGGTGCTTTCCCTGGCGTCCTGCGGGCAGAAGACCACCACCGATGATCCCGTCGCGGCCGCGACGCTGGCGGAGAGCTACCAGAGCTATCTGGACACGGCCGAGCCGTCCTATGCCTACGACATCGCCCTGGAGCTGACCACCAACCCGGAGTATTTCAACGCCGAGCAGGGCGGCCGCAACGCCGGCAGCGATGCCGAGCACGCCGCCGCCGATTACCTGGTCGGCGTGATGCAGGACATCGGCCTGGCCGACGTGGAAAAGCAGGCCGCCCAGTGCGACCGCTGGCAGTTCAACAGCGCCAGCCTGACCATCGACGGCAAGGACTACAACGTCTATACCTACGCCACCGCATCTACCCCCGCCGAGGGCCTGACCGCCGAGGTCGTGTATGTGAACAAGGGGACCCGGCAGGACTATGAGGGCCTGGACGTGACCGGCAAGATCGTCCTGCTGGACATCGACCAGCGCAACGACTGGTGGATCACCTATCCCATGCTGGAGGCCATGCACCAGGGCGCAGTGGGCGTGCTGGCGGCCAACGTCGGCGGCTTTGCCCAGATCGCCGATGATGCGCTCAACAGCCAGGACATCTGCGGCCCTGTGGGCATCCCCACCCTGTCCATCGGCGTAGCTGATTCAAAGGAAATTCAGGAGAAGCTGAAAGCCGGCTCCGTCAGCGCCACCATGAAGGTAGACAACGAGGTGGAGATCGACGCCGGTACTACCTATAATATTACGGGCGTGCTCAAGGGCAAGTCCTCCGACCATCAGATTTTGGTGGGCGGCCACTATGACGTTCACTTCCAGGGCTTCCAGGATGACAACTGCGCCGTGGGCCTGGTGCTGGCCATGGCCAACGCCATGGTGAAGTCCGGCTACCAGCCGGAGAACGACATCGTCTTCTGCCTGCACGGAGCCGAGGAGTGGGGCTCCTCCTACACCCAGTACGACTGGACTGTGGGTGCCTGGGAGATGATCAACCACGTCCATCCCGAATGGGTGGGCAAGACCCTGGCCTTCCTCAACTTTGAGCTGCCCGCCTATGAGTTCGGCAGCTACACCAGCACCTACTCCGCCCCGGAGATGTTCTCCATGCTGGACTACTTCGCCAATGAGTATGCCTATTCTCCCGATCCGGAGGGCTGCTTCTCCGACGGTGTGCTGACCGAGGGCTATCAGACCTATACCTACTCCGACGACTTCTCTTACTACGCCGCCGGGGTGCCATCCACCGTCAACGGCTTCCTGTTACAGAAGGATATGGAGACGGTCTTCCCGTTCTATGAGGAGATCTACCACAGCCAGTATGACACCCCTGACACCTATAACGAGAACGTGATGAAGTTCAACCTCCGGTATTACGGTGCCCTGGCCATGTACATCGACCAGACCCCCGCCCTCTATCTGGACTTTACGTCTCAGTATGACCGCATCGCGGCCTCTCTGGATGAGGACCTGATGGCTGAGGTCGGGGTGGACATGGCCGAATATAAGGCGGCACTGGAAAACCTCAAGACCGCCGCCGAAGCGAAGAAGGCTCAGGTGGAGGAAGTCAACGCTGCTTATCTGGAGGCCCGCGAGAAGGGCGAGACGGACAAGCTGGCCGACCTCTGGCAGCAGGGCCGCACCCTGACCGAGCAGAATCTCAAAGCGTTTGAATACGCCCAGAAGCACCTGCTGGGCCTGATGTACGAGCGCCCCATCGTGCCCCACGAGGCTCCTCAGGAGAACATTCAGCTCTGCCGGGACGTGATCGACTGCCTCAAGACCGGCGACGTGCAGACCGCTGTGGACGAGTACGCCTGGACGGTGAACAACGTCCTGGAATGGTACGCCATGTACTTCTCCCCGGAGACCATCGCCGTGCAGGACGATATGCTCTGGGGCGAGGACAACAAGGACAACCTCTACTGGGGCACCGACATCGGCTTCACCAAGGCCGACGTGGACGCCGCCACCCGCAGCATCTATGACCGCTACGATGAAAAAGGCGGGGACTTCTCCAAAGAGATCGCCGTCTATGAAGCGGCCGTCAAAGCCCAGACACAGATCCTCAAGGACCTGGGCAGCGAGGAGACCCAGTCCATGAAGGAGCTGGCCGACCTGCTGGCCTGAACCCCCGCGGATCGAATCCCGAAAAATAACACTCCGCCCCTCTTGACAAGTGGGGCGGAGTTTTTTATACTTAATTTTATTGTAGCAAAGGCAAGGAAGGGAAGAAGTACGCGGCAGCGCGGAACAGATGCTTTCGCCCTGAGTCCCATTCCGGGACCGGGGCGTTTTTTGTTGCTCCGGCCTTGCCGCAGAAGAACAGGAGGCAACGACGAGCTATGAACGAATCGCTGTATCCCTTTGTCAACCACACGACCTATGACCTGAACGCCCTGCGGGCGCTCAACGACATCGCCGAGGCTACGGTGCGGAAGGAAAAATCCCGCCGGACGAAGTTTTTCGGGCTGATCTTGGGTGTGTTCGGCCTGGTGGCCGGGGCGATGCTCTACCCCAAGCAGAACCTCATCGGCAGCCTGCTGCTGCTGTACGGCGTGGTGCTGCTCATTATGGTCCTGCGCTGGAAGTCCTTCCAGCTGCGGACCTCCCAGCAGCAGCTGCAAAAGGGGATGCGGGAGTGTACCTATGAGTTTGACGAGGAAGAGATGATTTGCAACACGGAGGCGGGCGTCACGCGCCACCCCTATGAGCAGATGTTTGCCGTGGTCAGCAGCGCGGATTGGTACGCCATTTTCTTTGACGAGAGCCACGGCGTTATGTTAGACAAAAAGGGCTTTATCGAGGGGGACGCCATGTCCTTCAAGTCCTTCATCGGCCAGCGCACGATGCTGCCCATCCAAGAGATCTAAGAAAGAGGAAACACCATGAAAAAAGAACTGTCCAAAGTCTACGATCCCCACGAGGTAGAGGAACGCATCTACCAGCAGTGGGAGGAGAACAAGTGTTTTGCCGGGGTGCGGGACGCCAAGAAGAAGTCCTACACCATCGTCATGCCGCCCCCCAACGTCACCGGTCAGCTCCACATGGGCCACGCCATGGACTGCACCTTGCAGGATATTCTGATCCGCTTCAAGCGCATGGAGGGCTACGCCGCCCTGTGGGTCCCCGGCACGGACCACGCCGGCATCGCCACCCAGATCAAAGTGGAGGAAGAGCTGCGCGTGAAAGAGGGCCTGACCCGCTATGACCTGGGCCGGGAGAAGTTCCTGGAGCGCGTGTGGGACTGGAAGCACAAGTACGGCGACCGTATTGTTGCCCAGCAGAAGAAGATGGGTGCCTCCTGTGACTGGGACCGCGCCCGCTTCACCATGGACGAGGGCTGCTCCAAGGCCGTTCGCGAGACTTTCTGTGAGCTGTATGAAAAGGGCCTTATCTACAAGGGCAGCCGCATCATCAACTGGTGCCCCCACTGCGTCACCGCCCTGTCTGACGCCGAGGTGGAGTATGTGGACAAGCCCGGTCACCTGTGGCACATGCGCTACCCCCTGACTGACGGCTCCGGCTATCTGGTCGTTGCCACCACCCGCCCGGAGACCATGATGGGCGACACCGGCGTGGCCGTGAACCCCAACGACGAGCGCTATAAGGACCTGGTGGGCAAGACCTGTATCCTGCCCATTATGAACCGGGAAATTCCCATCGTGGCCGACGATTATGTGGAGATGGACTTCGGCACCGGCTGCGTGAAGATGACCCCCGCCCACGACCCCAACGACTTTGAGGTCGGCCTGCGCCACAACCTGGAGACCATCCGCGTCCTGGACGACAACGGCGTCGTGAACGCCAACGGCGGCAAGTACGAGGGCATGGACCGCTACGAGTGCCGCAAGGCCGTCGTCGCCGATCTGAAGGAAATGGGCCTGCTGGAGAAGGAAGAGCCGTACAGCCACAACGTCGGCACCTGCTACCGCTGCCACAACGACGTGGAGCCGATTATTTCCGCCCAGTGGTTCGTCAAGATGGCACCCCTGGCCAAGGAGGCCATTCGCGTGGTGGAGGAAGGGGAGACCAAGTTCGTCCCCGACCGCTTCTCCAAGACCTATCTCAACTGGATGGAGAACGTGCATGACTGGTGCATCTCCCGTCAGCTGTGGTGGGGTCACCAGATCCCCGTGTGGTACTGCGATGACTGCGGCCACATGACCGTGCCCCGCACCGACCCCACCGTCTGCGAGAAGTGCGGCTCTGCCCACATCCACCGGGACCCCGACGTGCTGGACACCTGGTTCTCCTCCGCCCTGTGGCCCTTCTCTACCCTGGGCTGGCCCGAAAAGACCGAGGACCTGGACTATTTCTACCCCACCGACGTGCTGGTCACGGGCTATGACATCATCTTCTTTTGGGTGGCCCGCATGATCTTCTCCGGCTGTGAGCAGACCAAGCAGACCCCCTTCCACACCGTCTTCATCCACGGTCTGGTCCGGGACGACCAGGGCCGCAAGATGTCCAAGTCCCTGGGCAACGGCATCGACCCCCTGGAGATGGCCGACAAGTACGGCGCGGACGCCCTGCGCTTCAACCTCGTCACCGGCAACTCTCCCGGCAACGACATGCGCTTCTACACCGAGCGGTGCGAGGCCATGCGGAACTTTGCCAATAAGATCTGGAATGCCTCCCGCTTCCTGATGATGAACCTGACCATCGAGGACAACGCCCTGCCCGAAAAGCTGGAGCTGGAAGATAAGTGGATCCTCTCCAAGCTCAACACCGTCATCTCCGAGGTCACGGAGAACATGGACCACTATGAGCTGGGGGTCGCCGCCCAGAAGATCTATGACTTCATCTGGGACACCTACTGCGACTGGTATATCGAGATGACCAAGGCCCGCCTGCAGGGCGAGGACCCTGCCGCCAAGGAGCAGGCCCAGCGCGTGCTGTGCTATGTCCTGACCGAGACCCTCAAGCTCCTGCACCCCTTCATGCCCTTCCTGACCGAGGAGATCTGGCAGGCTCTGCCCCACGAGGCGGGCAACGACGTCAAGTTCCTCATGCTCCAGAAGTGGCCGGAGTACCGGGAGGACCTGGCCTTCCCCGCCGAGGAGAAGGCCGTGGAGCTGCTGATGGACGCCGTGAAGGCCGTCCGCACCCGCCGCTCCGAGATGAACGTGCCCCCCTCCAAGAAGGCCCACCTCACCATCGCCACCCAGGAGACGGAGACGTTTGCCGCCGGCATCCCCTTCCTCAAGCGCCTGGGCTATGCCAGCGACGTCACCGTCACCGGCCCCGACGGTCTGGGCAGCGACAAGGAGGAGGCCGCCAAGGGCGTTGTCACCGTCGTGACCCACGTGGCCCGCATCGGCATGCCGCTGGCTGAGCTGGTGGACCTGGAAAAGGAAAAGGCCCGCATCGCCAAGGCCCTGAAAAAGAACCGGGGCGAGTTAGATAAGCTCAACAACAAGCTCAAGAACCCCGGCTTCCTGGCCAAGGCCCCGGAGAACGTGGTCAAGACCGAGCAGGAACGCGCCGAAAAGCTGGCCGCCCTCATCGCCCAGCTGGAACAGCAGGCCGCGTCGCTCTGAGAGCGCACCTGCCCCGGCACAATATCCTGAAAACATAAGCAAGACCGCCCCGGGTCGGACAGCTGATGTCCGCCGGGGCGGTCTTTTGCAAAAAAATTTGAAAAATTTTTGAAAAACCTGTAAGAAAAGCAGGGTCTGAAACGTTATATAGGCAGAAAGGAAAAAACCTTACCTATGTTGATGATCATTCAAGCAGAGGTGAAAGGAAAAGACAAGCAGCGCACCTTGTCGGCCTTTTACGAAACACACAAATTCAATCTCTTTCGCTATGCGCTGCGTTTTACAAAAAACAATGCCGCAGCAGAGGACGTTTTTCACACAGCCTGGATGAAGTGTTTGACCCAGGTGGATACCTTTTTTGCCATTTTACCGGAAGAGCGCATTGCCTGGATGGCGGTGCTGGTCAAAAACACAGCGCTGGACTCTCTGCGAAAAGAGGGGCGGCACGAGTCGATGGACCCAACCGAATGGGAGCCGGAAGCACGGGAGGAGAAGGGCATCGAAGACGTTGCGGCGATCATTCGCTCCATGCCGGAGCAATACCGAGAGATATTAGACCTGAAATTTCTGGAGGAGAAGACGGACCAGGAAATTGCCGACCTTCTCGGCCTGAGCAAGGGCGCTGTCAGCACCCGCATCAGCCGGGGCCGCAAGTTACTCCAGGAAAAGCTGCGAGAGGAGGGTTACAGACCATGAAAGAAGATCAAAACACCAACGAACTGCGCCAGATTCGACGGGCCTTGCTGCAAGCTGCCAAAGAGGATTATCTGGAAGCCTTAAAAGACGCCCCCGAAGCGCCGCCCTTCTCCAAAAACCACCGCCGTTGGGAGCGCCGCTTTCTGAAAGACCCCTTCTCTCTCCGCACCCCCCATCGCCCACTCTGGCAGCGCGGCTTGCGCACCGCGGCCTGCTTCGTTTTCGTCACTTCCGTTGTCTTTGGTTCCGTCATGGTCGGCAGCCCTACGGCCAGAGCGGCGGTGGTGCGGTGGTTCACAGCAGAATATAGCAACCATATTGCCTATGACTTTAATGGCCGGGTATCTGGAACAGAATTAGGCGATTGGGAAATTACAAAGTTGCCGGAGAATTATCGGCAGTCAGAACGTATCAATTTGGAATCTATGGTCTGTGTTCTCTATGACAATGGCGACACAGATATGGAAATCGAGTTAAACTATCAGCTTCTTTCCGAAGGAAATGGATTCAATTTGGACAATGAGTGGCACACTGTTTCAAACGTTCAGATTGGCGAAAAAACAGGGCAGCTGTTTGCTGCAACCGAAGAAGGAGGCTCTAACATGGTGTTCTGGGTGGATGCCGCCGCAGAACACGCTTTCCTGCTGACCTCTCGGTTGCCTTGTGACGTGCTATTAGAGCTGGCAAAAAGTGTGGCTCCTGTCGAAAACTAGGGACAGAAAAATAATTTCAAAAAATTTTGGAAATCTTGTAAGAAAACCGTGTTCTGAAACGTTTATAGGGTGACAGGGCCTCAAAAAACCAAGCACCCCGGCCTTGAACAATCAATAGAGGGAGGAGGGAGAAAATGAAGAAGGTATTCTCTATGATGCTTGCTGCCTTGATGTTGTTTGCTTTAGCCGTTAGTGCAGGCGCAGCAGAAGTGAGCAGCGAAGCCGGAAATGAGATTTCCCCGCAGTACGTTGCACTCTCGACGCTTAGTCCGACGCTTACATTCTCAGGGAAGAACGTGACCTGTGCAGTTCTGGCCAGAACGAAGGAAAGCACGGCGAAGATCACGTTGAGTATGACACTCTACGAAGTTTCATCGAGCGGACTTATGACTAAAGTTGCGGGATGGAACAATCTGACCGGCACTGGTCGAGTAAGCACAAGCAAGGTCTACGCCAATGCAGTTTCCGGCCGTACCTATCGTCTGGCTGTCAATGCTACCGTTAAGGATAGCTCTGGCACCCATTACGACAATGAGTACCGTAGCGGAAAGTGCCCGTAAGACACTGTGCTAAAATTAAGAGAGGAAGTGATACTACCCAAAATACTTTAAAAAATTGTATAGATTGAAAGGAGAATTTACTATGAAAAAATTGGTGAGCATGTTTCTTATAGCATGCACATTCATGGCCTGTGCAACTTTTGCCAGTGCTACTGGTACAGGAAATACAACTGGACCTAAGTCTGCTGAAGATATCATCGAGGCAATCAACGAGGAGTATGGTGTAAACTTCTACATCCCGTCTAAGTCGGAAACAACAACGTTTTCTGCTGATGTTGGTGTTATGGAGGAAGGAGAGCAGGTTGTTACAAAGGAAGTTCTTGATTCCTTAACTCCTGCTGAGTTAGCTCGGCTTGAAGCGGAACTTCGTGATGCAGCAGAATATCTGTCCGAGCAGAAGAAGATAACTGACGAAAACTGGCAGGAGGCTATTCAAAAGTCGGACATTGCAACACAAAGCTCGACGATGCCATTACCTCGCCATATGTCCAAAAATGTAACCGGGGCGAAGATTACATTTGAAGGGAAGGTATCCGATAGCGTTGGTTATTGGCGCTGGACAAGCCTGACTACTACATCTGTTAGACAGGATTCAAACAACGAAAAGTATAGATTCATATGCCCGGATAGAAGCTATACCTATACTCTGATTGATACTTGCCGAACATATGCCGTTAGATATAAAGGGACAATGTACACAAAAACATTCGTAGGATGGATGCCTGCGGATCATGAACAATATTGTGAGTGGCACGCTGGAAAGCCACAGTAACAAATAAGAAGTCTCCCGGCTTTGGTCGGGAGACTTCTTATCAGCCCTTTCGTTGCAATTCCCTCTGAAACTTGCTACAATACAAGCAAGTCAAATCAGTCCAACAGAGAGGAATGGAACGGAAATGGAATACAAACTGGTCCCCATGGACCGCTCCCATCTGGCGGGGGTGGCGGAGCTGGAGCGGCTTTGCTTCTCCACGCCCTGGAACGAGGCCATGCTGGAAGAGGAATTATATAACCCCACGGCGTCTTTTATTGTCGCGGAGGACCCGGCGGGGGAGGTGCTGGGGTACGCGGGGCTGCACGTGGTATTGGATGAGGGGTATATTGACAATGTGGCCGTCCGGCCCAGCTGCCGCAAGCAGGGCATCGCGGACCGGCTGCTGGATGTCTTTTGCCGCTTCGGACAGGAGCATCTGGCGTTTCTGACGCTGGAGGTCCGGCCCTCCAACATCGCCGCCGTGGCGCTGTATGAAAAGCACGGCTTTCAGGAGGCGGGCCGCCGGAAGAACTATTATGAGGCACCCCAGGAGGACGCCCTGCTGCTGACCAAGGAGTTCCGGCATGACCCTGCGTGAGATGCGTTTACCGGAGCTGAAACAGCTCCACGAGACAGAGCTGCGGGAGGCCTTTCCGCCCCAGGAGCTCAAGCCCTTTTCGGCCATGCAGACCCTGTATGAGGCGGGCGTCTACCACCCCGTCGGGGCCTGGGAAGGGGAGCGGCTGGTGGGCTATGCCATCCTCTGGGAAAGCCCAGCGCACCCCTATGTCCTCATCGACTATTTGGGCGTCCCGGCCCACCTGCGGAACGGGGGCCTGGGCGGGACACTCTTAGACCGGCTGGCGGAGCAGTTTGCCGAGATGGACGGGATCATCGTCGAGTCTGAGGCCCCAGAGGGCGGGGAGACGGACGCCCTGCGCCGCCGGAGACTGGACTTTTACCGCCGCAGTGGGTTCACGTTTTTGGACTATGACTGTGTCCTCTTCGGCGTCCATTACGCCGTCTGCCTGCGCTCTCCCAACGGGAAGGGGACGGAGGCCGGGGCCATGGCCGCCCACCAGGCCCTCTATGCGGCGCAGTTCCCAAAGTGGGCCTATGAGAAATTCATCCAGATCCCCAGGGACCCGGAGCACCCCTTGCAGCCCCCGGAGTCCTGGGCGGAACAGACGACGCTGCCGGGGTTGGAAGCATAAGAAGCATACAAGGAGACACAGCATGATCCAGGAAATTTGCAAAGACGAACGTTTTCTCGCCCAAAAAGCCGAACCAGCCACCCCCGATGACCTCCCCATCGCCCAGGACCTCATCGACACCCTCACCGCCCACAAGGACGGCTGCGTGGGCATGGCGGCGAATATGATCGGGGTAAACAAGCGCATCATTATTTTCGACAACGAGGGGGCGTATCAAGTTATGTTCAACCCCGTCATCGTGAAGCAGTCCGGGCCATATCAGACGGAGGAGGGCTGCCTTTCCCTCACCGGGCGGCGTCCCACCAAGCGGTGGAAGAGCATCAAGGTCCAGTGGCAAAATGAAACATTCCAGACCCGCCTCAAGACCTTCACCGGCTGGACGGCGGAGATCATCCAGCACGAGATCGACCACTGCGACGGCATCCTAATTTAAACTTCGTAGGAGGACGCTATGGTACTCTACTTCACAGGCACCGGCAACAGCCGCTATGTGGCAGAACGCATTGCGCAAGCACTGGGGGATACGCTTTGTAGTCTCAATGACCGCATCAAAGCCGGGGATACGTCCCCGGTGAACAGCGATGCACGCCTGATCATCGTCGTTCCCACCTACGCCTGGCGCATCCCCCACATCGTGCAGGAGCATCTGGAAAACACAGTCTTTCCCGGTGCGGCGCAGGTTTGGTTCGTCATGACCTGCGGCGGGCAGATCGGCGGCGCGGGTCGGCATAACCAGGCACTCGCGCAGAAAATGGGCCTTACCTACCAGGGCACGGCGCAGATCGTCATGCCGGAGAATTACATCGCCCTCTTCCAGGCGCCCCAGGCGGAGGAAGCGCGGCAGATCGTCGCCCAGGCCGAGCCGGAGATCGACCGGGCCATTGCCGCCATCGCCAAGTCCCAGGCGTTTGGCCCCACCCCAAAGCATCTGCTCAACCGTTTTCTGAGCGGCCCGGTGAACCCCTTCTTCTACTCCGTCATTGTAAAGGATACGCCCTTTACGGTGAGCGATGCCTGCAATGGCTGCGGCCAGTGCGTCAAACGATGTCCCCTGAACAACATCACCCTGCCAGACGGCAAGCCCCTTTGGGGCGGCCGCTGCACCCACTGCATGGCCTGCATCTGCTATTGCCCCACCGAGGCCATCGAGTACGGCAAAAAGAGCGCTGGGAAACCACGGTATCATTTCGAGGCGCTGCGCCCCAAATAAAACATAAATTTTAGGCGACCCCGACGGGGCCGCCTTTTTCGCTGTGTTATGAAAATTTTTCTTAGATCAGGCCGCGCCGTTCTCCTTGGCGGCCTTCCGGGCTTCCCGCCGGTCCTCCATGCGGGAGACGATGATGGCGCAGGCGGCGTCGCCGGTGATGTTGATGGTGGTGCGGCCCATGTCAAAGATCCGGTCTACGCCGGCCACCAGGGCGATGCCCTCCACCGGCAGGCCCACGCTTTGCAGGACCATGGCCAGCATGATCATGCCCGCACTGGGCACGCCCGCAGTACCGACAGAGGCCAGGGTCGCAGTGAAGATGATGGTGAGCATCTGGGGCATGGTCAGGGTCACGCCGAAGCAGGAGGCGATGAAGAGGGAGCAGACGCCCTGATAAATGGCTGTGCCGCCCATGTTGATGGTCGCGCCCAGGGGCAGGGTGAAGGCTGCGATGTCTTTGCGAGCGCCCAGCTTTTCGGAACATTCCAGGTTCAGGGGCAGGGTCCCCACGGAGGAGGCGCTGGAAAAGGCCATCATCATGGCCGGGCCCATTCCCTTGAAGAAGTCCCGGATGCCCACGCCGCCCATGGCTTTTACGGTGGTGGAGTAGACCAGGACCGCCTGCAAAATATAGCCGATATAGGCCGCCAGCAGGACGATGGTCAGGGTGCCCAAGATCTGCGGGCCGTTTTCCGCCACCACGGGGGTGATGAGGCAGAAAACACCGATGGGGCTGAGGGCGATGATCATTTCCATGATCTTCATGCAGACCTCGTTGACGCTCTCCACGAAGCTAGCGAAGGGCTGGGCTTTCTCGCCCACCAGAATAATGGCGAAGCCAAAGAACAGAGAGGCCACAATGACTTGCAGCATAGAGGCATCGGCAAAGGGCTTGATGATATTACTGGGGAAGATATTCACGATCGTCTCCATGATGGTGGGGGCTTCCTTGGCCTCGTAGGTCAGGTCCGAGACGGTCAGCACCGGGAACAGGCCCCGGAAGGCGTTGGCGATCGCCAGGCCGATGGCGATGGCAATGGCCGTGGTGCAGGCATAATAGATGAGGGTTTTTACACCCACGCTGCCGACCTTCTTGATGTCCTTCATCGAGATCACGCCGCAGATGATGGAGAAGAAGACGATGGGCACCACGATGAACTGGATGAGGTTCAGGAAGATGGTGCCGAAGGGCTTGATGTAGTCCACCGCCAGTTGCGGGGCCGGGAGGAAGCACACCCCGGCGACGATGCCAAGGGCCAGACCCAGGAAGATCTTGGCGGCCAGAGGCAGAGATTTGAGTTTCTTCATCGTGTTCGATTCCTTTCTGATTCCGATCTGTTGTCTTTCTTTTTCCTTTCTCATCGGGAGACGCAAAAACCGGGCACCCAGGGCTTGGGTGCCCGGCCGTTTCGGTCCGCTCCGATTCGCCTGCTTAGTATAGCGATTTACTAACAGACTGTCAAGAATTTTCTGACTTTTTAAGAAGAGAACCGCTTATCCTCGCTGTAAGATGGCGTCCAGATCCTGTTGAGGATGGGTGGTGGGCTGTAAGCCAAAGGCATCCACCAGCATCTTCACCACAGGCTCGGACAGAAACGCCGGGAGCGTCGGACCGAGGTAGATATTCTTGACGCCCAGCGCCAGCAGGGACAGCAGGATACAGACGGCCTTCTGCTCATACCAGGACAGCACCAAGGTCAGGGGCAGGTCGTTGATGGAGCAGTCAAACGCCTCTGCCAGCGCCAAGGCGATCTGAACGGCGCTGTATGCGTCGTTGCACTGGCCGATGTCTAAGATGCGTGGGATGCCGTGGATCTCCCCCAGGTCCAAGTCGTTGAAACGAAACTTGCCGCAGGCCAGGGTCAGGACCAGGGAATCCATGGGTGTGCGCTTGACAAACTCCGTGTAATAATTTCTGCCCGGATGCGCCCCGTCGCAGCCGCCCACCAGGAAGATGTGCTTGATCGCTCCGCTTTTGATGGCGTTCAGAATGGCTGGAGCCTGACTCAGGACGGCATTTCGGGCAAAGCCGGTGGTCAGCATGTGACCGCCATTCAGCCCGCCCCGGCTCTGGTCGGTCTCATAACCACCCAGGGAAAGGGCCTGTTGGATGAGGGGTGTAAAATCCTTATGCCCGTTTTCGTCCGCCGGGATATGGGGAATGCCCTCGTAGCCCACGACGGAGGTCGTATAGATACGGTCGGCGTAGCTGGGGCGGGGCGGCATGAGGCAGTTGGTCGTAAACAGGACCGGAGCGGGCAGGTCTGCAAATTCCGTTTGCTGGTTCTGCCAAGCCGTGCCGAAGTGGCCCACCAGATGGGTGTATTTTTTCAGCTCCGGGTAGCCGTGGGCGGGCAGCATTTCCCCGTGGGTGTAGACGTTGACGCCCTTCCCGGCGGTCTGCTTCAAGAGCTGCCGGAGGTCCTTCAGATCGTGGCCGGTAACGACGATGAACGGCCCCTTCTGAATGTCCGTGTTCACCCGCGTGGGGACGGGATGTCCGAACGTCTCCGTGTGGGCCTGATCCAACAGGGCCATACATTGGAAATTGACCCGGCCAAACTCCAAGATGAGTTCCAGCCATTCCTCGACGCTGTGGGGCTGGGCCAGCGACGTAAGGCCCTTGTAAAACCAGGTGTCCACTGCGCTGTCGGTATAGCCCAGCTCTCTGGCGTGGTGAGCGTAAGCTGCCATGCCTTTGAGGCCAAAGAGCAGCGTGGAGCGCAGGGAGACCAGATCCGTCTCCCCCCGCCAAAGCCAGCCGGGGTCTTTCTCCGGCTTCGGTGCGTCCACCCAGGCCAGCATCTCGTCGATGCGCTGGGTGAACGCACGAATGGCCCCATCGTCAAAATTCACGTTGGTCAGCGTGATAAAGAGACCGTCTGTGAGCAACTCCGTCACCTCATCCGGCCGCCAGCCCTTCCGCTCGCACGCCTGGGCCAGACGTACCAGCTTGTCAAGGAGCGCATCCTGCAACTGCGCCGTCTCTGGCTGCTTCCCGCACACCCCGGTGCGGACGCACCCGCTGCCCCCGGCCGTCTGCTGACACTGAAAACAAAACATCTCTGCCATAGAAACTTTCCTCCTGTTGCACCCAGTTTGGTCTTTGGCGGTAGTATGCGCAGGCAGACGAAAAAGTTTCCCCGCAGGAGGAATGGCTGTGCTATAATAAGGCCAGGAAAACACAGGAGGTGTTTGGATGCTCTTTTGGATCTTTGGATTTTTCGCGATCCCCGTCGTTCTGCTGCTCGGCGGCTATCTCATGGCAAATCACCCGACGCAGAGAAGCAATGCCCTGTGCGGCTACCGGACCGAGCGCTCTCTGCAAAGCGAAGAGACTTGGTATTTTGCCCAGGACTACTGTGGGCATCTTTGGCTAAAGGTGGGAGGGATCTTGTTGATCCCGTCCTTTCTGTCTCTCGCTCTGCTTCGGAGCCGGGGAGAGCATGCCTTGAGTATCGCCATGCTCGTCCTCATTAGGCTTCAAATGGTCGCACTCTTTCTCTCCATCGTCAAGGTTGAGTCTGCTTTGAAAGCGAACTTTTGAACATCGAACACATAGAGAGGTGATTTGAGATGCCCCGATACGAAGAAGCTGTCAAGCTGTGGCAGAGCTGGAACATTCAGAGCGAAGCTGATTTGTCCCTGCGCCTAGACAGCTTTCGGATCTTATTTGCCTATCACTCCGGCAAGATCGAAAACGACGAGATCAACTACCATGACACCCGTGAGATTTTTGAAAACGGAAAAGTCATCAACTACACCGGCAGCACCCGGACGCTCTTTGAGCAGCAAAACCAAAAGACTTGCTATGAGCTGCTGCGGCCTAAAATTCTCGCCCAAGAGCCTCTTTCCCTCTCCCTGCTCCGAACCATCCATCGGACTCTGACCGAGGGGACTTATGACGAGCGCCGCTATATCACCAATGGCGAACGGCCCGGAGAGTTCAAAAAACATGACTATGTGACGGGCAAAAATGAGGTGGGTTCGCCCCCGGAGGAGGTCGCCGATGATTTGACAGAATTGATCGAAGAGGTCAACGCTATCGGCGCCCAAGCGCCTCTGAAAGCCGGGGCCTATTTTCACGCCCGGTTTGAAAACATCCATCCCTTTGCCGACGGCAACGGACGGGTGGGACGGACATTGCTAAACTACTGGTTGATGATCAATGACTATCCTCCCCTTGTCATTTACGAAGAGGACCGGCGGGCCTACTACGATGCCTTGCAGACCTATGACGAACAAGAGGACTTGGCCCCGCTGGTCACGTTTCTGGAGGACCAGACCGTCAAAACCTGGAGTCGCTTTCTCAAGCCTCCAGCCGGGAATGCCCCACCCCGCAAGGGCCTGAATTTTTTCATGAACTAAGCAAAAAACCATGTCCTAATGGACATGGTTTTTTGTGGAGCTGGAAGTCGGATTTGAACCGACGACCCCTTCATTACGAGTGAAGTGCTCTACCCCTGAGCTATACCAGCGTACTTATCATATTAACACGAAACAACTCTGACGTCAAGAGTTTTTCTCTATACATTTTGTATATTCTCTAAAACGCTGATTTTCTCAAGCAATTTACGGAAAAACTTTCTTT
>OMNT01001288.1_pt1 | contig 23924 bp, 19 predicted proteins | sample 1672551 | NCBI WGS metagenome assembly OMNT01 (sample SAMEA3136698, study PRJEB25190) | human gut metagenome | reverse complement strand
TTACGAATATCGTTATGGTATATTCGCTGAATAAGATTACTCAAAGCAACAATTTACTTAAAAAGAGCGAAAAACTTAAAAATTATGAAATATATAATTATTTCATGCAATTGTACCGATTTTTTCTACACAATTGTAAATTTATGTGATATATTGTGACATGACGTATTAAAAGGGGTGAACTTATGATTGATATACATAGTCATATCCTTCCTCTTGTAGATGATGGATCTAGTAGTGTAGATATGAGTCTAGATATGTTGGACGAGGCGTATAGAGATGGTACGAAAGAAATTGTCTTAACGCCACATTTGGCCTATGCATATGGTTTTGAGAATCCGAACTATAAAATTAAAGAACTCTTTAGTCAATTCAAAGATATAGTAGAGGATGTCGGTATTCCTATTAAGATGTATTTAGGCTGTGAGTTCTTATATAGGTCTCATGAGTCTTTTGAAAGACACTTTGAAGACATTACAACATTAAATGATACAAAGTATCTTTTAATGGAGTTCTATTTTGATGTAGAAGAAGAAGTGATTCTTGAAGCAGTACAAAATGTATTGGATAAGGGTTATATTCCTGTAGTTGCTCATCCAGAACGTTTTGAAGCAATTCAGATTAATCCTGATATTGCAGTAGAAATAGTCAACAGGGGTGGTTATCTACAGATGAATAAAGGTTCAATACTTGGAGACTATGGATCATTAGTAAAAGAGACAGTAAAGAACCTATTAGAAAATAAACTCATACATTTTGTCGGTAGTGATGCACATAACTTAAGAAGCAGGCATCCTAGAATGTATGAATCTTATGTTCAAGTGAAAACACGCTTTGGTAGTGATTATGCACAAAGGATTTTTAAAGAGAATGGAAAAATATTATTAAATGGGGGAAAGGTATGAACAACAAGGTCAGAAACGGAATCATATTCCTGGTGATTGTGGCATTGTATGGTGGATTCTTACTATATGATACACATAAGCCACAAACTGGTTCTTCACCAGTTATTAAAGTACCTAAAGGTACTATGGTCTTAGATACTAGAATGGATCAGACAGCTACAAATCAGGCTATTTTAAAGGGTGTAAAAGCCACTGATAAGGAAGATGGCAGCATTACTAAGAAAGTATTCGTTCAGGGTATGAGTACTTTTGGTGAAGATGATGTACGAGTTGTTACTTTAGGTGTATTTGATAAAGATGATAACTACACTAAAGTAAAAAGAAAAATCAAATACACAAACTATAGTGCACCACAGTTATATCTTAATAAAGCATTAGTATATCCTAAGGTTAACTCTAAAGTACAGTTTGCCGACTATATGAGTGCTTATAGTTGTGTTGATGGTGATTTAAGTTCTCAGGTTAAAGTAATCAGAGAATATGAACAGGATAAGAACCACTATGTAACATTTGTGGTTACTGATAGTACTGGTACCCAGTCATCTATCACATTAAAGGCATATCAGACTTCTAGAAAACAGACAGTCAATATTAACCTAGATACTTACTTATTGCGTGTGAAGGTTGGTACTGAAGTGAATGCGAAGAAACATATTGATTCTGTTACTATGGATGATATGGACTATTCAAGCTTAAAGAATCAGGTAGATATCAATACAGATTATGATAAGAATACACCTGGTACTTATGAATTTATTTATAGAGTAAAGACAAGTAATGATGACTATGGCTTAACTAAATTAGTTGTCATTGTAGAAGAGTAGGGAGGATATTATGGAAAACAATGTACAAAATGAAAATCTCCTTACTATAGTTAAATGTATTATTAAAGATATACTACAAAGATGGATCTTGATTGTTGCAGTCATGATTGTTTTTGGAAGTGTATTTGATTTTATGAAGACAGTCACTTACGTACCTCAATATGGTACAAGCATGACTGCAACACTTAGTGGTGGAGAAGATACTTTCAAGAATATTGATAAGGTTCAGAGTTATGTCAATACATTAGATTATCTAATGAATAGTAATAATGCGAAATCTTATGTAAAGAAAAAGATGCCTATAACTAAGACTACTTATAAGGCAGAAGTCACTTTAAAACAAGCAAATGTAGTTAAGATTAAAGTGACTGCAGATACTAAAAGAGAAGCCTATTTCTCTATTAAGTATTTAAATGATTGGTATAGAGAAAATACAGAACGTTATAGTTTCCCATACAATATTACTGTATTAAAGGAAAGTAAGTTCTCTACTAAACCAGTAAATCCAAATAGTCATATTAAGAACTTCTTGATTGGTGCAGTAGGATCTGGATTTGTATTATCTTGTTTACTTGGTTTATATTTCTTCTTAAGAGATACTATTAAGAGTGAAGAAGAAGTTGAAAATAAGCTAGATACAAGATTATATGCAAAGTTACCATATGAAAAGAAGAGTAGAGAAGATAATAAAAATAAGAAGCCAATTCTTATTACTTCATTAAAGACAAGCTTCTTCTTTAGAAAATCTATAAATAAGCTTAGAAGTAAGGTAGAAGCATCTAGCGATAAGCATGGTTATAAGTCATTTATGATTACAAGTGTTTTTGAAAATGAAGGAAAGTCTTCTGTTGCAGCCAACCTTGCCTTAGCTTTAGCGAAGAATGGTCATAAGACAATTCTTGTAGATACAGACTTTAATAAGCCAGCTGTATTCAAAATCTTTGATTTAGATGGCTCTAAGAGCTTAAATAAGGCTATTGAGGGTACTTCTGGCTGGAGAAGTCAGGTAGTGAGTGATCGTAGTGGTTTGGATTTATTACCATGTAGCCAGGATACATTAAAATCTGAAATTCTTACTAATAGTAAGAAGTTAGATGAAATCATGAAGGAATTAAGAGAAGAATATGATTTTGTGATTGTCGATACTTCTCCTGCATACTTATTAAATGAACCTATGGCTATGAATGAACTTGTAGATGCAACTTTATTTATAGTAAGACAGGATTATGCAACAAGTGATGTTATTAATGAAACAGTAAAACGTTTAACTTATGTAAAAGATAACGTATTAGGTGTTGTATTTAAGAATGTAGTAAGTGAAGGTAATAAGGGAACTAGCAATTATAATAACCGTTATGGTTATAACAAATATAGAGTAAGGGGGGATAAATAATGGAATCAAATAATCAAGATGAAATGACGATTGATTTAGTTAAGTGCTTTGAAAATTTCCTCCGTGCATTTAAGAGAATGTGGAAGACAGTACTATTATTAGTACTTATAGGTGTTGTTGCATTAGAGATGAAAGAAATTCTTTTCTTTAATACAACTTATACAAGTGAAGCGGTGTTTGTACCTTCTACTGAATTAACAGATACATACTATTATGATGAAACTCAGGCAAGTGGTACTAAAGCAACACTTGTAGATACATTTAATTCAATCCTTACTAGTAAGGAAATGAAGAATATCGTAAAGGATGTATTGGATGTTAATAAGATACCTGCAAAAATTTCAGCAACACAGATTGAAAATACAAATCTTGTTGTATTAAAGGTCACAGGTAAGAGTGCGAAAGATGCCTATAATGTTGCAACAGCTATTACTAATAACTGTGATACACTCGCAAAGGATGTTATGCAGGATGTAAGTATTACATTATTAGATAAGCCTACAATGCCTCAAAAGGCTGATGCAACGCCTAGTTATTTAATAGCAGGATTAAAGGGTGGATTAATTGGACTTGGAGCAAGTGTTTTATTACTAATTGTAGTTGCAGTATTTAGAAGAACTATCTTAGATAAGAATGATGTTAGAGAAATTCTTGGTATGGACTATATTGCGAAAGTACCATTAGTAAAGAAGCGTCATTCTAATAATCCAGGTTTATTATTAAATGGTTCTGGAATTAAAGCGGATTTTAAGCATTCTTTCCATAATATTAGAATTAAGATGGAACAGGATCATAGAAAAAATAAAAATTCAGTCTATATGATAACAAGTACTGTACCTAATGAAGGGAAAACAATGGTTTCTATTAATACAGCCATTACATTAGGACAGAAGGGTTATAAGGTATGTTTAGTTGATCTAGATATGAGAAATCCATCAGTTGAGAAGACGATGAGATATGCGAATATTCATAGAACATCATTAGACTATATTAAAGATGAAGATGTCAACCTAGAACAATGTATTGTTCACAAGGATGATATAGACATTGTATTTGGTAGTGATATTTCTGTTGATGGTTCAACTGAATTATCAAAACCAAGATTAGAAAACTTAATTGCTGAATTAAGAGAAGTATATGATTTTATTATTTTAGATGTTACACCTTTATATATGATGGAAGATGCATTATTAGTCGCAAAGTATGCTGACAGTGCAGTTGTAGTCGTTAAGCAGGACTATGCAGAAGCAGGAGATATTCTAGATTCTGTAGATGAACTCCATGATACATTACCTCATATTGTAGGTGTGGTATTAAATAGTTATAAGAAGACATTCTATAGTTCAGAATCAACTGGTTATGGATACGGTTATGGCTATGGATATGGCTATGGTTATGGGAGAAGTAAGTAAGATTTAAGAATGGAAATGAAAATGAGTAAAGGTTCAAAAAGGAAGATCGAACATTGGCAGGTTGTTCGATTACTATTAATGGTCTATGACTTTGCGGCAGTTATAGTATCATTTGGTATTGCTTTATGGTTAAGATTTGACTGTAAAGTAACAAGTGTAGAACCACAATACTTAACAACTTATACAAAGACTATTATTGTATATGCTTTGTTTTGTTTAGTTGTATTCTGGTTCTTACGTTTATACAAGAGTATTTGGCGTTTTGCGAGTTATTCAGAGTTATTGAGAGTCATTCTTGCAACTGTAGTGACTGGTGTCATTTACACTGGTTCACTACTTGTATTTAACTTGCATATGCCTGTCTCTTATTATGTGATTGGTATTACAGTACAGTTTATTGCGACATTAGGAATTCGTTTCTTCTATCGTTTTGTATTACTACTTCGTGGTAGAACAAACAATGAAGTACAGAAAAAGAATGTTATGATTGTTGGAGCCGGTTCTGCTGGTCAGATGTTATTTAGAGATATTAAACATGCTAAAGAAACAAATGAAACTGTTGCATGCTTTATCGATGATAACCCTAATAAATGGGATAGATACATTGATGATGTACCTGTATTTGGTAGTAGAGATCATATCCTAGAAGCAGTAGATAAGTTCAATATTGAGAAAATCTATGTTGCTGTACCTAGTGCTAATCCTCAGGATAAGAGAGATATTCTTAGAGTATGTAATGAAACATCTTGTGAACTTATGAATCTACCTGGTATGTATCAGTTATATACTGGTCAGGTATCAGTAAGTAAGATGAAGAAGGTTCAGATTGAAGATTTATTAGGTCGTGATCCTATTAAGCCTAATATGGATGAAGTGTTTGCATATGTAAGAAACAAGGTCGTTCTTATTACTGGTGTTGGTTCTATTGGTTCAGAACTTGCTAGACAGATTGCATCACATAATCCTAAACAGTTAATTTTATTTGATGTATATGAAAACAATGCATATGATATTCAGTTAGAGTTAAGAAAGAAATATCCAAACTTAGATTTAGTGACTCTTATTGGATCAGTAAGAGATAGTAGAAAGATGTTTGATCTTTTTAAGAAGTATAGACCTCAGATTGTATATCATGCAGCAGCACATAAGCATGTACCATTAATGGAAGATAGCCCATGTGAATCTATTAAGAATAACGCTATGGGTACTTATAAGACTGCCTATGCAGCTATGGTACATGGATGTGAGAAATTTGTATTGATTAGTACAGATAAAGCAGTTAACCCTACAAACATCATGGGTGCTTCTAAACGTTTATGTGAGATGATTATTCAGGCTTTTGCAGCTAAGATTAAAGAAGGTAAGGCTTATGAAATCCCTCAGCTATTTACTCATGAGAGGGATATGATTGAAAAACCTGAAATCAAAGAAGCATTAAAGACTACGACAACTGAGTTTGTAGCTGTACGTTTTGGTAATGTATTAGGAAGTAATGGTTCAGTTATTCCAATCTTTAAGAGACAGATTGAAGCAGGTGGACCAGTTACAGTTACACATCCTGATATTATCCGTTACTTTATGACTATTCCAGAAGCAGTAAGTTTAGTATTACTTGCTGGTACATATGCTCATGGAGGAGAAATCTTCGTATTAGATATGGGTGAACCAGTTAAGATTACTACTCTAGCTCGTAACTTAATTAGATTATCAGGTTATACACCTGATGTAGATATCAAGTTAGAGTTTACAGGACTTAGACCAGGTGAAAAGCTTTATGAAGAAAAGCTTATGGCTGAAGAAGGTTTAAAGAAGACTAAGAATGATTTAATTCATATTGGTTGTCCTATTCCATTTGATATCAATGAGTTCTTAGGTGAGTTAGATGGATTACTTGATGCAGCATATAGAAATGAAGATGATATGAAAGAAAGAGTACAGAAGATTGTATCAACATATCATCCAGCATAACACATGTGTGTGGCACTTAGTGATAAGTGCCACCCCATGTATTTATTCATAGAGGAGGGAGAAAGATGGAAATGAATAAAAGAAAGATTCCTTTTAGTCCACCTGATATTTCTGAATTAGAAATAGAAGAAGTAGCAAAAGCACTTCGTTCTGGTTGGATTACCACAGGACCAAGAACTAAAGAATTAGAAAGAAGACTTGCTGAATATTGTCATACATCTAAAGTGGTATGTTTAAATTCTGCGACAGCAGCAGAAGAGTTAAACCTTAGGGTATGTGGTATCCAAGAGGGAGATGAAGTGATTGTACCTGCTTATACTTATACAGCTTCAGCTTCAGCAGCAATTCATTGTGGTGCGAAAGTTATATTTGTAGATAGTCAGAAAGATAACTGTGAAATGGATTATGATAAGGTCGCAGAAGCAATTACTGAGAAGACTAAGGCTGTCGTGGCAGTAGATCTTGGTGGTGTTATTTGTGATTATGATAAGTTATATCAGGCTGTTGAAAGTAAGAAGAACCTATTTACTCCTAGAAATGATAACACTTTAGGATCTAGAATACAGAAAACCCTTAATAGAGTTATGGTATTTGCGGATTGTGCACATGCACTAGGTGCTATAAGAAAAGGTAAGATGGCTGGTGAATGGGCTGATTTTAGTAGTTTTTCATTCCATGCAGTAAAGAACTTTACAACTGCAGAAGGTGGAGCAAGTACTTGGAAAGATATTCCTGGTATAGATAACGAAGAAATCTATAAGTTATTCCAGTTATATAGCTTACATGGACAGAATAAGGATGCATTAGCTAAGACCCAGTTAGGTGCTTGGGAATATGATATTATTGGTCCTTGGTATAAGTGTAATATGACTGATATTATGGCAGCTATTGGATTACGTCAGTTAGATAGATATCCTGGAATGCTTGCAAGAAGAAGAGAAATCGTAAGTAAGTATGATGAAATGTGTGATGAGTTAGGTGTTAAACACTTAAATCATTGGGGTAAAGACTTTGAGTCTTCTAAACATTTATACTTAACTAGAATACCTGGTATTAGTGATGAAAAGAGAAGAGAAATCATTATTAAACTAGCTGAACGTGGTGTAAATACAAATGTACACTATAAACCATTACCTATGATGACTGCATATAAAACCTTGGGGTGGGATATAAAAGATTTCCCTAATGCATATGCATATTATGAAAATCTTATTACTTTACCTTTACATACTAAGTTAAGTGATGAAGATGTAGAGTATGTGATTGAAAACTTTAAAGAAGTTGTAAAGGAATATATGTAATGTTGAAGAAATGGGAAACTTTACCTCATTCATAAATTTAGAATAATGGTAAGTAATGATGGTTGTATTACTAATGAAGTAGCAAAACTAAAAGGGTTATAGATAAAACATATATAGAATAAATACTACTATGTAAAATAACATAACCTGCAGACTTTCAAGAACTTCTCGTTTTTTGGGGATATAGCAACAATGTTTGGAACTGTATTAGTTGTATTAGGAAGGACTATGAATAGATATTAAGGAAGATAGTGGATATCATTTCTAAATTCAGATAATCTTTGGCACCCAGAAAAGCTAGAACAATAGATTGATTTTATGATCAAGAATGATTATAGTTACGCATTTACTGAACATTAAAAGATAGATTATGATTCTGAACCATGGAATATTTATTTATCTGGTCAGACAAGGTTAATAAGTGTAAGATGTACAACTATGATTACATAGCTCAACTTACTATAATGTAAAACGCTAAAGTGTTTGGTCTTATTCAGATTAAGGACATTAAGAAGAATAGTGATTATGATATTAAACTACAGCAGTGTGTTGAGTTAGGTGTTAAACATTTAAATCATAGGAGTGAATACTTTGAATTTTATAAACATCTATATTTAATTAGAGTACCCAGTATCAGGGATAAACAGAAAGAGAAATCTTACTTAAATTGGTAAAATGAGGTGTAAAAATGATGTATTCATTAAACAATTAACTATGATGACTGATTATAAATCTATGGATTGAGATATTAAAGATTTCCCTAATGCATATGTATGTTATGAAAATCTTATTACTTTACCTTTACATACTAAGTTAAGTGATGGAGATGGAAAGTATGTGAGTGAACATCATAAAGAAGTTATGAAAGAATATATATAAATATCGTTAATTTTAAATCAATATTTATTTATAACAGAATATAAATGGAGGAGTAGATATGTATATTATTATTGGTGCTTCTAGTTTTATCGGTGTATATACTGTAGAAGAATTCTTAAAACAAGGAGCAAAAGTAGTTGTTACAGGTAGAAATAATAAGTTTAAAGAACATTATGATAAATTAGGTGTTGACTATTATAACTTAGATTTAGCAAATAAGGGAGATTTTGAGAAGCTTCCAAAAGAAAATGTTGAGGGTGTTATTTTATTAGCAGGTTTACTTCCAGCAAATGCACCAGTAAATCTTGATGAAGATGAAAATGCGGCTGATTATTTTATGATAAATACAGTAGGAACTATCAATGTCTTAGAATATTGTCGTAAAAATGGTATAAAACGTGTGATTTCAAATTGTTCTTATGCTGATGTTCGTGGAGCATGGGGTAAGAAAGCTATTACTGAAGATGAACCAAGAGATTTTATCTATACAGGGGATCATGCAGTTTATGTTTTTTCTAAGAATGCTGCAAACGATACGATGGAATATTACAATCAGCAACATGGTATGAAAAATGCATGGTTTAGATTTCCACCAGTATATGGTGTAGGTCCACATGATTCACTTTATATTAATGGAACATTGAAAAAATCTGGTTTAAAAATCTTTATTGATAACGCTTCAGAAGGAAAAGATATCTGTATTTTTGGTGATCCAAATCTTAGTCGTGATGTTGTTTATGTTAAGGATGTAGCACATGCATTTTGGCTTGCAATGAATAGCGAAAAAACTAGTGGCCTTTACAATATGACTTCTGGACAAGGTGTAACACTTGAACAACAAGCACAAGTTATTGCTAAGTTATGGGCACCTAGTGCTGATAGAATTTCAAAAATTACATATAATCCTGACGTTGTTAACAATACATCATCTTATTTATTTTCAATGGAGAAAGCTAAAAGGGATTTTGGATTTATTCCTAAATATGCTAATTTTGAAGATATGATGATGGATTATAAGAAGGATTTAGATTCAAATAAATTCCAGGAGTTATTTAATTATGTCAAATAACATGAAGCCGTCAGGTAGTTTATTATATAGATTTATAAAAAGACTTTTTGATATCGTTTGTTCAGTAATATTAATGATTCCAGTAGGAGTTATTATTATAATATCTACTATTATTATCAAGAAAGAAGATAATGGACCAATTTTTTATATGGCAAACAGAACAGGAAGATATGGAAAGACTTTTAAAATGTATAAATTAAGATCGATGAAGGTTAATGCACCTGACATAAGACTTGCAGATGGATCTACATATAACGGTGATGATGATCCACGTGTTACAAAATTTGGAAAATTTGCAAGAAAAACAAGTATTGATGAACTTCCTCAGGTTATTAATATTTTAAAAGGGGATATGACTTTCATTGGACCAAGACCAGATACACCCAGTGGATCAGCTGAATATACAGAAAAAGAAAAATTAATTCTCACAGTAAGGCCAGGTGTGACAGGATATAATCAGGCGATAAATAGAAATTCTGTATTAACAAAAGAAAAATTGAAAAATGACATTTATTATGTTGAACATTTGTCTGTTTTTTTTGATATTAAAATTATTTTTATGACAATTTCAACTGTATTAGGACACAAGAATATCAATAGAAAAAATTCAGATATTAATAATGTTTATATTTTAAATGAAGATGAAAATAAGATAAAAAATACTACGGAGATAAAATAATGAGAAAATTAATGATTTTAGGAGCTAGTATTTTACAACTTCCTGCCATACAAAAAGCTGCAGAAATGGGACTCGAAGTTATTGCTGTTGATATGAATCCTGACGCAGTAGGTTTTAAAGTTCCTGGAGTATTTAGAGAAGTTATTAGTACTATTGATATTGATGCGATTGTAGAAGCTGCTAAGAAGCACAAAATTGATGGCATTATGACATTGGCAACTGATATGCCAATGAGATCGGTTGCTGCAGTAGCGAAGGAAATGGGATTGATTGGAATTGATGCTGAAACAGCATTAAAAGCAACTAATAAAGCAGAAATGAGAAAAGCATTACAAGATGCTCAAGTGCCAATACCAAAATTCTTTAAAGTATCTAATGAAAATGAATATATGGAAGCTGTAAAACATTTTAATGTACCGTTCATAGTAAAGCCTGCTGATAGTTCTGGTAGTAGAGGTATATTTGAAGTTAAAGATATTACTAATGAAAAAGTTATTAAAGAAGCTTATCGTTATTGTTATCCATATTCTAGAGTTGGTGACGTGGTTGTAGAAGAATACATGCAAGGACCAGAAGTAAGTGTAGAAACAATTTCAGTTGATGGTATTTGTCACGTAATTCAGATTACAGATAAGTTAACTACAGGTGCTCCGCATTATGTTGAAATGGGACATTCACAACCTACTCAATTAAGTAAAGATGTAGCAAACCAGATTGCTGATGTAGCTAAAGCTGCTAATAAAGCGATTGGAATAGTGAATGGACCATCTCATACAGAAATCATTGTGACATCAGAAGGTCCTAAAATTGTAGAAATTGGTGCAAGACTTGGTGGAGATAATATCAATACTCACCTTGTTCCTCTTTCTACAGGAATCAATATTGTTGAGTGTTGCATAAAAATTGCTCTAGGTGAAAAGCCTGATATCAAACCAAAATGGAATAAAGGTTCAGCAATTCGATATTTTAATCAACATGCTGGAATAATTAAAAGTATAGAAGGTATTGAGGAAGCTAAAAATATTAAAGGAGTACAACAAATAAGTATAGTGCATGGATTAGGCGAAGAGGTAACTGAAGTTACAAGTAGTGGTGCTAGAATGGGATTTGTTATTGCACAAGACAAAGATGCAGAAAGTGCTATCAATGATTGTGAAGCAGCACTTAAAACAATTGGTGTAACAATTAATAAAAAAGAGGAGGGAGAATAAATGGCAGGGTATGTATTTCTTTCAAACAGCACAAAGCCAACCCAGAAAGAACAAAATAGTAGGGAGGAAGTCAAATTAACAAATGTTAGTCGTCCTTGCCTACAAACAGCTCTTGACATGGGATATGAAGTATACTTTGGAACTAACAGGGCTAATCCCGAAAGTTTAAAGTGTGAGTTACCTGTAAAATTATATGATTCTCACTCTTATAGAAGTATAACTGCAATTAAAGACAACTGGACTGCATATAAAAATTTATCACAAGTTGTAGAAACTGAAAATGTAGAAGTCATTCATTGCAATACGCCAGTAGGAGGAATGATAGGACGCTTCGTTGGAAAGAAATATCATGTAAACAAAGTAATCTATACAGCACACGGCTTTCATTTTTTTAAAGGAGCTCCCTTGTTTAATAGAACAGTATTGAAATTTGCAGAACGAATTATGGCACATTGGACTGACGCAATTATTACTATGAATGAAGAAGATTATCAGTCAGCTCTAAAGTTTAAACTTCGTAAAGGTGGTAAAGTCTACAAAGTTCATGGTGTAGGAATTAATTTAGATGATTTTAGTGATATTCAAGTTGATTATAAAACTAAAAGGGCGGAATTAGGATTAAAAGATACAGACATTGTTTGTATTTCAGCAGGAGACTTAGTTGCAAGAAAAAATTATGGTATTGCAATAGAAACACTAGCAAAAATTAAAAATAGTAATGTTCATTACTTAATTTGTGGTGTTGGACCTAAAAAGGAGGAACTTGAGAAATTAGCTAATGAGAAAGGAATATCAGATAGGGTTCATTTTTTGGGTTTCAGATCGGACGTTAAAGAATTGATGAAGGTGTCAGACATTTTTCTGTTTACAACTCTACAGGAGGGGATGCCTCGATCTATGATGGAGGCCATGGCTTGTGGACTTCCTTGTATTGCTTCTAAAATAAGAGGAAATGTTGACCTCTTAGATGAAGGAAAAGGAGGATATCTTAGGGAAGCATCAAATTCTGAGGAAATGGCACATTGTCTCAGATGCTTGGTAGAAGACAGTAATTTGCGAAAAAAAATGAGCGAACACAATTTGAAAACAATAAAAAGGTTTGATGTAAAAGTTGTTAAAAAGGAAATAGAACAGATTTATAAAGAAGTTTTGGGAGAAGATTAATGTCAAAAATAAAAATTATGCATTTACTTCAAAGCAATCGATTTTCGGGAGCAGAGAATGTGGTGTGTCAAATTATTAATATGATGGGAAGTTATAATGATATAGAAATGGCATATTGCAGTCGTGATGGACAGATTAGAGAAGCATTATATGAGAGAAACATTGAGTTTCTTCCTATTAGGAATCTTACTGTAAAAGAAGTAAAGAGAATTATTAAAGAATATAAACCAGATTTAATTCATGCTCATGATATGAGAGCTAGCTTTATCGGTGCTCTTGCTTGTGGCAATATACCAATCATTTCACATATTCATAATAACAACTTTGATTCTAGAGGTATTTCATTAAAATCAATTGCTTATTTGTATGCAGCTTTGAAAGCTAAACACATATTCTGGGTTTCAGATAGTTCTTATGAAGGATATTATTTTCATAACTTATTTAAGAAAAAAAGTGAAGTTTTGTACAACATCATTAGTATTGATAACCTTTATTCAAAAATGGCATTAGATAACAATAATTATAATTATGACATTGTTTATTTAGGAAGAATAACTGAACAAAAGAATCCATTAAGACTTATGAAAATTTGTAAAGAAATTGTTGATCAATTACCTTCTGTCAAGATTGCTGTGATTGGTACAGGTAATTTGGAAGATGATACACATAAGGAAGCTGAACGATTACAACTTGGATCTAATGTAACTTTCTTAGGTTTTCAAAGCAATCCTTATAAAGTATTACATGATTCAAAGCTTATGATTATGACTTCGTTATGGGAAGGCACTCCTATGTGTGTATTAGAAGCAATGAGTTTAGGTGTCCCAGTTGTCAGTACTCCTACAGATGGTGTTAAGATTGTTGTAGATAATGGAAAAACGGGTTATTTAGATGAAACAGATGAAGGACTCGTTAATAGTTGTAAAACTATTCTTACTGATACGATGCTTAGAGAAAACATGTCAGATGCGTCTATAAAAAGAGCAAGAGAATTGATGGATGTAGAAAAGTACAAAAAAAGAATTAAGAATGCTTATGAAAAAGCTTATGGAGGTATGCACTATGAAATATAATGTTGTAAGGAGTACGGAAGATCCAGTTGTGGAACATTATATGAATATTCTGTTGATGGCAGGTAAAAAATCAGGTGCAAAGACGAAGAATGTTCAATATAAGTGCAAGCATAATAAAAAAGATGTTATTGTATGTGATTCTGCACTGGTGGCGCTACATTATTTTTTGAGAGGATATAAGAATATTGTGATTTGGTATCAAGGAGTTGTACCGGAAGAATCTTATTTGAGAAATAAATCTAAGATAAGATCGAGTATATTGTCTATTATAGAATTAATAGGTTTAAAATCGGCAAAAGCATGTTTTTTTGTATCTGATGAGATGCTCCAACACTATGAACAAAAATATCATATGTCATTAAAATGTAAAAGTTATATTATGCCATGTTTTAATGAAATTGGATTGAATAAAGAAGCATTTCAAAATGAAAGTAAAAGTACATCATGCGATTTTTTATACGCTGGGTCATTAAATGAGTGGCAGTGTTTTAGACAAACAGCTGAATTATATGCTCATATAGAACAAAAAGCAGTAACACCTACTAGATTTTGCGTATATACAAGAGAAAAGGAAAAAGCAAAAAAAATAATTGAGGATTTAAATATAAAATCATATTTAGTTGATTATGTTGATGCGAGTGAATTGGCAAATAGAATAAAAAGTTGTAGATATGGTTTTGTGTTAAGAGAGGATTCTATTATCAACCGTGTGGCTACACCTACAAAGTTTTCAAATTACTTGGCTAACGGAATTATACCCATTTTTAGTGATTGTTTAAAAAGTTTTTATTCGATACATAAAAAACACGAAATAGGTATAGTTTGTAATATAAATGATATAGAACCGTCAGTTGAAGATATATTAAAAAACATGGAAAGCAAGCAAGACTTAGATATTTTTAGTAAAAAATGTAAAGAAGTGTTTGATACTTATTATAATACAGAAAAGTATGTTGATGAAATTGCTCAATTTTTCCGTAATATTCCGTGGAAAAAATAAACGAAAAGAAAGGAAAAACTAATGAAAAAAATTCTATTTGTTATAAATCATATGAACATAGGGGGAATTCAGAAAGCATTAGTTGAACTATTAAAAAGCATAGATGGGAAATATGATATTTATTTATTATCTATAAGATCCGATGGCGTTTTAATGGATGATATTCCATCTAGTGTACATATTTTAAAAGCATCCAATCCTCTTCTTGCTACGGAATTGTCAAAGGAAGAAGCAAGGCAATTAAGCTGGTCAGCCTATTGGATAAGAATATTTGCGGCGTTATGGTCTAAATTAGTAAATAGAAAATTACCAGCTTATTTGATTACGAAATATCTACAAAAAAGTTTTGGGGAATTTGATGTAGCAATTTCATACACACAACCAATAGGATGCAAAAAATTATTCAATTTGAGCAATGAAGTGGTTTTGAATTCGTGTCGCGCACAAAAAAAGATATCTTTTATTCATTGTGATTTTGCAAATTATGGTGGAAATGATGCAGTGAATAGAGAAATCTATAAAAAAATGGATGTGATTGCTGCGGTTTCAGAAAGTGTTGGCAAATGTTTAATTGAACAGATACCTGAAATTGAAGGTAAAGTTGTTACAGTAAGAAATTGTTGTGATTGCAATCATATTATTTCACTAGCTAACGAAGAAACGGTTTTTTACAAGGAAAAATATCCTATTGTTACTGTTGCTCGATTAAGTGAAGAAAAAGGTTTAGTACGATGTGTTTCTATGATTGCAAAGATGAAAGCTGAAGGTTTAGATGTAAAGTGGCATATTATTGGGTCAGGACCTGAAGAACAGAAACTGAAAAATAAAATAGTTCAATGTAAAGCAGAAGGATGCGTAATATTACATGGAGAACAAAAAAATCCGTATAGATATTTAAAAAATGCAAAACTATTTTTACTTCCTTCTTATCACGAAGCTGCACCAATGGTTTTTGATGAAGCGAGCTGTTTGGGAATACCAATTTTATCAACAGAAACGACGTCTGCTATAGAAATGGTTGAAAAACGAGGTGCAGGTTGGGTATGTAAGATAGATGATAACAGTCTCTTGCAACAATTAAAAAGTGTGTTACGTAATTTGGACACTTTTTCAATTGCTTTACAAGACAAGATACAAGATAATACGCCGCTAGATCAATTTGTATCAATGATTGAACAGTAGAAAATAGATATTAGATAGAGGGGTTCAAAGTGCAAAGAGATATTTATATAAAACAAAGAAATCATAAAAGTAAAATGGGAGTAAAAATAAGTAATGGTTTTTGTTTAGGAATAATTATTGTTATTGCATGTTTGTTATTAGCACGTGATGCTTTAGGAATTGCAATAAACAAATACATATTTCTTCTGATATTAGCACCGGCATTATTGTTTTTTAAAGAAAAATATGTGCTTATTTTATGGATGTTTCTTATGCCATTATTTGTAGGGTTGCCTGGAAATTACATAACATTAATTATATTATTAAGATTTCTTATTCAATTCATTAATGGCGGGAAGTTAAAAGTCTATAAATACCCTTTTATATTTACTGTTTTGCTAGCAATATTTATATTTGCTCAGAACATTGTACATAAATATATAGGTGCTTATTATATGATTTTTATTGCAGAATTGTTTGTAGTGTATTTCTTTATTACAACGGATTGTAAAAGTTATTTTCCGGAAATTATGTTGTCATATAGTTTTGGAATTGCAATGACAGGCATTATTATGTTGGTTGCAACCTTGCAGACATATAGCTTTAGTGATTTGTTAAGTGTTGCTACAAGATTAGGTTATATTGGTCGAACAACAGAAATGACAGTTATTATTGATCCGAATTATTATGGATTGTTTGCAATTACTTCTCTATCGTGTAACTGGCAAATGATTACAAAGAAAAAGTATTCAAAAAATCAAAAAAAAATAGCACTTATATTTTCAGGTATTTCATTAGCAGTAGCTTTGATTGGAATGTCGCGTGCGTTTATATTATGCTTTGCAATATGGCTTGTATTAACATTGCTATTTGAAAAGAAATTATCTTTAAAAATGAAGGTCGTTATTGTGGGGATTGTTTGTATAGGAATTGCCTACTATTTTTTGCCCAATACTGTACAAGCCATAATGAAACGTTTTGCTAGTAATGATATGCAAACAGGGAATGGACGAACTGTTATTTTTGACAAAATGGAAAAATATTGGGGGTCTTCGGTTATCACTTTGTTATTCGGAATAGGACTGTTTGCCTGTAATGTACATTTTATGCAAATGCAGTATTTTTTTGGACTAGGTCTTGTCGGTGCTATGTTGATGCTTTTGTTGGTGATTAGTTATTGGAATTGGATGAAACGTAAGCGCAAAAGATGTTCAGTGGCTGATTTGATTCCAATTTTCATTATTCAAGTTTCTGCTTCTAGTGTACCAACAGCTCAGTCACTTACGTTTATGATGCCAGTTGTTATAAGTTTAATAGTTTATGGTGTAACAACTAGCTCAGAATTATAAAAGTGTGCAATGGAGGGGAATTTCATGAAGAAAAGAATAAAATATATATGTGGTAGAGTGTTATATTGTATAGCTAAACATCTTCCTGAATCATATGCTTCTATAAATATTGGACAAAAGAGTATTAGAGCTTTATGTGCTAGGATGATTATGGTAAATTGTGGCAGAAATGTGAATATAGAAAAAGGAGCTGTGTTTGCATCGAATGTTGAGTTGGGTAACTACTCCGGAATAGGAATTGATGCAAGAATATGTGGAAAATGTATCATTGGAAATAATGTCATGATGGGACCAGAATGTCTTATATATACAAAAAATCATTCTATTCATAGGACAGATATTCCTATGAATATGCAAGGCAATGAACTAGAACAACCAGTTATCATTGAAGATGATGTTTGGATTGGAGCAAGAGTTACAATCCTTCCAGGATGCCGTATTTGTAAAGGCAGTGTTATAGCGGCAGGAGCAGTTGTGACAAGAGATGTATCTCCATACACTATAGTTGGAGGAGTGCCAGCGAAGATTATAAACAAGGAAATAGAGATTAACGTTTAAATACAAGGAGGATTAATTATGAAAATTGCAATTATGTCGTTTCCAGGGTCGCCAAGTCATGGAGCTGCGTTACAGATGTATGCATTGTATACGACTATAAGACGTATGGGGCATGAGTCAGTTATATTGAATTACATGCCAGCTGATTTATATGAGCAGTATCACAAAACAAGCCAAAAAACAATAAAAAGCACAATAATAAATATTGTTTCGAACATTATAATTCCGAGTTCCGAAAAAGCTTTTAAAGAGTTTGAAAGTTCATTGGATAAAATACCAAAAGAAGTGTTGACAGATTTTAATGAATTATCTGACGTGACAGCAGATTGCGATAGAATCGTTGTGGGTAGTGATCAGGTATGGAATATGGATATAACATATCATGATTATAGTTTCTTTTTGGATTTTTGTCATGACAAAACAAAAAAAGTTGCATATGCGCCAAGTTTTGGAAATGATGATATTTATGAAAATGAAAAAGAAAGAATAACAGAATTGTTATCTGAATTTTCCTTTTTAAGTGCAAGAGAAAAAAAAGGATGCGAAATAATTAATGGACTTACTGGGAGAGAAGTACCTATGGTGTGCGATCCGACTTTTTTACTAAGTAAAGAAGAGTGGAGAAAAATTGCAAAAAAACCAAAATGCAAATCGTCATATGTTTTATATTATACTATAAAATCATCACCAGAATTATATAAAAAAGCATTATTATTTGCGGAGGAGCGTAATTTAAAACTAATTAAAATTGGAGGAAGACTTCGTGAGTATTTCAATGCGAAGAACCCATCTGTATTTGGAGTAGGACCTGCAGAATTTTTGGGGCTGTTAGACAACGCAGAATATGTTTTTACAAATTCATTTCATGGTACAGCATTGTCTATTATAATGCATAAAAACTTTTATGTTGAGTACTCTTCTAATACTAATGTCCGCTTGATTAATTTGATAGATGCAGTAGATCTGAGAGAGTGTGTTGTTAATAAAGCAGAAGATAGTGTGAGGAATACAGTAAAAATCAATTACAGAGAGGTAGATAAATTGTTGTCTCCTTTAGTTATGGAATCCACTAAGTATATAGAAAGGTTTTTGAAGCAAGATGAATAGAACACAGAAATTTGTAATTAATTCTATAACGACAGCAGTAAACCAAATAGTTGTAATGATAGTTGGTTTTATTACACCTAGTTTAATGATTCGTACATATGGATCTGAGATAAACGGTTTGGTTTCTTCTATCAATCAGCTTATTGGTTATATATCTTTAGTTGAAGCTGGTTTGAGTGGAGCAGCAATATATTCTTTGTATAAGCCTTTGGCTGAGCATGATGAAAAAGGGATTAATTCGATTGTTTCTGCAGCAAGAAAATTTTATCTTCAAGCTGGATATATTTTTTCATCAGCTGCATTAGTTTTATCTTTTGTTTATGGATACTTAAAGTCGTCTGCAAGTATCTCATTTTCTACAATATTTTTTTTGACGCTAATATTGAGTGTTAATGGATGTGTTGACTTCTTTGTTTTGTCGAGGTATAGAGTTATTTTAACGGCGGATCAAAGAACATATGTTATTTCAATTGTTGGAATTGTTCAGACGATTATTCGAACTATAATTATTGTGGTTTGTGCATTTGCAAAAATAAATGTAGTTGTATTATACACACTTACTTTATTGCCTATTCTAATCAAAATAATAGTTTTATTTGGATATTGTAAGAAAAATTACAAGTTTTTGAATTTTAATGAAGAACCTAATATTGCAGCCCTAGGGAGAAGATATGATGTTATTTACCAGCAAATTTTAGGGATGGTTCAAACAGGAGCACCTGCTATTATTGCAACAATAGTTCTTGATTTTTTTTCGGTAAGTATTTACGCAGTATATAATATGGTAATGAGTGGATTGAATGGTATATTAAGTATTTTTATATCAGGTTTACCCGCGGGTTTTGGAGAAATTATAGCGAAGAAAGAATATGAGACATTAAAAGAAACAACATCACAATTTGAAGTTGCCTATTACTTCATATTAACAATAGTATATGGTATTACATTTGCAATGATGCTTCCATTTATAAAAATATATACATGTAATTTTAAAGATACAAATTATATATTGCCGGCTTTTTCATTTTTTATAGTGTTAAATGGATTACTTTATAATATAAAGACACCACAAAGTATGTTGATTATATCAGCGGGAATGTATAAAGAAACGAGATGGAGAGTAACGCTTCAAGGCATAATTATTGTAATTGGAGGATTTGTATTAGCTCCAATTTGGGGGCTTAGTGGGATTATGATTGCATCATGTTTATCTAATTTATACAGAACGATTGATTTGTTGTTTTTTGTTCCTAAGTATATTACTAAAGGGGCGGTGATGGATTCGGCAATTAGAATGCTTAGAGTAATATTGAATATCATAGTTATTAATATACCATGCTTTTTAGTGGAAATTAATCCTAATGGGTATATAGAGTGGATAACATGGGCTATGATATTAGGATGCTGGGCTGTTTTTGTAACGTGTGCATCATCATATGTGTTTGATAAAAGAGAATGTCAAAAATTGTTGATAAGAATTAAGAGTATTATGAGGAGATAATTAAATGCGTATAGATTATGATAAATGTTTTGGATGTTCAGCATGTGCCTGTGCATGTCCAACACACGCTATAAAAATGGAGAGGGACGAAAGAGGGTTCCAATATCCTAATGTTGATAATAAATTATGCATAGATTGTGGAAAATGTGAGCGTGTATGCATATATATGAATTTAAAAATTAATAATGTTAGTATTAAAAAATCATATGCTTTTATTCACAATGATAAAGAAGTCTTGAGTAAATGTGCATCAGGTGGATTATTTATAGCGCTTTCGGATGTTATATTGTCTAGAAATGGAGTAATATATGGCGCTGTGCTAGATGATAAGATGAGAATTAATCATTCTAGAGCAACTACGAAACAGGAACGAGATTTAATGTGTGGTTCAAAGTATGTACAAAGTAATCTGGGTGACTCATTTATTTGTGCAAAAAAAGATTTACAAGCAGGAAAGTATGTTCTTTTTACAGGAACACCTTGTCAGATAGATGGATTAAAAAGTTATTTAAAAGGAACAGATATAGAAAAACTATATACATGTGATTTGATTTGCAATGGGGTTCCTAGTCCTTTGATATGGGAGGAGAATATAAAATTATTAGAAAGGAAATATCGAAAGAAAGTAGAGGGTTATCAGTTCCGTCCCAAAAAATGGGGATGGAGCGTACATAGGGAGATTGTGAATTTAAAAAATCATAAAGATGTTTACGCAACTTTTTATTCTGATTTATTTAAGAATATATATTATGGTCGTTTAGTTATGCGCAAATCATGCGATACTTGTCCATATACGAATTTAGCAAGAGTTGGAGATATTACAATGGGAGATTGCCGAAATGTAGAAAAAATATACCCTCAAATGCAAACTTTCAACGGTGTTTCTTTAGCTATGATTAATTCGAAAAAAGGAATGGATTTGTTCACAGAAGCTTCTGAAAATGCAAAAATATTTCCTGTAGATATAGAAAAAATAAAACAGCCACCTATGATGCATCCTGGAAAACCATCAAAGAGTAGTGAAATTTTTTGGAATGATTATAAGCATAAAGGTTATGAGTATGCAGTAAAACACCAGTATGGCAAAATGTGTGTAGCAAAATACATTTTAAAAAAGATTTTACATAAAAATTAGAGGTTAAGAAAATGAAGAAAGTTATGTTAAGCTTTGGCACAAGACCGGAAGCTATAAAAATGTGTCCATTAGTAAATGAGTTAAAAAAAAGAAAGGGAATGGAAGTAATTGTTTGTGTAACAGGTCAACATAGACAGATGTTAGATCAGGTTTTGGAAGCTTTTCAAGTGGTACCTGATTATGATCTTTCTATTATGAAAGATCGCCAGACTCTGTTTGATGTAACTACTAGTATTTTGAACCGAATTAAATTAGTTCTTGAAGAAGTTAAACCGGATGTTGTTTTAGTTCATGGAGATACATCAACAACTTTTGCAACAGCACTTGCCTGTTTTTATCTGCAGATTCCAGTAGGGCATGTAGAAGCGGGGTTACGTACTTATAACATTTATTCTCCTTATCCAGAGGAATTTAATCGTCAAGCTGTTGGGATTTTAGCAAAGTATAATTTTGCTCCCACAGAAATGTCAAAGAATAATCTTTTGAAAGAGGGGAAAAAAGAAGAAAGCATTTATATAACAGGAAATACGGCAATAGATGCGTTAAAGACAACCATACGAGAAGATTATAAGCATCCAGAATTAGAATGGGCAGAAGGAAGTAGATTAATTATGATAACTGCGCATCGTCGAGAAAACCTAGGCGAACCTATGCACCATATGTTCCGTGCAATTAGGCGTATTATAGAAGAACATCCTGATGTAAAAGCGATTTATCCAATTCATATGAACCCGGTTGTTAGACAGACGGCTAACGAGGAACTTGGTGGATGTGATAGAATTAGAATCATTGAACCGTTAGATGTTCTTGATTTTCACAATTTTCTTTCAAGAAGCTATATGATTTTAACGGATAGTGGTGGAATTCAAGAGGAAGCCCCAAGTTTGGGAAAACCAGTTCTCGTTATGCGTGATACTACAGAGAGACCAGAAGGAATTAAAGCAGGGACATTAAAATTAGTAGGGACGGACGAAGAAGTCATATATACTAATTTTAAAGAGTTACTTGAAAACAAAGATGAATATAATGCAATGGCACACGCAAGTAATCCGTATGGTGATGGACATGCATGTGAGAGAATTGCAGATGTATTAGAAAAAAATTGATTCGAAACTTTAGAAAAATAAAATAATTAGAATGCTCATAAACCACAGGTATGCTATAATCAAGTTTTTAATAAATTTATTTTAAATAGTGCAAAAATCAAAATGAAAATGTAGGTTTGACATCTTTATGTTGTCTTTTACCTACATTTTTATTTTATCTTTTGTGTTGATCACCCTAACCGGAATGCGTGATCAACTAAAGCAGAATAATCAATGTGTATTTGATTTCTCATGATGACACTTTATAATATTATAATTTATGTATTCAGTCCGACAATGGTTACTAGTTCATTCTTCTTTTTGAATCTTGCTATATCACATAATTCTGCAATAACACGTACAGCTAAATTATCTCCAATACCTTGAACAGATTTGATTATATTAAAATCATGTAGTTTCTATGCTAGCTTGATCAATTCATTGTTTAACACCCTTATATTATATTTTACTTACATTTTTATTTTAACCTTTGCAACAATAATACAATTATTGATTTAAAAGCACTACTATGGCACGAAAAGTATACCTTTCGTGCCATTTTTTTATTAAACAGAAACAATAAGATATTTATTTATATTCGCGGAAAATTATAACATTTTCGACTTTTATTTTAAAGTTCTTTTGTTACTAAAAGTATACCTTTTGAACCAAATACTAATTTTCAGAATTTGTTTATATTCACCACTATTACATACAAAAAGAAGGGGGGATTAGACAATGATTAAGCTGTATTCTCATAACCAAAAAGCATATGACTTAGCAGTTACTATGCTTGAAGATACAAAAAAAGCTGCCATTGTTCACCCAACAGGTACAGGTAAATCATTCATCGCATTTAAACTATGCGAAGATCATCCTGACAAGACAATCTGTTGGTTATCTCCTTCTGAATATATTTTCTCTACCCAGCTAGAGAATTTATATCAAGCAACTAATGGTTTCAAACCTAATAATATTGTCTTCTTTACTTATGCCAAGCTCATGGGTATGAGTAAAGAAGAGATACAAGCAATACATCCTGACTATATTGTTCTTGATGAATATCATCGTGCAGGAGCTACATATTGGCAAAAGGGTGTAAAACAGCTTCTGTTTACTTATGCTGATGTACCTGTTTTAGGATTATCTG
>OMNT01001283.1_pt1 | contig 23984 bp, 17 predicted proteins | sample 1672551 | NCBI WGS metagenome assembly OMNT01 (sample SAMEA3136698, study PRJEB25190) | human gut metagenome | reverse complement strand
GACGGAAAATCTGCAAGCAGATTGCGTACAAAGCCGTCAGGCGGGCTTTATTCAGCGTTTTCCTAGATAATCAATCCATTTTGAGAAAGGGAGTTATTCTGATGCCATTAGTGCCAACCAAAAGCAGTCCACCCGTAACAAAGCCGAAACCGAAACCGAAACCGCAGCCGCCGCAGCCGGAGAAGCAGTCCATAAGCTTCATGGTTTCCAAGCCCAAGTACCGACTTTCGGATCTGATCTTGTCGGAGAGCAACTTGGACGAATTGCAGACGGTCATCAAAGCGAAAGAATACTGGAACAAGGTATTTGTGGACTGGAACCTGCAATCCGTGATGAAACAGCGGAAAAGCCTGTTCATCAACCTTTACGGAGAGCCGGGAACCGGAAAGACCATGGCTGCCCACGCAATTGCCAACGCTCTGCACAAGGAAATGATCTGCGTCAATTATGCGGATATTGAATCCAAGTATGTGGGCGAAACCAGCAAGAACCTGACAAATCTTTTCCACACTGCCTCAGAAAAAGACATCATCATTTTCTTTGACGAAGCAGATGCACTGCTGAGCAAGCGTGTGACCAATATGTCCAGTTCCACAGATGTCAGCGTGAACCAGACCCGTTCGGTACTGCTGACACTGCTGAATGACTATGAGGGCATGGTGATATTTGCCACCAACTTTATCAGCAACTACGATCCCGCATTTATGCGGCGGATCCAGTATCATATCCGGTTTGATCTGCCGGACAAGTCTTTGCGGGAAAAGCTGTGGCGGCTGTACATTCCGCAGGAAATGCCGACAGACCTTCGTATTTCCGAGATTGCCGAAAAGTATGACGGCGTAAGCGGCAGCGATATTTCCAACGCGGTGCTGAAAGCTGCCCTGAAAGCGGCAAAGAATCAGGAATCGTTTGTGAAGCAGGCGGACTTTGAAGATGCCGTTGCGGAGATCGTCAAGAGTAAAAAGGCGAACAAAAGCGGAAGCCCCAGAGATGTTAAGATTACAAAATCCGAGATAGTTCCGGAATCGGAAGTACCGAAAGATATTGTAAATAAATCAAAAGAATTTCAGGAGGTGAACTAAAATGATATTGTTTTCAGTACTTGCTGCAGTCGGAGCCTGTGTGGTTCTGACACTGTTGGACGCATTTTACGACAGTATCATCAAATGGCTGTCCAAGATCGGTGAGGTTGCACAGCGGGTGGTCAAGGGTGTACTGATCGGCTGCAAAACATTTCTTTCTGACGTGCGGAAGAATATCGGGAAGGAGATTTCCAAGAACTATTCCAAGGTCGGTGAAAAATGGCAGGTGACAGAGGTTTCCAGAGAAATTCCTGCGGACAAGATTCCGGACGAGATCTATGACAGAATGGAAATGGAAGACAGCGATTCTCTGGAACTGACAGAAGACATCGAAGCACAACTTTTGAGCAACTATCAGTGAGGTGAAGAAAATGGCTGGATTTTTTGAACGACTGGCAAACATGATCGATGAAGAAGTCAGCAAGGCAGGTGCAAACGGGAACACCGCGTCTGCCCCTGCGGCTGCCCCGAAGAAGCCTGTCACATGGAACGAATTCCTCGAGCAGACAGGCAAGGACGTAGATCAGCAGGTCATCAGTCACGCCCGAAAAGAGGGCTTGATCTACGTGGGCGGCAAGTGCAAATTTACGGCGACAAAGTGTGAGGAAGACAAAGACAAGGAAACATTTGTTGTCAACGTAGACGCTGCACTCTACTTCAAGGATCAATTCAAGACGGAAAAGAATTTTCAGCTGTATCCGCTGCACCGCGAGGTGAAGTTCAGCGAATTTACAGAAGATGCGGAAACGAGGGAACAACTGGAAAAGATCAAGACAGAAGTCGTAGAACTAGATGTGGAAACACCGCAGATCACGGCACAGGAGGAGTAAGCTATGGGCTTTTTTAGTAAACTGGGAGAAAAAATCGATAAGGGAATCTCGTGGATTGGTCAGCAACTGAAAAAATTTGCGACGCTTGCTGCGGATTTTTTCAGACGTGTAAAAGACGGAATCCGTAAGTTTGCAATGATTATCGGCAAATTCTTCTCGCTTCTGGCAAAGTGGCTGGATACTGCTATTAAATACGTAGAAGCTACATTCCATGTAATCGTTTCTGGTGTACAGACATTTTTGAAGAAGGTAGGAAACGAGTATCAACAGTTGTCCTATAACTATACCCGACAAGATGACGGTACGTTTTTGAAAAACACCGTGATAAAGCAGACGTTTGTGTCAGAAGATGAGATACCGGCAGACATCAGAGAGCAGGCACTCAAGCTGGCAGACGGCAAAATGGTGGATATTACAGAAACTGCGGCAGAAAGAGAAGAAGAAGCATGCACGCAGCTGGGTCTGAGTGCGTAAGGGGGAATGATCGATGCCGTTTATCATTGGAATTATTATCGCTTTGGTCTTGATTTTTGGCGGAAAAGTAGCTGTAAAAAAGGTGGGCAAAGTCGCTAAAAAAGCGGTCAAGATCATCATACTCTGTTATGCGTACATGTTCTATATGTGGCTTATTGTAACATGGCTTGGCGATGTCAGCGGCTTTTTGACTGCGATTTTCTGTGTGCTTCCGGTTGCAATATGGTTTATTCGCAGAAGATTCACATTTAAGAGCAGGGTAGATCAGCAGATCAAGGATTATTTCGATTCCGCCTTGGAAAACAGACAGCCATTCTTACTGAAGAACTTTCTGGCTCTGGAAACTACACAAAAGCTGCTCAAAGAAAGAAAAAAAGTAGACGAACAGACTACTTCACAGTTTATTTGTGCAGAGTTTGATGAGATCTTTTTTAAACATCTCCGCAAAAGAATTCAGGAAGATAACATCGAAAAGAACGAAAGAATTTACTTTTACTGGGAATATACTGAATATCTGGAATATCTGGAAAGCTGTAACATAGAACTTGCCGACTATATCGACAAGATCAGTGCAGTGGATACCAGCTATGTCTATATTACCGATCTGGCATTCTTCAGCAACAAGATTCTGGACAAGATCACAGAAAATTTCATGCCCTTTGTAGAATCAATTCCGGAACTGAAAGATGCCCCGTTCTCGACGTATACCTTGAAGAACAAAGCATATCAGGAGGGCTTCCTAAATCCGTATATAAAAGAATCCACATTGCAGGCTTTTGAAGATGATCCAGATTTGTACAAAGACGATTTTTCCGATCTGTATCACAACATACTGGATTTTGAGATCGGAAACTGCATTGAGCAGAAAGAAATCGTTCACTCCACAATGCATGCACAAGAAGATGATGACGACGAAGAATATTTCGAACTGAACCACGCAAGTCCGGACGGCATCGAAGAATACGGAAGCGAGATCGAGGCACACAGAATTGCCATGGAAGATGATGAGGACGATCTTGACATGCTGGAAGGCTGTGCCGCATAAAAGTCTGTTTTGTACAGGCTCTTAAAAACCAAAAATCCCAGTCGCAAACAAAATGCGGCTGGGATTTTTTGATGACAGCACCGTATAAAGCCGTCAGGCTAGGGAAACACTGAATAAAGCCCGCCTGACGGCTTTGCACGCAATCTGCTTGCAGATTTTCCGTCATATTGCCCAGAAATCCCTTGCCAGACACCAAGTCTGCCTGCGGAATTTCTGTGCAATCTGCCGAAAAATCTGACTACGCATCTTACGCACAAGCTTTATTCAGTGTTTCCCTAGGAAAATGTATACCACTTTTGCAGCTTTTCCCGATAGGCGTTGACGATCGGGTTTTGATTCGGATTGTCGAGGAGAAACCGATAGAGGTTCTCTTGGATATATCTTTATTTTACCATGTGATTTGTGAAAATTCTACATGGAAATTGTAAAATCAGAGATTTGCAGAACATCTCTATAAGAAATCATTCTTCTGTGAAAAGAATAATAGCACAATTTCTTAGAAAATAGCATCATCTCTAATTGATTTTTTCCAGATATGTGATAAAATATAGGTGTGATTAATGATACAACAGGCTGGAGAAGCGAATATGAGGTATGCTTTCTCGAAAATAAGGGAAACACTGCATAAAGCTTGCAAGCAGATTGCGTGCAAAGCCGACAGGCAGGATTTATGCAGTGTTTCTATAAGAGGGAATGGAGAACAGAGAACGGCTCTCAAGTGGGAGAGGCTGTTATAGTTCGGAGTGATGCCGCAGGGACAATTGCAGTTGTCTTTGCGGCTTTGCTTTTTGCTTGCAAGGCTGTTTTCGACAAGGGAACAGCTGTTTCCGGCTGACTTGCACTTTTCTTCTCACAGCAAAAGGAAACGGAACTTTCAAAAATCAAGTGCAGTGGAATTTCTGAAAAAATCTGCGGCATTTTGTTTTTTATAAAAGAAAAAAATCGGCGTTTTTCTTGCTTTTTTCGGAAAAATCGAAAAAAACCTATTGACAAAGCCGGCGGAATGGTCTATAATGAATATTAGCAAAAGCGATCAGAGGATCGTAAAATGAAAGAAAGCAATGACGCTTTATGGAAAGAAACAGGACGTTTCTTTTCATAAGGCGTTTTTTTGTTATTTTGCACATCTTGCAAAGGAGAAGTGACTATGGATAACTACAGAAACCAAGAGCCGTTTGCAAAGAACGGCTTGTATGACCCTCGTTTTGAACACGAGAACTGCGGTATCGGTGCGGTTGTCAACATGGACGGCACATCGGACCGGAAAGTGGTGGACAGTGCACTCCGAATTGTAGAAACACTGGAGCACAGAGCCGGTAAAGATGCCGAGGGCAAGACGGGTGACGGCGTAGGCATTCTGCTGCAGATCTCTCACACTTATTTTTCGAAAGTGGCAAAAGAAGCCGGAATCCAGATCGGCGGCAAACGGGAATACGGTATCGCCATGTTCTTCTTCCCGCAGACCAAGGAAAAATACGAAAAGGCAATGCAGACTTTTGAGGAAGTGCTGAAAGAGGAACATCTGGAATTTCTGGGCTGGCGTGAAGTACCGGTAGATCCGGACGTTCTGGGCACCAAGGCTCTGGACAGCATGCCGCACATCATGCAGGCATTCATCAAGAAGCCGGACGACTGTGAAAAGGGTCTGGAATTCGACCGGAAGCTGTACATCGCCCGCATGGTATTCGAAAAGCGGGACAGCGAAACCTATGTGGTATCCTGCTCCAGCCGTACCATTGTATATAAAGGTATGTTTTTGGTCAAACAGCTGCGTCTGTTCTACCACGACCTGAATAGTCCGGATTATCATTCGGCGATCGGTATCGTACACTCCCGTTTCAGCACCAACACCAACCCCAGCTGGCAGCGCTCACACCCGAACCGCATGATGGTGCACAACGGTGAGATCAACACCATTACCGGTAACGTGGATAAGATGCTGAGCCGTGAAAATATTCTCCACTGCAAGGCACTGGACGACCGCATGAAGGACATTTTCCCGATGCTGGACGTTCGGGGTTCCGACTCTGCCCGTCTGGACAATACCTTGGAATTCATGACCATGTCCGGCATGGATCTGCCGCTGGCAGTGATGATGACTATTCCGGAACCGTGGCAGCATATCCCCACCATGAGCCGTGAAAAGCGTGCGTTCTATCAGTACTACGCAACCATGATGGAACCGTGGGACGGTCCGGCTTCGATCATTTTCTCCGACGGCGACATCATGGGTGCAGTACTGGACAGAAACGGTCTGCGTCCGTCCCGTTATTATGTGACCGATGACGGATGTCTGATCTTGTCCTCGGAGGTCGGTGCACTGGACGATATTCCGGCAGAAAAGATCGTCAAGAAAGAAAGACTGCACCCCGGAAAGATGCTGCTGGTGGATACCGTCAAAGGCAAGCTGATCGACGACGAAACCATTAAGAATTTCTATGCAAAGCGTCAGCCTTACGGCGAATGGCTGGATCACAACCTGTTCAGCCTGAGCGAACTGAAAGTTCCCAACAAGCGTCCGTTCCGTCATGGCGGAAAGGAACTGCTCCGGTTACAGCGTGCATTCGGCTATACTTATGAGTCCCTGTATCATGTTATGGTGCCTATGGCACTGAACGGCGGAGAACCGACTTCGGCAATGGGTGCAGATACCCCGATTCCTGCAATGTCCAAGAAGAATCCGCCGCTGTTTGATTACTTCAAGCAGATGTTCGCACAGGTCACCAACCCGCCGATCGACTCCATTCGGGAATCTGTCATCACCGATACCACCGTTTATCTGGGCGTATCCGGCAACATTCTGGAAGAAGACGAACGGAACTGCCGTGTACTGAAAGTCAACAACCCGATTCTCACCAATCTGGACATGATGAAGATCCGCGGCATGGACATTGACGGACTGAAAACCGCAGACATTTCCATGCTGTATACCAAGGACGTTTCTCTCCATGATGCCATTGAAAACCTGTATCAGCAGGCAGAGGAAGCACACGCCAAGGGTGCAACGATTCTGATTCTGACCGACCGTGGTGTCGATCACGACCACTTGGCGATCCCGTCGCTGCTGGCAGTGGCTGCACTGGAAACCTATCTGGTACGTACCAGAAAGAATACTGCAATTTCTCTGATCATCGAAACTGCAGAGCCTTGTGAAGTACATCATTTCGCAACCCTGCTGGGCTTCGGTGCAAGTGCAGTCAATCCGTATCTGGCACTGGATTCCCTGTATGACATGATTAACCGCGGTCTGGTGGATAAGGACTATTCGCAGGCAAGCAAGGCATATATCGACGCACTGGTTTCCGGTATCGTTAAGATCGCTTCGAAAATGGGTATCTCCACCATTCAGTCCTATCAGGGCTCCAAAATTTTCGAGGCACTGGGCATCAGCGAGAGCGTTATGAACGAGTATTTTCCGGATACAGTCAGCCGCGTAGGCGGTATCGATTTGGACGATATTGCAAAACGCAGCATGACCATGCACGAGAGTGCCTTTGACCCCAACGATCTGGGCATGGACGAGGGACTTCGCAGCGTGGGCTGGCACAAGGAACGGAGCAATCAGGAAGAACACCTGTACAATCCGGAAACCATTCACCTGCTCCAGCAGGCAACATGGCGGGACGATTACAATCTGTTCAAGCAGTATACCGCCTGTGTCAATGCCGAAGACCGGCACATCACGCTCCGCAGCACGCTGGACTTCAAGTTCGCAGAGGACGGCGGCATTCCTATGGAGGAAGTGGAAAGCGTAGAATCCATTATGCGTCGCTTTAAGACGGGTGCGATGTCTTACGGTTCCATTTCACAGGAAGCCCACGAGTGTATGGCAATTGCCATGAACCGTATCGGCGGCAAGTCCAACAGCGGTGAGGGCGGCGAAGATCTGGAACGTATTGTCACCGCAGGCAGTGCTGTCGATAAGTGCTCGGCAATCAAGCAGGTGGCTTCCGGACGTTTCGGCGTTACCTCGAAGTATCTGACCTCCGCCAAGGAGATCCAGATCAAAATGGCACAGGGTGCAAAGCCCGGTGAGGGCGGACATCTGCCGGCAAAGAAAGTGTACCCATGGATCGCCAAGACCAGACATTCCACACCGGGTGTGGCTCTGATCTCACCGCCGCCGCACCACGATATTTACTCTATCGAAGATCTGGCACAGCTGATCTATGACCTGAAAAATGCCAACAAAAAGGCTCGTATCTCCGTGAAGCTGGTTTCCGAAGCCGGTGTCGGCACCATTGCAGCCGGCGTTGCCAAGGCTGGTGCAGGGGTAATCCTGATTTCCGGTTATGACGGCGGTACCGGTGCGGCTCCGGGCAGCTCTATTCACAATGCAGGTCTGCCGTGGGAACTGGGTCTGGCAGAAACACACCAGACGCTGATCCAGAACAATCTGCGTTCCAAGGTCGTCATTGAGGCAGACGGAAAAATGATGAGCGGACGTGACGTGGTCATTGCCGCAATGCTGGGTGCAGAAGAATACGGTTTCGCAACGGCTCCGCTGGTAACAATGGGCTGCGTGATGATGCGTGTCTGCAATCTGGATACCTGTCCGGTAGGCGTTGCCACACAGAATCCGGAACTGCGGAAACGTTTCCGCGGCAAGCCGGAATATGTCATCAACTTCATGCGGTTTATGGCACAGGAAATGCGGGAATACATGGCAAAGCTGGGAATCCACACCGTAGATGAACTGGTGGGACGTTCTGATCTGCTGGTACAGAAGCAGTATCCGGCAGGCACGCACGAGAGCAAGATCGATATGTCTAATATCCTCACCAATCCCTATGCCAAGGAAGAAAGCGATGTCAAGATGCACTTCGTGCCGGAAGACGTTTTCGATTTCAAGCTGGATAAGACCATCGATGAAACCGTGATCATTCCGGAAATGAAAGAAGCACTGGCAAAGAAGCAAAAGAAAGAGATCCGTATCAATGTCAGCAACCTGAACCGTGCACTGGGCACGCTGTTCGGGGCAGAGATCACACGGAAATATTATAATACACTGGAAGACGACACCTTTGTGGTACACTGTACCGGTGCCGGCGGACAGAGTTTCGGTGCGTTCATTCCGAAGGGTCTGACACTGGCTCTGGAAGGGGACAGCAACGACTATTTCGGCAAGGGCTTGTCCGGCGGTAAGCTGGCAGTGTTCCCGCCCAAGGGTTCCAAGTTCAAGGAAGACGAAAACATCATCATCGGCAACGTGGCACTGTTCGGTGCGACCAGCGGTAAGGCATTCATCAACGGCGTGGCAGGCGAACGTTTCTGCGTCCGCAACTCCGGTGCTTCTGTCGTAGTAGAAGGTGTCGGTGAACACGGCTGTGAATACATGACCGGCGGCTGTGCAGTCATTCTGGGCGAAGTGGGCAAGAACTTTGCCGCAGGTATGAGCGGCGGTATTGCCTATGTACTGGATCGGGAAAATGACTTGTACACCAAGCTGAACAAGTCGCTGGTAGGCTTCGGTGCAGTTACCAAGCCGGAAGATGTGGCACAGCTGAAAGGTCTGATCGAAGAACACGTGGCATGGACAGATTCCAAGCTGGGCAAGAAGATTCTGAAGAATTTCGACACCTGCCTGCCGCACTTCAAGAAGATCGTACCCCATGATTATGCAAAGATGCTGGACAGCATTGCAGAATTTGAGGCAGAAGGCATGAGCCGTGAAGAAGCACAGATCGAGGCATTTTATGCCAACACGAGAAATTAACAGGAGGAGCTATCATGGGAAAATCAACTGGATTTCTCGAATATGAGAGAGTCGAAAATGCTGGACAGGAACCGCTGGAACGAATTAAGACCTATCGGGAATTTCATACCCCGCTTTCCGACGAAGAACGCCGGAAACAGGGTGCTCGCTGTATGGACTGCGGTGTCCCGTTCTGTCAGGCAGGCAAGCCGATCTTTGGCATGGTTTCCGGCTGCCCGCTGAATAACCTTTGTCCGGAGTGGAACGACATGGTCTACAACGGCTTCTGGGAAGAAGCTGCGGACCGGCTGCTGCTGACCAACTGTTTTCCGGAATTCACCTCTCGTGTTTGTCCGGCACTGTGTGAAAAGGCATGTACCTGCGGTCTGAACGGCGATCCGGTCACCGTCAAGGAAAATGAATACGCCATTATCGAAAAGGCATTTGCCAGCGGACACATCAAGGCAAATCCGCCGAAAGTCCGCACCGGCAAGCGTGTGGCAGTGGTCGGTTCCGGTCCGTCCGGTCTGGCGGCGGCATTGCAGCTGAACAAGCGTGGACATCATGTGACAGTATTCGAACGGGAAGACCGTGTAGGCGGTCTGCTGATGTACGGAATCCCGAACATGAAGCTGGAAAAAACTGTAGTACAGCGGCGTGTGGACATGATGCAGGAAGAGGACGTAGAGTTCCGCACCAGCGTAGATGTGGGCAAGGACATTTCTGCGGAGCAGCTGCTGAAAGAGTATGATGCAGTCATTCTGGCGTGTGGTTCTTCGAATCCGAGAAACATCAACGCAGACGGTCGGGACGCAGACGGCATTTACTATGCGGTGGACTTCCTGAAAGCCACCACAAAGAGCCTGATCAACTCCAACCTGTCTGACGGTTACTATATCAGTGCCAAGTATAAGAATGTCATCGTCATCGGCGGCGGCGACACGGGTAATGACTGCGTCGGTACTGCCATTCGCCACGGCTGCAAGTCTGTGGTACAGCTGGAAATGATGCCGAAGCTGCCGGACACCCGTGCCGAAAGCAATCCGTGGCCGGAGTGGCCCCGTGTCTGCAAGACAGACTACGGTCAGGAAGAAGCCATTGCCGTATTTGGTCACGATCCGCGAATCTACCAGACAACGGTAAAGCGGTTCATCAAGGACGACAAGAATCACGTTCGTGCAGTGGAAACCATTAAGCTGCAATCTGTACACGATCCCAAGACCGGCAGAATGCGAATGGAAGAAATCGAGGGCAGCGAACAGATTCTGGACGCAGATCTGGTGCTGATCGCCGCAGGATTTCTGGGGGCACAGGCATATGTGACAGATGCATTCGGCGTGGAAACCACACCGCGAACCAATGTTTCCACCAAGATCGGTCACTACAGCACCAGCGTGGAAAAGGTGTTCACCGCAGGCGATATGCACCGCGGACAGTCGCTGGTAGTCTGGGCAATTCGTGAGGGCAGAGAAGCTGCCAAGGAAGTAGACCAGTACCTAATGGGCTATACCAATCTGAATTGATGTTATGGAAACACTGCATACAGTTTGCCTGTGGAATTTTTGTACAATTTACGCACAAGCTTTATGCAGTGCTTCCTTATTATTCTGACAATTTCAAGTTATTCATATACCCTTTGCAAAACAGGCTGCATTTCCGGAAACGGAGGTGCAGCCTGTTTTTCTTGGGAAACACTGCATTCTATCATGACAGGGAAAACCAGAGCTCAAAAAAACAGAAAAACTGCTCTTATCACAGAATGATTGTGATAAGAGCAGTTTTTGTGCGGTATTGCCTTTGTAATTGTCGTACATGTACAGACAAGTGTGATCTTACTTTTTAGGCTTCTTTCCGAACAATGCTCCCAGTCCCTTTTTCATAGAGTTTGCAGTGTCGAAGATCATCGTTTTTGCGGCTTCGATATTCTGGGAATTGCTTACAGTAACTGAGTCCGCAACATATTCCGTACCCTTTAACGCAGCAATCAGGCGGTTGATCATGTCCGCTGCCGGAATCATCAATTCCTTGCTGACCGGAAGCTGAATGACTGTGCCGTCAGTTTTGTGAAAGACGATATAGGTGAGCATCAGTTTCTTCACCGGCTCGCACTGGGAAATGGCGTTGAACTCGGTGAACTTTTCCTTTGTGGTGTAGATTCTTTTGTTGGTGATGAACAGCGTTTTGCCGTCGCCGACGATGTCCAAAACTCTGGTGTAATGGAAATAGCCGAGGATTACTTCGCCGGATGCCAGCTTGTCCTCTGCATAGTTCTGAACGGTGAAGTCCGCATCCCGTTCCAGCTTGCCGCCGTTGATCTTTTTGCATTCTTCCTCAAAGTCGATGTAATCTTCGCCTTCTTCATAGAAAGCATAGTTTTTGTCACCGTCGGTGGCATCGTCCTTTAAGTGCAGGTTCCGGATAACGTCGTGATATTCTGCTGCATGCAGTCTGAGGAATCTTCTTCTCAAAATCAAGATGCAGTTTTCATCATCAACGTCGCTTCGCTCTCCGGTCGCAAACGTGTTGTTTCCGTTTTGGATGGACTTCCAGTTTTCTGTGATTTCCTCGAGGGACATTTCGTCGGCGATCCGCCCCAGTTCGAGAAAATGCTGCCGAAAGACAATGCTTTTGGCGGCTTTGGAATCGCTGTAGTGGAAGCTTTTTTCCTTTGCAAAAATCTGCTCTTTCAGTTCCAGTGTGGATTCCAGTGTCCCGATGTCGCCGTCCTTGTAAATTTTCATCAGGATACTTTCAATATGAGATGTCACATCAATATCCATGATTTTGGCAAGCTTTTGCAGTTCGCCGTTTTCGTCATTGAAAAAGTCCAGAATCGCTGTGTAAAAGTCGCTCGGATAGGGATCCAGAGCCAGTGCTTCTGTCAGGTTTTCCATTCGCGTATCCGGTTCGCAGTCCTCTGCTTTTGCCTCCTGATACAGCTGTTCTGCACGCTCTGCATCTTCGTCGGAAATTGATTCATAGGTACACAGATTATTTTCCTGAAACAGGCTCATTTTTTGCTGGAACATTTGAAATACATCGATTCCCGCACCTCGTTTCAACGCATTCTGCACATGAATGTTGGAAAATACCCGATTGGATATTTTTTCTGCTGCATTAGACAAAGAAGAAACGTTTTTGATGTCGCCGTCTTCGTCCACTTGGACTAGCGAACTGAACATCGAACTGTACGCGTAGGTAAAGAAGCATTTATTAAGGGGACCGACCAGACAATTGTAGATGATCGCATCTTCTTCCGAGTGTATCAGATTATCTCTTTCCTGTACTGCGAAATTTTCCATTGTTTGCACAATGGGCAAAACTGCATCGGACACGTTGAACATAACGCCTTTGGAATTCGAGATCTTCTGTGCAGCTTCTTCCAGATATTCTCCTGTACAGCTCATAGAGAGGGCAATTTTCACCATCGTTTCCGTATCATAGTTTTCTGTGTCCACGCCCTGTTTCTGAAGCTCACTGAGAATACTTTCTGCCTCGGTGGTGATAACCTTCAGATATTCTGTGATGTAGTTGTTTCTGACCTCGATGAAGTGCTTGAACAAGCCGTAGTCCAGTATTTCATTTTTCACTTCGTTGAAAATAGCGCCGTATTCTTTCAGCTTGCCCAGCGTACCATCAGCCTTGTTGCTTTTGTAGGTGGTTATCAACGCGTTGCCGATCAGTGCACCTATATCGCCCTCTGTGGCTTCCGGAAGCTTCTCCTGCAGCATCTCTCGGGCTCCTGAAATTTTCCGGTCGTACTCCCGTTTGAGTTTGACATAATTCACTTTTTCATCAGAAAAAGTGAGTTCTTTCCCCAAAATACAAAATGTATTTTCCATATGCATCCTCCTTGAAAAAATCCTAAGACAACGCCGTTCCAGAGAAAGTGTTTCCTTTATGCAACATTTCTCTAGGTTTGTGTGGCGTTATCTTTAGGGAACACTGAATAAAGCTTGTGCGTAAGATGCGTAGTCAGATTTTTCGGCAGATTGCGTACAAAGCCGTCAGGCGGGCTTTATGCAGTGTTTCCTTTATTATAAACCACATAAATTCTATTGTCAAGTTGTTTTTCAACTTATCATTAACAAATAAACTTGCTTTCGAAATTTTTCGATCGTTTTCTGTGGTACTGTTTTCATTATACGCGGAGAACCGGACATACCTGTGTCCGTTCAAAAATAATTTACAGGAGAACATGTAAAACATACAGATGGGAATGTTTGTACAACAAAATCGCCCGATAGACTTGTGTGCAATCTTTCTGTGTTTCTCTTGATTTTATCCCAATAATATGGTAGAATAAATACGACAGAAATCGTACAGTTGCGATGATATTTATAAGTGATCCAGAGCAGCTGCTGCGGCAGACTGGGAGCAGGAGGAAAAGCAGCTGCACGCAGATTGCGTGCAAAGCTTGTTGCCTGAAACACGTTTCTGTGAATGGAGGAACAGTATGGAACGTTGCAAAATTCCGATTCAGCGGATTCGCCCCGCGGCAGAAGCCGATGCCGGACGAATTGCGGAGATAATCGTGACAAACTATCGCATGAATTTCTATCCGTTTTTTCGGAATGACCAGTTCTATTTCGGCGAACTGAACGTGCTGGACACCGCAAAAGAATACGCTGCCGGTTCGTCAGCATTGCAAAACAGCTATGTGTATGATGACGGCGTAGTCAAAGGTGTCATTCACATTTCTGGCACGAAGATTGAAAAGCTGTATGTTGAACCCCAGTTTCAAGGGCAGGGAATCGGTGCTGCCTTGCTGCAATATGCCGTCCAGAAACGACAAGCCGTATCTCTTTGGGTGCTGGAATATAATACCCGCGGCATTGCATTTTATGAGAGAAACGGGTTCCGTCTGACCGGAGAAAAAAGAATCGAAGATGAAGTTGTTCCACTACTGAAAATGGAACGTGTCACAGAATAAAAAGGAGAAATACACATGACCAAAAAAGAACGTGCTCTGCTGGCGGTGCAGACGCTGGAAGAAGTCTATCCGCAGGCAACCTGTGCACTGCAATATGAAAATCCCTACGAACTGCTGATCGCGGTGCGGCTGTCGGCACAGTGTACCGATGCAAGGGTAAACCAGATCACACCAAAGCTGTTCGCAGCTTATCCCACACTGGAATCACTGGCAGCGGCAGACATCGGCGATTTGGAAGAGATCGTCCGTCCCTGCGGCTTCTATCACATGAAAGCCAGGAGCATCAAGGAAATGTCTGCCCAGCTGCTGCTGCAATTCGGCGGCGTGGTGCCGGACAATATGAAAGATCTGCTTTCCCTGTCCGGCGTGGGACGCAAAACTGCAAACCTGATTCTCGGCGATGTCTACGGCAAGCCGGCAATCGTGGCGGATACCCACTTTATCCGGATCACCGGACGGCTGGGACTGACCAAATCCAAAGACCCTGTACAGGTGGAAAAAGATCTCCGCCCGCTGATCCCGCCGGAGCGTTCCTCGGACTTTTGTCATCGGGTGGTGTGGTTCGGCAGAGATACCTGCCGTGCACGAAAGCCCCGGTGCAAGTGCTGTCCCATGGCGGCATTCTGTCCCTCCCGAAGCGAATAAGGGCGAGTTCCGCGACAGCCGGCAGGGAAAATGTTGCGGAATGCACAGAGAATCTGCTTGAAAATGAATTGCACTTTGTGAAAATATTTCAAAATCTATTGACAAGCAGAGTGGTTCGTGCTATACTAGTTATTGTATATTTCGATGAAAAGGCGGTAAGTCAATGGGCATTTTTAGTAAAGTATTCGGTTCGTACAGTACCCGTGAACTGGCACGTATTGAACCGCTGAAAAAAAAGGTTCTGGAGCTGGACGAGGAGTATCAGGCACTTTCTGATGCAGATCTGAAAGAAAAGACCAATGAATTTCGGGAACGTCTGGAGGACGGCGAATCGCTGGAAAGCATGGAGGCAGAAGCACTGGCAACCGTGCGGGAAGCTGCATACCGTGTTCTGGGCAAAAAACCGTTTCCGGTACAGATCATCGGTGCCATTGTCCTGCATCAGGGACGTATCGCCGAGATGAAAACCGGTGAAGGTAAAACACTGGTAGCCTGTGTGGCTGCATATCTGAACGCACTGACAGGCAAGGGCGTACACGTTGTTACAGTCAACGACTATCTGGCAAAGACACAGTCGGACGAAATGGGCAAGGTACTGCGGTATCTGGGCTTGACTGTCGGCTGTATTCTCCACGGTCTGACCAACGACCAGCGTCGTGCGGCATATAACTGTGATGTTACGTACGGTACCAACAACGAATTGGGATTTGACTACCTGCGTGACAACATGGTCATCTATAAAAAGGATAAGGTACAGCGGGAACACAACTTCGCGATTGTGGACGAAGTGGACTCCATTCTCATTGATGAAGCCAGAACCCCGCTGATTATTTCCGGTAAGGGCGACAAGTCTACTGCTCTGTACGGCGTGGTGGACAAGTTCGCCAAGACTCTGACCGCTGCAACTGTCGTAGAAATGGACGACAAGCAGGATCAGGAAGAAGTCAACGAAAACGCCGACTACATTGTAGACGAAAAGTCAAAGACTGCAACCATTACCCGCCGCGGTGTCAAGAAGGCAGAGGAATATTTTGCAGTCGAAAACCTGATGGATCCGGAAAACATGACCTTGTTGCACCATGTCAATCAGGCACTGAAGGCAAACGGTGTCATGCGGAAAGACATTGACTATATCGTAGAGGACGGCGAAGTTGTCATCATCGACGAATTCACCGGTCGTAAGATGCTGGGCCGTCGTTTCAATGACGGTCTGCATCAGGCAATCGAAGCCAAGGAAGGTGTAGAGGTCGCACAGGAATCCAAGACGCTGGCAACCATCACATTCCAGAACTACTTCCGCCTGTACACCAAGCTGTCCGGTATGACCGGTACTGCAATGACAGAGGAAGACGAATTCCGTGAGATCTACAAGCTGGACGTTATCGCGATCCCGACCAACCGTCCGGTACAGCGTATCGACCACACCGACCTGATCTACCGCACTGAAAAGGGCAAGTATAAGGCAATCATTGAGCAGATCGCTGAGTGTCATGAAAAGGGACAGCCGGTTCTGGTAGGTACCATTTCCATTGAAAAATCTGAACTGCTCTCCAGCATGCTGAAACGAAAGGGCATCAAGCACGAAGTCCTGAACGCAAAGTATCACGCAAAGGAAGCAGAGATCGTTGCACAGGCTGGTAAGCTGGGTGCAGTTACCATTGCCACCAATATGGCTGGTCGTGGTACGGATATTATGCTGGGCGGTAATGCCGAATTCCTCGCCAAGGCAGAAATGCGGAAGCGGGAATATCCGGAAGAAATCATCACAGAGGCAATCGGCTTTGCAGATACCGATGATCAGGAAGTTCTGGATGCACGCGAGGTGTACCAGGAATTGTATAAAAAGTTCAGCGCAGATGTCAAGGAAAAGGCAGTTGATGTGAAAAAGGCCGGCGGTCTGTACATTTTGGGTACAGAGCGGCATGAGTCCCGAAGAATCGATAACCAGCTCCGTGGTCGTTCCGGCCGTCAGGGTGACGAGGGTGAAAGCCGTTTCTTCCTGTCGGTAGAAGATGACCTGATGCGTATTTTTGCCGGCGATCGTCTGGAAAACATGATGCGTACATTGAACGTGGACGAGGATACCCCGATCGAGAGCAAGGCTCTGACCAAGATCATCGAGTCCTCCCAGAGAAAGGTAGAGGGACGGAACTTCAATATCCGTAAGAACGTCCTGAACTACGACGACGTTATGAACACCCAGCGTGAGATCATTTATAAGCAGCGTGCACAGGTACTGGACGGCGAAGACATTCACGACAGCATCCTCAAGATGTTCGAGGAACTGATTGCCGGAACTGTAAAGCAGTACATCAACGAAGAAGAAACCGATCACAACCAGTGGAATCTGGTTGGTCTGCGGGATCACTTCCTGGGCTGGATCACAGAAGAAGGCGATCTGGAATATGATGAAACCGATCTGGCAGGTCTGACCACTGCGGACATTACCGAGGCTCTGACTGAAAAGGCAAAGTCTTTGTATGCTACAAAGGAAGAAGAATTCGGCTCTGAAGTAATGCGGGAACTGGAACGCGTTGTACTGCTGAAGGTTGTCGATACCAAGTGGATGGCACACATCGACGATATGGACGAACTGAAAAAGGGTATCGGTCTGCGGGCATACGGTCAGCAGAATCCGGTTGTCGAATATCGTTACGAGGGCTTCGAAATGTTCGATGCAATGGTAGATTCTATCCGCGAGGACACTGTCCGCATGCTGCTGACAGTTCGCCTTCAGAAGAATCAGGCTCCGGAGAGAGAACAGGTTTCCAAGCCGGACGCTCCCAATGCAGGAGCAGGCGACGGCAACTTCGGTGGTCAGCGTCGCAGTGCAAAGAAGAAGTAAGAATGTTTCGGGAAATGCGGCACACGATCTGGTGAAAGTGTGCTGCCCTACCAAATAAGCAAACGAAAACAGGGGGACATGGCATTCGCTGTGTGCCCTTGTTTTGTGTGGAGGTGGATTCATGCAGGAAACGGGCTATGAAACATTTTCGTTTTACTATGATGCCCTGACGGAAAATGTCAACTATCCGGCACGGGCGGCGTATCTGGACGGACTGGTGCAGAAGTACAAACAGTCTGCCGGCAAAGTCATGCTGGATCTGGCATGCGGCACCGGCACCATGACAGAAGAAATGGCAGAACGTGGCTATGACATGATCGGCGTGGACTATTCCGAGGGCATGCTGGGGCAGGCAATGGAAAAGAAAATCGAAAAGCAGCTGCCGATCCAGTATGTTTGTCAGGACATGCGGGAACTGGAACTCTATGGCACCGTTGATGCCGTGATCTGTACGCTGGACAGTCTGAACCACCTGCCGTCGTTTGAAGATGTCACAACGGTGTTTCAGCGTGTGTGGGAATCCACGGAAACCGGAGGCGTGTTTGTGTTCGATATGAACACGCTCTATAAGCATCGGGAACTGCTGGGAAATCAGGTCTACGTCTACGAAACAGATGCGGTTTACTGCGTCTGGGAAAACGCGTTGTGCGAGGACAACTGCACCGTGGAGATCACACTGGATCTGTTTCAGCTTTGTGCAGACGGTCGCTATCGGCGGACAGAGGAGCAGATCACCGAGCGTGCTTATGCACCGGAACAGGTGCAGGCGGCACTGGAAACCATTGGATTTCACGTGCTGGGCATTTATCATGCAGATACAGAAGAATCACTGCATTCGGACAGCGAACGCATGGTGGTTGTGGCGAGAAAGGAAGCATAAACAATGGGAATTCTGAAACGTGCAATTGCAAAAGATGCATCAGTCGTGGCAACTGCGGTAGATGCCACGGATATTGTCGCAGAGATCGAAAAGATTCACCAGACATCTGCGGTAGTTACGGCGGCATTGGGGCGGCTGTCCATTGCGGCAAGTATGATGGGCTATGACCTGAAGAACGAGAACGATACTGTCACCCTGCGTGTCAAGGGCGGCGGTCCGGCAGGCATGCTGGTAGCTGTGGCAGACAGTCGGGGAAATGTCAAGGCAGACGTAGATCAGCCGGTGGTGGAACTGCCGCTGAATGCCAAGGGAAAACTGGACGTTGGCGGTGCCGTAGGTACAGACGGTACGCTGTCTGTGGTAAAAGATTTGGGGCTGAAAGAGCCTTATGTGGGCATTGTGCCGCTGGTGTCCGGTGAGATCGCCGAGGACGTGGCACAGTATTTTGCCACTAGTGAACAGACACCTACGGTTTGCGGACTGGGCGTGTTGGTGAATCCGGATCTGACAGTCAATGTTGCCGGCGGCTTCCTGATCGAAGTGCTGCCTTTTGCCAGCGATGCCTGCATTGATACCATTGAGAAAAATCTGAAAACACTGCCGCCGGTAACCACTATGATGACACAGGGCATGACAACGGATCAGATCGCTTTGCGGCTGCTGGACGGACTGGAACCGAACCTGCTGGACGAGGGCGAAGTGCACTACCAGTGCGACTGCAATCGGGAACGAACCGAGCGTGTCCTGAAAGCACTGGGCAATCAGGAACTGACACAGCTGATCGCAGAAGGGGAACCGGTAGAGGTCAACTGCCATTTCTGCGGCAAGAAGTATACGTTCACACCAGAAGAATTGCAGCAGCTGCGGGACGAGGAGCCGGAAGAATAACATTTCTCTAAGGCAATACCGCACAAAGAGCGTCTGGGAAAGGATAAGAGCATGCGGAACTGGAAAAAAATCGTGGGATTGCTTGTCGTTATGGCAGTGTGGCTGGGATTGATGTGGCAGCTGTCCACCGCAGACGGAACGGAAACGCTGCAGGACAGCATGCGTTTTGCCCGAAAAATCGGCAGCTGGATCTATGAATCTCCTACTGTACAGCAGCTGAACCATCTGAACCTGCTGCTGCGAAAACTGGCACATGTTTTCCTGTATGCGATACTGGGCGGCATGATGGCTCTGCTCTGGCAGCTGCTTCTGGAACTGCATCGAATCGGGTGGCGTATTCTGGGGGCGGCAGCTTGCAGCACGACAATTGCGTTTTTGGACGAACTGCAAAAAATCCCGATTGCCGGACGGCACTTCGACTTTTCGGAATCGCTGCTGAATGCCGGCAGTGCCCTTGTGGTCATTCTGCTGTTTTTCGGAATTGCCGGACTGCTTTCCCGAAAGAAGTCAACTTCATAATCTGAAACCAAAAGCATTGGAATTGCAAAAGTGATTTGCGGTTCTGATGCTTTTTCTTTTGTGAAAATTTTCAAAAAATACTTGAATTTTCGGCTTGCATTTTGTATAATATAATGGAATTCAAATGCTTTTCAACTTTTGAGGAAGAAAGGGGCGATTCAGTATGGAAACACAGGAAGCTGGTTTAAAAACCGTGGAAAATGCGTATATGGAATCCAGAAGAATCCTGCGGACCCCCTCGGCATTGGCACGGGAGGCTCTGCTGTATGTGCAGGAAATCGGAGAAATGACCTGCAAAGAGCCGCGTCAGAACTGGCGGAATTCGTTGGATTCGTATCTGCTGATTCTGGTGGAAGAAGGCTGCGGAACAGTTACCGTCGGAGAGGAAACTCTTGCCCTGCAAGAGGGGGACGTGGCGTTTCTGGACTGCCACCAACCCTATTCTCATTGCTGTGATGCCAGAGAACCGTGGAAAATCCTTTGGGTACACTGGAACGGACAGGTAATGCCACATTTATACGAGGTCTTTCGGCAGCGGAATGTTTCAGTTGTTCTCGGCGGTGCAGCAGACTGGGTAGAACCTGTGCTCCTGCGTTTGGAATCTATTGCAAGAGAAGAAGCACCGGATTATGAACTGTATGAATCCGAGTGCCTGACTCAGCTGATGACGCTGTTGCTGACCAAAAAACCGGAACGCGGCGGGCATGCTTCGGGGGAAACACTCCAGAAATGGGAACAAATTCATCAGTATCTGGAAGAACACTTTGCAGAAAAAATCACACTGGAGGATCTGGGAAAGCGTTTCAGTGTGAGCAAATACTATATGCTGCGTGGATTCAAACGGCGGTACGGCGTAACGATCGTGCAGTTTATCAACCAGTGCCGTATGAACTACGCCAAAAACGAACTGCGATTTACAGATAAGCAAATCGACACTATTGCAGAGGAGTGCGGCATACACGATTCCAGTTATTTCAATCGGATCTTCCGTACCACAGAGGGGATTTCTGCCGGAGCCTATCGGCGGCAGTGGCGGAACTAAAACATAAAAACAAACGGGCTGCGGCAATTGCTGCAAGCCCGTTTTTGTATACACACCAAAAAGAAAAGGACTGCCCTGCAATGGGACAATCCTTTTCCTTTATAATAGGAGTGTAGAAAATATCAAAATAGCATTACTGAGGATTTACCGGCAGAGAATTTATCAGCTGTACCAGGAACTGGAGCAATGTAGTTGCATCATCGCCGTTGATCTCGCCGTTGAACATGCAGTCTGCGTTTGCAGTAGCCTGTGCGTTCAGGTCTACCTGACCAGCTGCCTTCTTGTTCAGCAGAACCGCATCTGTAATGTCTACCTTGCCGTCCAGATTGACATCGCCGTAGAGCGATGCACCGATAACCGGAACTTCGCCGCTGTCGCTGGCTGTGGTAGAAGCCGCAGTTGTTGTGGTTTCATCAGTGGAAACAGCTGTCGTATCCGAGGAAACATCAGTATTGGATTCGGTGGTTACGACTGTGGTTTCTGTATCGGCAACAGTTGTTTCTGCATCGGAAACAGTTGTTGCTTCTGTTACGGTAGTTGTTTCCGTATCAGAAACGGTTGTTGCCTCTGTTGTGGTTTCTTCAGAAGAAACTGTAGTAGTTGTTCCAGAGGACTCTGTAGAAGTGCTGCTGCTTTTTGGAAGATATGCTCCAGTCAGCTTGACGTTGGAGGATTCCAACGTATCGCCAGCACCATTAGCGACCCACCAGATCTGTACTTGTGCATTCTTCTGCTTGATTGCTTCATCGGAGATCTTCTTGATCATGTCGGCATCAGTAACTTCGTCCTTGCCGTTGTTGTAGGTGATATTATACGGTTTGTCCAGTTTTGCAGTGACCTCGTCAGTGGAGTCCAGATCCCATTTGTAGTTCAGCCAGTAATCCACGCCGTCTACATTAGCAGAAATACCGATGCAGCCGTTTGCTTTTGAAACGTCATCGCTCAGATCGAATGTCAGATCCACGCTGTTACCAATGGACTGTTTGAATGAAATGTTGTAATTGCCGCTGTCAGCCACGATCTTTGCAGCTTCTCCCTTGCCTTCCGGTACGGTAGTTGTGGTAGTAGGCTGTGTGGTGTGGCTGGGCTTGGTGCCGGTGCCCTGCTGACCATTGCCGTACAGGTCGGTCGGCAGTTCGTCCAGTGTAATGCAGTAGTCACTGGTGTACATTTCCTTCAGGTCGTCCTTTTTGTTGAACAGTTCATTTGTCAGGAAGTTGGTGCTTTCGCTGCCGCCGTCATACCACGGGCAGAAATACAGCCAGCCAGCCTTTTCCGATACCAGATTGTTCAGCGTCGGAATGCTGTCGTTTTCAGCCATAGCTACCATCTTCTTGCAGTTGTACTTCTGCATAATGGAGTAGAAGGTACTGCTGATGGCACTGTCATTATGTGTCAGAACTGCACTGCCGGTAGACCAGTCTGTGCAGTTGTACTTGTCATAAGCCACGATGTCTACATATTCATCGCCCGGATACCAGTTTGCGGAAGTGTCATATGCATAACTGTTCCACTCCCAGATCAGGTTGTGCAGACCGTACTGTTCGGTCAGGGTTTCATAGGTGAGGATCCACAGTTCCTTGTAAACAGCGGAGCCTTCCTTGCCCCACCAGAACCAGGAACCGGTTTCACCGCCGCCGCCTTCTGCTTCATGCAGCGGACGGAAGATCAGCGGAACGTTTGCGTCCTGCAATTTCTGCAATTCTGCTGCCAGACCTTTCAGGCAGAGCATATAGTATTCCCGTTCCTTTGTGCCTTCTTCCAGAATCTTGGACGGCTCAAAGTCGGTTTCCTTCGGAACATAGGTCGCATTTGCCCAGTCTACCTTATCGCCGATGTTGTAGCTGGAGAAATCCTTCGGTACAGTGATGTGCCAGGAAGAGGTTGCGATACCCTGATTTTCCGAATAGGGGTTGTTGTTGACCCACTGAATGATGCGGTCTGTAGTGCCGTCTTCGCTGCCGTACAGCGGGTTGCAGTTCAGATAGTCAAAGCCGCGGATTGCCGGATATTTACCGGTGGTGTCGTTGATGTACTTGAACTCATATTCAAAATCGTGGGGGCCATACTTGTAAATTTCCTGCTGTCCGGAAATGATGTGCTTTCCGTAGACGCTGGACAGATACTTCATCAGGCTGTCCGCTTCTTTGGTTGCCGCCGGATCGCTGCAGGTGGTGTCACTTGCGGTGATGTCCGGCAGAGTAGCTTCTTCTACAGTGAGATAGTCGAAGTTGGTCCAGCCCCAGCTGCCCTTAATGGCAATGGTGTTGTCACCGGCAGTCAGCTTGACAGTACCCAGATCCAGTTCTTTCCACACGCCTTCTGCGGTAGATGCAAAGCTGCACTGTCCCTGATCGACACCGTTGACATACAGGTTCTGGATCTTGTCGCCATAGGGAGCAGAATAGCTTACCTTTACCGTGTACATACCAGTTTTTTCTGACGGAACAGTGAGAGAAATTTCATCACCGCCGGTTTTCAGAAAGACATAGCTGCCGCCGGAAGCGTTGCTGTCATCGGTTTTTACTTCCGCGTCACCGGTGAGCTTACCGCTTTCAAATTCGTACTTGGCAGTTGCTGCACCAGCTTGCAGAACACTGGACAGTGCCAGACAGTTGACAGACATTACGCCGGCAACTGCGGTAGTCAGTGCTCTTTTGAGTTTTTTCTTCATAAATCTGATCTCCATTCTGCTGCGTTCAGCAAGAACGCTGGTTTCATTGCTGCCGCAGTGCATTTTCTTTTTACGTTTTCATAGTGATAAAGTACAGATTCGGAGCCGCCCAGCGATGCGACTGTCCATGTTTAATGCTTATTATATCACAAGTATTGTGCAATGTCAATAGTCCTTTCTGTACATTTTCAGAAAAATTTATGCACATAGAGATTATCCTTCACAGCAATATAAGAACGTTCTGAAAAGATTATTGAAAAAAATAATGCCTTAACTCTCCGCAGAGGATTTTTGTAAAGCTATGTGAAAAAATGATGAAAACAGAAAAAGGAAGTGGAAAAAGGCTTGCTTTTCCCGCCGTGGTGTGCTATACTATAGGCAATACCACACAAAGAGCGTCTGGCGACTTTGCACGCCATCTGCTTGCAAATT